>Ga0114922_10003710_pt1 | contig 14222 bp, 11 predicted proteins | sample AartaG_FD_100975 | JGI IMG/M metagenome (GOLD analysis project Ga0114922, IMG submission 100975) | Deep subsurface microbial communities from Aarhus Bay to uncover new lineages of life (NeLLi) - Aarhus_00045 metaG | ecosystem: Environmental > Aquatic > Marine > Oceanic > Sediment | place...
GTATTGCTTATGATGGTCAATACCCATATAATTCATTAAAGCACCTCCTAAATAGAATTGATTGTTATCCGGAAGTGTAACAAACTCCCGGAGGAGGTGCATCACATCATCATGTTACCTATAGCAAAATTACGCAGCCCAATCCGACTGTCAAGAAGATACTGGATGTTCGAAATATTCCAGACTTATAAGATAAAAAAAGAATAGAGGCTATCCAGATAAGGAATGACTCCCCCAGAGGTTTCTTAGGAAGATGCAATAAATTGAATGAATAAGGAGAGAAGGCTATGAAACAAAAATCAGCTGTTTTTATTCTCGCAGCCGCATTTCTGGCATTCCTGATGGCTCCATTTGGGCGGGGCAGAACGGAGGACATCATAACACCAAATGACACCTTGTTCTCATCGGCTTTGGTTAAACCAGAAGCCGTTGTCCGGGCCTTTTCCTTCAGCCTTAAGCAAGTTCGCCTTCTTCCAGGTCCTTTCAAGGACGCCATGGAACGCGACCTGAATTACCTGCTGAGTCTGGAACCGGATCGCTTTCTCCACACGTTCCGCCAGAATGCAAGCCTTCCGTCTTCGGCTGACCCGTACGGTGGATGGGAAAAGCCCGATGGCGAACTGCGAGGCCATTCCACCGGACATTACATTTCCGCGTGTGCCCTGATGTACGCCAGTACCGGCAATACGGACCTTAAAGCCAAGGCGGATTATCTCGTAGCCGAGTTGGCTAAATGCCAGCGAGCGCTTGGGCCAATCGGCTATCTGAGCGCATTCCCAGAGGAATTTTTCGATCGGGTCTTTTCCGTACGCCGTGTTTGGGCTCCCTTCTACACGCTTCATAAAATCATGGCGGGGCTCCTCGACATGTATGAATACTGCGGTAACAGGCAAGCTCTCGAGATAGCAGAAAAAATGGCCGGGTGGGTGAAAACGCGAACAGACCTGTCTGATGATCGTCATATGGAGATCGTGCTCAACCATACCGAACAGGGAGGCATTAATGAGATGTTGGTGAATCTCTATTCGCTAACGGGAAAATCCGAATACTTAAAACTCGCCCGCCGCTTCGATGAAAAGGCCTTAATTATTCCTCTGTCTCAATCCCGGGATGAGCTTAAAGGAAAACATATCAATTCCTTCATCCCGAACATCATCGGTACAGCCCGCGAGTACGAGATGACCGGTGACACCGCATTGTATAACATCGCCAAATTCTTCTGGACACAGGTGACAAGCGCCAGAACCTATGTCACAGGTGGTATGGGTAACCATGAGAGATGGCGGACTGATCCCTATGTGATGGCGACAGACCTGGGCACTAACAATAATGAATCATGCTGTACTTACAACATGCTTAAATTGACAAGACATCTGTTCAATTGGGATGCCGATCCGTGTGTGGCCGACTATTATGAACGCGCACTCCTTAACGGCATCTTATCCACCCAAAATCCCAAAGACGGCATGATGATGTATCATACGGCCATGATGTCGGGAATGTATAAAACTTTTATGACACCTGAGAATTCGTTCTGGTGCTGTACGGGAACGGGCATGGAAAACCACGCGAAATACGGCGACAGCATCTACTTCCACGATAGCGACGGTTTGTACGTCAATCTTTACATCGCCTCAGAGCTAAATTGGCCGGAAAAAGGCCTTCTTCTGCGCCAGGAAACAAATTTTCCAAAAGAACAGGGAACAACACTCATTTTTTCTGTTGAAAAGCCGGTAGACCTTGAACTTCGTATCCGCATTCCGAGCTGGATCGCAAATGGGGGTTATATCAAGCTCAACGGGAAGTCCATAGAAACCTTTGCCACTCCGAGCTCATACGTTATCATGAAAAGGAAATGGCGGACGGGAGATAAAATAGAGCTCTCGCTACCGATGGATTTTCACCTTGAGCGGCTTCCGGATAATCCTGAGATCGCTGCAATCCTATTCGGTCCAGTTGTTATGGCCTCCCCACTGGGGTCCGAAGGTATGACCGAGGAAGCTGTCTACAACCAGTACGCCCCCAAAGGCGATCCAGTGCCTGTACCCGAGCTCAAGGTTCAAGACATCGACCCGAACACTTGGATCGATCAGGTCGATGCAAAACAAATGATCTTCAAAACCGCGGGGGTTGGCAATCCCAACGACATCTTGCTCATTCCTTTTTATGAGCTTTTTGATGAAAGGTACGCCGTCTACTGGAGGGTATCGCTCCCGGGCCAGAAAGAACAGAGGAAGGAGAAAAATGAGGATTAATACCCAAATCTGGAATTCCCGCAGTCCCAATAATTTCTGCCGTCTGGATCTCCTCAACAGGAGAAATATATCGCTATAAAAACCAACAGACTCTAAAACCGGATTCTATTCACCATATTTTTTTCATTTACCATCCATCTTCTTTTTACGTCTGTTTTAAGCGCCGGATTTATCGGCAACACAGAAAATCATCCCGGAACGGCTTTCTCGGAGCCGTATTGGACAGGAAACACAGTGAGCACAGTCTGAAAACTCAATCTTCCAATCAAGCCTAGTGTTTTGATCCCGTCGTTTTCGTTTTGATCAGAGACACGTGATACTATAAAAGTCAAGCGAAAAATTAAAAAAATAAACTGCGGAGAGAATGCTTCACTCTACCATTATATCACTATATTTTATTTTCAGGCCTTGGAATATTGGCTCCTTACACTATGGTTGCAAGATTACCATTTTGGGTTAATCCGGGGCTTCTCTTTGCTACACTAGAGTCTGGGTCAAAAGGCTGATTGGATTTAAAAACACCATAAATCACACGGGCGATATGATTCATATAAGCCACTATGGCTACATTTTTTGGCTTTCTTTTTGAAACCAAAAGATTATAAACATCTAAAAGGAGTGTGTTCCTTTTTATAGCAAGAGCAGAGGTGAAACACATATAAAGTTTTTGCCGGATATGACTTGGACCACATTTGCCTATATGGCCTTTCCGATTGACAGATGAGCCGCTTTGTTTGCCTCGCGGAGTTAGTCCTGAAAAAGAGGAGAACTTCTTGGCCGAACCTAAGAGGGGAGGATCGCCGACATCGCCTAATAAAATAGCCATGGTTAGTACGCCAATGCTTGGAATTGTCTTCCTGGGCGGTAGGTTCATGGAATTGATAGTATTTTCAATAGTCTTCTAAGTATTTTCGATTTGCCGGCGCAAAGATCTCAGATTCTGAGTTAAGATTCTAATTTGAAATAAATAAACATCACCCTTACTGTTCCCTATGGTTTGCTTAGCAGATGCTTTCAACTGCAATGCTTTTTTCTCGCCTAAATATCTACCTCCCTTTCTATTCTTGAAAATCATTAATCGGCATGTTTTTGCCGCCAAAATATTTTTTGGACAAGGTTAGCAATAAAGTACTGCCCAAGCTAAAGGCTTAATTTTTATATTAGGAAAAACATGTTCGAATTCAGGAAAAACTTGATCCAGCAATGCATGTAGCTGGTTTATACAGCATGTTTTTGTGAAACCAATTTCATGAGCGATATCACACATTTTCTCTATCAGCGTTTGGAACCATTCACGATCTTCGTTGATTTTCAATGTCTTGGATATAGGTTTTCGCTGATTAGTAATAAATGAACACTGATGATTCCGGCGGCTCTAATCAATTCCGACGAATACTCCTTGTCTGTCAGGCATATAACATCCCCTTTTTTGTTCAGGTTTCTGCTTCATCTGTAAGTGCAAACTTGTAAATACGGGTTTTCCTTATTTAGGACCCCAACGTGCTCAATTCGAATTCATTACAGATAAGCAGGAGGGATAAATTGTTGCACTTGATCATTGTCCAAGCTTAAATTTTGGCCTCAGCCTGAAACACGATTCATAATTTTCTCCATAATAATATATCATCAGTGTTCTTACAAAATTAATAATATTAATATCATTTTTTATTATACGAATTATAATTCCCGTTTTTTTACGGGAGCTGGTAGACTATCTAGGTCAAGGAAGCCTAGATGATATCAGATCGACAAGTGAGGAAATTAATGGAGCTTCGAAACAGAGAAAAACCAAATCAGCAGCGGCAGCGAAAGCCGGGATGGATGAGAAGGCAGCACGAAAGTATGTTCGTCTTGGAAAACTGCCGAGTCAAGTGAGAGGTCTGCGCACTTGGCAAACAAGGGAAGATCCTTTTGCAGGAATCTGGGAGGAGACGTAAGAGTTTTTGGATTTAAATCCAGGGCTTGAAGCTAAGAGCCTTTTCGAACATTTTCAGCAGGAGTATCCAGGGCTCTTTTCAGACGGCCAATTGAGAACATTCCAGAGAAAAGTCAAGTGCTGGGGGGTATTGGAGGGTCCCGGAAAGGAGGTCTTTTTTCCCCAGGAGCATTATCCCGTCGATGTCAGCAAATCTGATTTTACCTGTATGAACTCTTTGGGGGTCACGATCCAAGGAGCACGTTTCGATCATCTGATCTACCATTTTGTGCTGACGTATTCCAACTGGGAAGCAGGAACAATCTGTTTTTCCGAAACCTTTGAGAGTTTAAGCGAAGGGCTGCAGAATGCGTTATGGGAGTTGGGAGGGGTGCCTGGGCGGCACAGGGCGGACCGACTTTCGGCTGCGGTGCATAAGGAGTGCAATCCTGAAGAGTTTACAGCTCGCTACTAGGCCTTGTTACGGCATTATAGTCTAGGAGGGAATAAAGACCCAATGCGGTGAACCTCATGAAAAGGGAGATGTAGAGCAGCGACATCATAGGTTCAAACGGGCCTTGGATCAGGCCTTGATGCCGAGGGGGAGTCGGACTTTTTCGAGTCGGAGGGATACGCCGCTTTTTTTTGCTAAAAGTATTCTCTCAACTCAATGCCGGAAGAAAGGATCATTTGGCGGAAGAAATGAAGGTTCTGAGGTGGCTACTTCATCGGCTGCTGGATGATTTTCGCTGGCTTGAAGTAAGAATGGGACCTTCCAGTACGATACGTGTGGCTGACAAAACTTATTCGATTTAAAGCCGGCTAATCAAGGAGAAGGTTCGGGTGAAGCTTTATGCCGAATATTTTGATATTTATTACAGTCAAAGAAAGATAGAACGTTTCCTAAGGCTTCGGGGCAAAAGGCAGCATCGAATCCAATACCGGCATATTATCGACTGGCTGGTGCGAAAGCCCGGCGCTTTTGAAAATTACAGGTATAAGGAAGATCTTTTTCCGACCACGCGGTATCGAATAGTTTATGATGAGTTACGAAAAAGCAACCGGCTCGGGACGACAAGGAGTACCTAGAAATCCTCTACTTGGCGGCCAGAAAGACAGAGTCTGGATCAGATGAGGTGTTAAGGCTGCTTTTTAAAAATCAGGAGCCTATGAGCCTAGAGGCGGTAAAAAAGCTCCTCAACTCCAACCACAAGCTCGCGCCTCCCCAGGTGAAAAAATCACAGAAGTTGATATTAGCCATTACGACCAACTGCTCAAGGAGGCGTCCTGTGCTCAGACGTAAAAAGGAGCTGGAATCGTGTCTAAAAACCCTTTGCTTCTCAGGGATGTTGCTCTGTTACGAAGAACTGGCCCGCATGGCCGAAGAATAAACTCCAAGGTATGAAGAGTATCTTCTGGAACTCGTGATTAAGGAGTGTGAGGCTCGATACAACAAGCGCATCGCCCGGCTGTTGAGAGATTTCAAACTGCAGATGGAGAAAAACTTCGATATATTCTAAATGAAGAGCTACCGTTTAAACTTCAGCACCAGCTCAAAACTCTTCGGGATAGATCCTTCGTAGAGCGGAGAGAAAACATCCTGGCCTTCGGGAATCCCGGGAGCGGTAAGACCCATCTGCTATGCACTTTTGATGTTGAGCTCAACATTAAAGGGCAGTGGCGATATGTGTCTTGCTTACTCCGGCCGAACCAATGAGCACCAGGTTGGAGGGTTTCTTGAGGAAGTCGGTGTTAAGAAACTCCATGATCTTGTCTCTTGGAATTTTGGGATTGAAAGTCCAGTCGAAATCGCAGAGGAATTTGATCCTACGGATTCCCGAAATCTTCAGCAGATAGGCGATTCTTTTTTTCTCTCTGGCTTTGTATTCCTCAGAGAGGAGTCTTTCAAGGAAGGCTCGTTCGTCTTCGCTGAAACATTCCAGGTCCTGGAGAAATCGAAAATGTTTCCAACTCTCAGACAAGTTCAGCATAGTCGTCAAGCTCCCTTTGTTTGCAGGAAATCCCGAGTAGCTTCTGATCTTGAGGGCTTACAGGGTGAGGCTCCTCTGGAGCTGAGGGCTGAAGGAGACTCTGGATATAGCGGACTTTATAGATATGAATACTGTTGGCCTAGCGGCCGGCTGAGAGAAACGTTTCTTTGGAGTTGGCCCGGCGAAGCCGGAAAAGCTGGCTGGCTGCTTCCAAGGTATTTTCTTCTTCCTGTTCTGCCTGCTTGAGGAAATGCTCAACCTCCTTGGCCATTCCCTTTATCAATTGGTAGATTCTCTGGAGTTTAAAATATAGGGCCTTGGGGAGAATCTTCTCTCTGTGGGAGGGGTTCTCCTTCTTTTCGTTTCTCTCGAGCAGGCGGTGGTGGGCGGCCACCTTGCGGGCTTCGACCACCTCTTCCAGAGAAACCTGCATGGCCAGGATCTCACACCTCATCCCGCAGTACTCGGAGGGGACTGAGTTGCAGTTTGTCTCAAACTCCACAAACCCTGTTTTGCTGATGCTAGCAACAACCACCCGATTGGGCCTATAACCGATCTGAGGCAGAGGCTTAAGCTTCTCTTCATGAAGCCTATCAGTCGGTGTTCGGCCAGTGGACCGGTGAACACGGTTGTTCCTCTTCCATCTCCAGAGAGCGATCTTCTTATTGAGATCATTCGGGTCCTTAAGCGGTGTGATTCTGAGGAAATCTATAGCATCTCCGATCACTCTCTCGACTCTCCCTTTCTCATTTGCCCGCCGCGGAGAACAGAGATGAATAGAAAAACCATAATGAAGGGAGAAGTCCAAAAACTTAGGGTTGAGCTTGAGCTCGGACCGCCTCTGGATGACTACATTCTTGAGGTTGTCATAGCGATTTCTGGGGGGCGATACTCTTGATCTCTCGGTAGACCTCAGGATGCTCGTCCAAGAAAAATTCCAGGCTCTCGCGCGGATAAAACTTCATACAAAGATACCGCTACCAGGCCAGAAGAAACACAACCCATAAACAGATCCGACGGGTACCCGCCACACCATCCAATCGAGCTGTTCCTCCTCACCAAGGAGAAACTCAAGCGCATGAAAGCTCTTTCTCCTCTTCTGCCAAAACCTCATCGTCCCTCGTTTCACCGTCTCATAGCTTCATTGAAAATCGTACCCCTGAAGCTTTTTATAGACCTGAGTCGCCTTCAAAAACGGATAGTGCCTGTACCAGTCCCCAATCAGTCTCTCATCAGGAGTGAGAAGCAAAGGCGAAAGGTGTTTGGTCATTTTCTAATCTCTAAGGATCTTTTTCACCGTCTTTCTTGAGATATGTAGCTTCTTTGAAATCTGCCTCATGTTCAGACCTTCAACCGCAAAAAGATGCCTGACCTGAATCCGGTTCGTCTCCTCCATCTTCTGGCCTCGCACCAAGCATAATGAATTATTCGGCCTCGAGTCCATCGCGTCTTGTATCATTCGGTTTACCGGCGACATAAATGTTTTATTATCAAGCAGTTGGAAGAGGGTTTCGTCTTGTATCATCTGCTTTCCAATACCACCTGTGATGAGAATGTATTTATGGTGTAGCTCAGGGCCTTTTTGGGAAATATCTTGTCTTGTATTATTCCCCCTTGGGAAAGAAGAGCGGATTCTTTGCGCCTTCGAATCACCCTTCGGCCACGAATGGGGGGTATGGCGCTATGATCTCAGCGATTTTGCTCCCCTGCTTTTCAGGTAATCTTCCTCCGATATATGCATCACCATATGTTCAGCGATAAAATAGTTTTGTAGCTGCCGTATTTTTACTTTTTTTCTACGGTCTGTCACAAAATTTTGAATCCTTTTGCATCAATAACTTAGAGGACACCAATTTACCATTTTCCTAAATATATGTATCTCTTTAATAATCAACAGCTTAGTATTATTTTAAGCGCAAAAATTTCCCCTTTTTCTTGCTTTTTAACTACATTCGGCACTTCGATAGCGGTAAAATTAAATTATATGGTTTTCCGCAACTCTTACTAGGAGGTCCAGAACGTATTATTGTCGATGTACAACGAATGGATAGCGGAAGTTATGTTTCTTTTTTCTTCCTCTCGATTTTGATCGTACCTGTGTCCTGGATGGGGATATTTAGAATCAAGCTTCCCGTACTTGCCCGGATCTCGCTGGATCGGCCAAAAGAGATGACGTAATTACCTTCATCAAGCCCAAGGACAATTATCTCGGCCGCGTCGACCAAGCCTGTGGAATCTGTCACATTAAGCTCCAGGGAACCGCGGTTCTTGTTCCAGGTAAGAGATTCAAGCTCTCCCTTGACCGCCTCCACGTCGATCTTGTCGTCCACAAGAAGGAGCCGCTTCCTCAGCCCGTCCGTAGGAGTGACGTGCACGACGCCATCCACCACCTCGACCTTGGCGCCACATCCAATCAGGCCGAACGCCTCGTCCGTCATCACGTAGGCCTTGGCTCCCTTGAGATACCCGTACATGCCGATGCCGCCATCGGAGGTCTTGAGCGGATTGAAGGTGAAGACGCCGGGGGCGGAGGAGAAACGGGCAAAACCCATGCCGTCAGCGAGCAGGTTTGCCGTGACTAACATCACCCCAGCGTATCCCTGGACGAACATCTCCCTGTCTCCGGACTCCTCGAATCCCTTGAGCAGCGGGATCCCATTCAAAGACACGGTGTACCAGCCTGCTGAGTCCCCGCGGTTATCGTTGCCGTAGCGGAACCAGACAGGCTGGTTGCCGCCCCGGAGCGCCTGGATGACCTGCAGGGTCTTCCGGTATTTCTCCGGGGTTCCGAAGGCGCGGGTGAAGAGGGCGACGTGCTCATGGGCAGTCTGGTCGACATAGAGCTCGGAACTATATGGGTAAGGCGTCTGGACAAATACATCGTTGCACGCTTGGAGCTCGGCCTTCAAGGTCTCGTATTCACGGTCCCAGCCTTCTCGCTTCAGGTCCTCGAGAATTTCGAGAGCATTGGACCCACCCATTACCCCGACGTGCTTCCAGGGCCCGGTCGAGAACCACTTAATGCAGGTGTTGTAGGCCAGCCGCAAGTAGTCGAGTGGCGCCTTTCTCGACGTAAGCTCGTACCTCTTCCCAATACGGTAGAGAGCGTGGTAGATGTTAGCAACGTGGGGGTAGTTATAGGTCCGGTAGCTTTCCTTCGATCGTTCCTCGGTCCAGTGCCCCCATGGGCTCGAGGGGTACCGCTCCTTCCAGTACAGGGAGGCACGCACGGCAAACGTCTCCTGGTTCTGGATGTGCTTCATCAGGCAATCGTTGACGTATGCCTCGAGCGTTTCCACTTCTCTTCGCACGGGGTAGTAGACATTTTTCTCGGCAAGAAACAACGGCTCGGCGAAGCCGTACTCGTCGCTGCCGCCGACCTCCCAGACCGAGTCGCTGTCGCTGAAGATGCTCCCCGTCCTGTAGTCGAAGGGCAGGAACATGTGGTGGCGGTTGTAGGGATCCTCAGGATTCTCGTAGAACTGGCGTTCAACGATGAAGCGGGCGCGCGCCTTGATGAGTTCGGCCGTGTCCTCGGTGCAGTAGAAGTGGATGTTCGTCCACTTGCACTCGGCCCATGTCAGGCGCACGCTCTTCTGACCCCGACCCCGGAAGGCTAGGGTCAGGAGCGTCCGGTCAGCAAGCCTTTTACGTTCCAGGATACGACAATTGTCGGACAGGAACGAGACCTCGGGGTCGGAGCTCGACCGGAGCTCGAGATATACCGGATTATCCTCCGGGACAACCATGGACGGGACAATACGGATCCCTATGTTCCCGCTCCGGGCTATCTCGTCGCGGACCGCAGTGTACCCGTCCACGAACTTAAAGCGTAGCCGGTAGGACCTCTTTTCGCCTGGCTTGAGGATGAGCGATGTATGCCCGTTCACCCAGCGGCGCTGTCTCTTGACAGCCCAGGAATGCACCGCCAGGACGGTGGGCCGCCTCTGGCGGCGCCCGCCTTGGAGGGAGTCCTCGAACCGATACTGGCACTCGAAGGCCGTGTCGCCGACCGGGTGGATTAGCAGGAAGGGCGGATCGCCTAGAAGCCTCTGAACAAGGGAATAGGAGCTGTGCCCGCCGACGTAATGGTGGCCTGTCACCCGTTTCTCATGGATAATCGGTTGCTCAGTAAGCTTGATACGCTCGTCCTCGTAAAGAACCTCCTTGTCGTCTACTGTGTTGGTATAAGGATTCTTCTGCCGGACACTGCGGTTGTTGTCGTTTATGGCTAGGGGGAAGCCGAACTCGCCGATCTCGAGGATACGCCCGGTTGTGTTCTCGACCTCCATTTCCCAGAGCAAGGACTTATCGTCAGCGAACTTCCAGGCCATCCTCAAGTCGTAGCTGTGGAGGCCGCCCTCGTTTGCGGAGCGGCCGACGTAGTCCACCTGAAGGGTCCTGCCATCGAAGGCGACCTTACGGGTGTCCTGGGAACGCCCCGTCGATTCCTTTCGCCATTTCCCGGACGGCCGGAAGGAGAAGGAAGGGATCATGACAAGCGGGCGTTCCGGCGACTCCAGTTCCCACACTGTGCTGACAACATTTCCTGTCCAGAAGGGAGCGGAGGCGGAAGTGCCAGGGTTATTCTCCGGGTTGCCAATGTAGTTCGTCCCGAATCTGCCTTCTTTTTCATTGATAGAAAAGAGGGTGCCAGTCCGCCGGTCGAACTTGACAATCATCCGTCCGGCTTCGAGACGCACCAGGTGGTCAGGGTTCTGAGCTGCCGTGTTACTGCCGGTCGCGTTGCTCGGCCTTGCGTAGGATGAGGGGATACTCTCGAATCCACATCTGTCTGCGCCCCAACAGATGAGGAAATAACTCATGAGTCCAGAAAGAATAATTACGACAAGCATTTTTAATCCAGATCCATAGTTTCTCATAGGCATTTTTTTCCTCCATTTTCGATGTCTTCTCCCTGATTTTCCTTTCTTTCCACCACCTAAGGTAGCTAACTCATGAGATGAGACTTTTAGCATAAAATAAATATTAAATATATGTATGTCAAGCCCTAGGTGTTTCTATGACGAAAGAACTTGACCCGACACTCCTCCACCTCTTCGTGAGGAGGGGCGAAACGTCTTTTTTCCCGAGGCGTAAATAGAATACAGACAATTTTCAATCTTCACGGCTCCGTCCAGAATCGCCTTTTTCCCTGTGGCCTGATGGCAGGTTACATCCGCCTCGAATAAATACCCGAAATGGTAGAACTTCGCGTCCTAATAGTGTAGATCCCATTTCGTCTTATAGCGGTGGAAAGAAATTCTTCTTTGATCTTTCCGACCAATCCTTCGATGTAAGCTTCAAGCACAGGATCCGGATGTTTGACGAGCGAATATGTGGCATTTTCAGATGGTCTCCCGTTCTTTTTTTGAATGAGCCGCTGTCATGAAAATCCGGTTACTCCTCCCTCTAATAGATTACTCTGAACTCCGTTCTTCCTTTCATTCCGGGAGATAAAACGATGATTTCTCCAGCGGGGTTGAAATTCGGCCAAGTTTTTCCATTGACCTCAACCTTTTTCATTCTTCTTTCTCCAGGAACACGCAATCTGATTTTTATGGTAGCATCTAGACCTTTCTCAGGCAAGTTCAGGGTTCCATGCAATCTTCCTTTGCTCATATCCGAACGGATCTCATAGCCAATGGTTCCGAATCTTGTCGGTGCTCCGTCGACCCCGATTCGTTTACCGTCTTCAAGCCAGTCTCTGGGTGTGGCCTTAGCCAGCCACAAGACCGGTTCATTCGGGTCTTCAAACACAAGCATCCATTTGGTCAACACCGGTATCGTCAGCTGGGACATTGTGCAGTATGGCCCTCTCGCTGTGCCGTCAATACCAGCCCCTTCCACGGAAGTCCACGTCCCGCGGGAGTAACCGTGGGCCATGACGGAATAATAGGACAGTAGGAATTCTCTGACCCAATCATAATAAAGAAGGCCGTAGCCTGTGGCGTAGAAACGAAATCCGCCCCGGCCGACAAGCTTGAACCCGCCATCGGAACCGAAACGTGTAATAGCGCTCGCAAACTCCTTGGTCAGGATTCCAGAATGCATCAGCTCCCCGTAGACCCTGCCGGCGAAGACTCTTGTCGTGTCTCCGGCCACAGCCGGAAGAGCGGGAGGATCTACGTTTTTCCTCATCGACTTGCGCATGCTTGTGAAGAGGTCCTCTTTCATCTCTTCGGCCTCGCCGATCATCCCCCTCCCCACTTTCACCAGCTCCGCGTCGGAGGTGTTTTCCCCGATCTCGATGAAGACCTGCCCGATGTCTTGGAAACCCCGGCAAGCAGCAGCGTTATTCGAGAAAAACGGATGAATCAAGCTGTACGGATCCACCTTCAGACAACTGTCGTGCTCCGACCACCCGCGGATGATTCCGTACGACACATCATCGGGAGAAACCTTCTTACTCTCTGTTCTCCGGTTGTAAAAATAATCCACGATTCCCTGGATCTTCTTCAGGTGCTTGAGAATCAGTTGATCATCTTTCGAGTAATTATAATACTTGGCGAAAGCCGCCAGCATCAGTCCGCACTGTGCCGTCTCATAACCCCGCGTGTCAATCGAGCCGTCGTCCCGGACAAACTCCGTGAAGTAGTGGTCGATGTACCCCCTGGCGATATCCAGCAGGCCCCATTCCAAAAACGTAACCACACTGCTGTTAAAGACATCCTGGAAAGTATCGACGTTGCTGTATCCATAGCCGCCGAAGATATCGATGCCGCCGAGCGGCGGGTATCCGTACTTCGGCTGGTTTCCGACTCGAGTGATCATCTCCATGGCCAGAGCGTGGAGGGAGAAATCTATAATCCTTACCTCCGGGATATCGATCTTCAAGCTCGGATTCAGCTCCTTGTGCCATTCCCGATGAACCTTAAGCAGCGCCGTGTAAAATTTCCTGGCTTCCGGTTCCCCCCACGGAGGAATCGGAAGATGATGATAAAAATGATGCGCTTCCTTGACTTGCCCATCTTCGATGAGCAGGATACGGAACCAGGTCGGCTGCGTCCAGAATTTTGAAGGGTCCTCTTCGGCAAAAATCACAACATCCCAGTATCTTTTCTCTCCTGCCGGGAATAAAAAGCGCGGGATGGGGAGCCAACCGCCGACGATTCCTTCCCAGACGTCCAGCTTTTTTCTTGCTGCAGCGATCTCGGGAAAGACCTTCCCGACATCTACGTAAATCTCGTCGCTAAAAGCTCCGTAATCAAATGTGGGTTTATCGATCGAATATCTCGTCCCGACAAATGTAGGAACCCGCAAGGGCGGAAGAAGTGGGGCCACTCTATCATAACTTGGGTCGCCAGGCTCAGCTAAAATTTCTGCGCCCAAAACATCCCTTCTGTTCCGCCGGCTAATCTCCTCGAAACTGTGCCCACCGTAGAGGGATTCCAGCGGGACGCAGGTTCGCTCCAGACTCTTTGGCAAGGAAACGGCGACGCCGTCTTTGGACAAGTAAATAATGTCTCCCTTTCTATCCTCAATGTTCTCAAAAACAGCCAACTGTTCATTACCGTCTTCGACAACCGCCATCAGCGCCCACGGACCGACTTTGTGATTCTTGAGGACATTGGCTTCTTTTCCGGCGAAATCCAGAACGGTTACCTTCTGGTTTTCGTAATCAAGGTCTTTCAGGGTAAAACCTGGGGGGTCTTCTTGATCCGCTGAGAACGGGTTCCGCTCCTTGGAGCTCTGAGCAGCATCCGCGACCAACAGAATACTGAACAAGGAGACAATAAAAACGGACAGAATAGGAAAAAAGAGAAAGCGCTGGCAATTCTTTTTTTTGGTTTTTGCAACCTTCATGTTAGTTACTCCTTTAGATGTAAAGAGATCGGAGGATGTTATTCCTTTCTTCCTTATGTTTTAAATACACTCCGATGAAGTCTGAAAAGCAGGGGGGACAAATTTTAATTATATTATCTCTCTCTGAAGTCAAATATCAAGCAGCTTCCGACTCCCAAAAATTGCTGATAGAAAGAAGGAGTGAGTCTTGTCAGGGCTCTTTACCAACAAGACTCACTTTGCTTTGCAACTTCAAAATGTAAATCTAAAAGATAA
>Ga0114922_10003711_pt1 | contig 14220 bp, 12 predicted proteins | sample AartaG_FD_100975 | JGI IMG/M metagenome (GOLD analysis project Ga0114922, IMG submission 100975) | Deep subsurface microbial communities from Aarhus Bay to uncover new lineages of life (NeLLi) - Aarhus_00045 metaG | ecosystem: Environmental > Aquatic > Marine > Oceanic > Sediment | place...
GCGGGAGAGGTCAGCGGCAAGGTCGGGCATGGAGAGAGCGGAGGCCCGCTCATCTGGGAGGAGGCAGCAGATATCGCGGCGCCGGAACCAGTGGACGACATCGCGCACGGCGGCCGCGATGCGGCGTTTATGGAGGGCCGGTACGAGGCCGACGCAACGGACAGACTTCGGATCGAAGGCGGCGCGCTCGGAGCGTGTAGGAGAAGCGGGGGACATGGCGTCAGATCACTCCGGGCTCACGAGACGGTCGAGATTCCGCTGAGCATCTTCAAGGGAGGGGTCAGCCGCGAGGGCGGCGCGGTATTCAAGAATGGCGAACTCGGTCTTGCCCTGACGCTCGTAGAGCACTCCCAAGTTGTTGTGCGCGGGGGCATAGTTGGGGTCGATGAGAAGGGCAGAGCGGTAGGCGTCGAGGGCCTCGTCGAACTGCCCGAACTCCTCGTAGATGATCCCCAGGTTATTGTGGGCAACGAGGTCATTCGGACGGAGCCTGATGAGGGCCTGGTACTCCCGCTTGGCGTCGTCGTAGCGATGGAGGCGGAAGTAGGTGGCGGCGAGCGCCTCGCGGACACCCGGGTCATCCGGAGCACGTTCGCGAAGAGCTGCCCAGACGCGGATGACGTCCTCTTCGCTGCCGATCCTCTCGTAGGCGAGGCCGAGGTTAAAGGAGGCGGAGTAGCTCTCGGGGTCTACCTTAAGGGCGGCGGCGAAGTGATCGACCGCGGCGGCGGCATCGCCCTCGTCGAGTTCCATGGCCCCGAGGTTGATGTGGGCGTTCACGAACTTGGGGTTGATATTGACCGCCTTCTCGAAGTGCTGCTTGGCCTCTTCCAGGAGGCCGAGTTGGCGCGCACAGAGCCCCAAGTTGTAGTGTGCCGCGCTGTTGTTGGCGTCCAGGGCGACGGCCCGACGGAAGGCGCTCAGGGCGGACCTGTAGTCGCTCTCCTTCTCGTACCGTATCAGTCCGAGGTTCAGGTAGACTGCAGCCTCCTTGCTGTCGGCGGCAACGAGCCGAGAGAGATGCTGGACTGCCTCGTCGATGCGGCCGGCGGAGCGGAGGACGAGGGCCAGGTTGAGCCTGACGGACTGGTTGCCAGGTTGGAGTTCGACGGCTTTCCCGTAGGAAGCGATGGCATCCTCGAGCTTGCCCGAACGCTCATAGGCGACGCCCAGGTTGTTGTGGGCACCGGCGTTCTCTGGATCGAGATCGACGGCGACGCTGAACTCGCCAATCGCCTTGGCGAAGTCCTCCATGGACAGGTAGACGGTGCCGAGGTTGTAGTGAGGCGCGGAGTAGTGGGGTTGGAGATAGATGGACTGCTGATAGTGCTCGATGGCTTCCTTGGCTTCGCCCAGCGCCCAACAGGCACTTCCGAGGTTGTTCAGCGACTCCGGCTGCTTGGGATCGAGTTCGACGGCCTTGGCCAAGGTTAGCCTCGCGTCTTCGTGCTGTCCGGCCCGCAGCTGGGCCGAGCCAAGCCAGGACAGGACGGGGGCGTCATCCGGGCTCTCTTGTGCCGCGGCCGTGAGGTGCTCGATGGCAGTGGCAAAGTCGCCGCGGTTGAAGGCCGCGATTCCCTGGGTGAGGGCGTCAGCGGCCCATCCCGACAGACAGAGGCACGCGACCACAAGAGGGAGGAGCAGTATCGACAGCAAATTACGGGGGCGGACCGACATTGGCTTTCCCCCAAGCGATGGATCAGTCGCACACGGGCGCCGCTCCGACGGCCCCGCCCGGAGGCAGGCAGGCGGCGAGATCGACAGGCCGAGTATAGCACAGAGGAGTGGCGCTTTCAAGGCAGCGGGGGACGCGGGCGAGAGGGCCTGCATCGAACAGACGAGGACGAGGGAGAAGTGCGCAGAAGATGCCTTGGTGGTAGCTGAAAAGAGCTACGGCAGGCAGGAACGAGGAGAGAACTGCTATGAAGCTGGGTTTCAGTACGCTGGGATGTCCGGGGTGGGGGATCGAGGAGATGCTGGGGGCAGCGCGGGCCAACGGGTACGACGGTGTGGAACTGCGTTTCTACAAAGGGTCCCTGGAGCTGCCCAAGGCACTCGCGGACTTCCCTGGTGGGGTGACCGCGTTTCGAAGGCGATTTGAGAGCGGGGGAGTGGAGATCTGCTGTGTTGACAGTTCGGTAGTCCTGAGCGCGCCGGAGGGCTCGACGAGCGAGGGCGAGGAGATGATCGAACTGGCGCTGAAACTCGGGGCTCCCTATGTGCGCGTTTTCGGGGGGGAGGTGCAGGAGGGAGAGGACCGAACTGCCTGCCTGAAGCGTGCGGCGGACAAGCTGGCCCGGCTGGGTCAGCGGGCAGCTCGGCGAGGGCTGAGGGTGCTGGTGGAGACCCACGACGCGTTCTCCAGCGGCGCAGAGGTCGCCGAGCTTCTCGACACAGCAGGGGAAGAGGGCATAGGCGCGCTGTGGGACCTTCACCACCCGGTGAGCCAGGGGGAGACACCGGCGGAGACAGCCCGGCTGATCGGGAGTCGGACGTATCACGTGCACGTGAAGGACGGGAAGAAGGACGGAGGCAACGTGCTGCTCGGAGAAGGCGACATTCCGCTGCGCGAGCTGGTATCGGAACTCCACCGGACGGGATACAAAGGGTATCTCTGTTTGGAATGGGAGAAGGCATGGATGCCGGACCTCGCCGAGCCAGAGGTGGCTTTCCCCCATGCCGCGCGCTATCTGACAGAGCTACTCGGGGAGTTGAAAATCCCAAGGGGATAGGAACTCCCCAGAGCGACGTCGTTCGCTCAAGCGACGGTCAGGGGGCGAGCAGCTTGCGGCCCTGTTCGATCTGCTCCTTGACCCGTTCGGGGGCGGTGCCGCCGGGAGACTTCTTGGCCGCGACGCATCCCGCCAGCGAGACATGCTCGACTATGTCGTGGCCGAATTCGGGGCTGAAAGAACGCCATTCTTCGAGAGATAGCTGCTCGAAGCGGGTGTTCTCTTTCTCGCAGTAGTTCACGATCTGGCCGGCGATGCCATGGGCCTCACGGAAGGGCATGCCCGCGCGCACGAGGTAGTCGGCCACCGCGGTGGCCGCGGGGAAGCCCGCGGCGAGCGCCTGAGCCATGCGCTCCCTGTCGAAGGAGGCAGTGGCGACCATCGCGGTCACGACCTGCAGCGAAGCTCCTAGGGTGTCCACCGTATCGAAGAGGGCCTCTTTGTCTTCCTGCAGGTCTCGATTGTAGGCGAGCGTGAGGCCCTTGAGAGTGCTGAGCAAGCGGAAGAGATTCCCGAACACGCGACCGGCCTTGGCGCGTACCAGCTCCGCGGCGTCGGGGTTGCGCTTCTGGGGCATGATGCTCGAACCGGTGCACCAGGCGTCGTCGAGGCGGATGAAGCCGAACTCCGAGCTGGACCAGAGCACGATCTCCGCGCAGAGCTGAGAGAGGTGGACGGCGGCGACGGAGGCGTCGGCGAGGAATTCGAGGATGAAGTCCCGGTCAGAGACGGCGTCCATGCTGTTCGGGCAGAGGCCTTCGAAGCCGAGCTGCTCGGCCACGAAAGCGGGATCGATGCGGAAGGTGGTGCCGGCAAGCGCGGCCGCGCCGAGAGGACAGAGATTGACGCGCTTGCGACACTCGGCCAGCCGATCCCGGTCGCGCTGCAGCATGAAAAAGTATGCCATCAGATGGTGGGCGAGCAGGATCGGCTGTGCGTGCTGGAGGTGAGTATAGCCGGGCATCAGCGTGTCGAGGTGCTGCTCGGCCGTCTCCAGGATAGTGCGCTGGAGTGCGGCCACGTGCTCGCGAAGGGCATCGACCTCGTCGCGCAGGAAGAGACGCAGGTCGAGGGCGACCTGATCGTTGCGGCTGCGGGCGGTGTGGAGCTTGCCCGCAAGGGGGCCGACGCACTCCAAGAGGAGTCGCTCGACTTCGGTGTGAATGTCCTCCGAAGCGGGGTCGAGCGCCATGTCCCCGGAGGAGAGCCCGGCGCGGACCCGCTCGAGGCCGGCCTCGAGCGCGCGGGCTTCCTCTGCCGTGAGGACATCGCAGCGCCCTAGCATACGCACGTGCGCGATGCTGCCGGCGATGTCGTGCTCGGCGAGCCGCTGGTCGAAGGACAGGGACTGCGTGAACTCGCGGGCGAGTTCGTCGGGGTCCTTGGCGAACCTTGCCCCCCACAGGCGCATGGCGACTACTCCTTCTCCGCCTCGCGACGGATCTGCTCGGCGATCTGGGCAGAGAGGCCCCAGAGCTGGATGAATCCCTTTGCCGCACCCTGATCGAAGCGGTCGGCCCGGTCATAGGTGGCGAGTTCGTAGCGGTAGAGCGAGAAGGGAGACTTGCGGCCGACGGGGGGGCAGTTCCCCTTGTGCAGCTTCACGCGGACCGTGCCGGTCACGGTCTGCTGGGTGTCTTCCATGAAGGCGTCGAGCGCGCGGCGCAGCGGGCTGTACCAGAGCCCGTAGTAGACGAGCTCCGCGTACTTCAGCTCCAGCACGCGCTTGAAGTGAGACAGCTCGCGCTCCAGACAGAGACCTTCCAGGTCTCTGTGAGCTGCGAGCAGGACGACGGCGCCGGGACACTCGTAGGTTTCCCGCGATTTGATGCCGACGAGGCGATTCTCTATCATGTCGATGCGCCCGACGCCATGCTCGGCCGCGAGGGCATTGAGCCGGCCGATCAGGTCAGCCGGGGACATGCTCTGGCCGTCTAAGGAGACGGGCGCGCCTTTCTCGAATCCGATCTCGACATATACCGGCTGGTCGGGAGCGGCGTCGGGGTCCTTGGTCCATTGGTGGACGTCCGCCTGCGGCTCGAACCAAGGATCCTCGAGCGGGCCGGCCTCCGCGCTCTTGCCCCAGAGATTAGTGTCGTAGCTGTAAGGCGACTCCTTCCCGACGGGGATGGGGATGCCGTGCTCCTTGGCGTAGTCGATTTCCTCCTCCCTGCTCAGGCCCCATTCGCGGATGGGCGCGAGCTGCTTGAGCTCGGGGAAGAGACAAGCCCAGGTCACTTCGAAGCGGACTTGGTCGTTGCCCTTGCCGGTGGCGCCGTGGGCGACGGCCTCGGCCTTCTCGCGCAGTGCGACCTCTCCCACATGCTTTGCGATGAGGGGACGGGCGAGAGAGGTGGAGAGCGGGTACTGGTCCTCGTAGAGGGCGTTGGCCTTGAGCGCCGGGAAGATGAAGTCGCGGGCGAACTCCTCCTTGGCGTCGATGACCTCGGCGCCGACGGCCCCGAGGTCGAGCGCCTTCTGGCGAATGCCCGGGTAGTCGCGCTCTTCTCCCACGTCTATGGCGACCGCGTACACCTCCATCCCGTAGTGCTCTTTCATCCAGCGTATGGCCACGGAGGTGTCGAGTCCTCCGGAATAGGCAAGGACGACTTTTGGCATCTGGCTGCTCCTTTGCGGCCTAGCTGAAGATCAGCGCGAGCAGAGCGCGCTGCGTATGCAGGCGGTTTTCCGATTGATCGAAGGCAGCACACTGGGGGCCGTCGAGTACCTCGTCGGTGATCTCCTCGCCCCGGTGAGCGGGCAGGCAGTGGAGCACTATGGCGTCGGGCTTGGCCTGCTGGAGAAGGGCCTGATCGACCTGGAAGTCGCGGAAGTCCGCGCGCCGCCGAGTCGCCTGGTCCTCCATACCAGCGCTGGACCAGACATCGGTGTAGATCACGTCGGCGCCGCCAACGGCGGCCCGAGGGTCATTGCCGACTGCTATGGCGGCCCCACTCTCCTTTGCGAGCTCCTGGGCCTTGGCCATTGTCTCGGCGCGCGGCTCGTAGGTGGCGGGGGTGGCGATCTGCAGGTTGGCCCCACAGATGGCGCAGATCAGCAGGAGAGAATGGCAGACGTTGAAGCCGTCGCCGACCCACGCGAGCTGCACCTGGGTGAGATCGCCCTTGTGCTCGCGCACTGTCAGGAGATCGGCGAGCGCCTGACAGGGATGCTCCAGGTCAGACATCGCGTTGATCACCGGTACGCCGGACTCGGAGGCCAGCTCCTCGACGTGAGCGTGGGAGTGCAGCCGCGCGGCGATCGCGTCCACCGCGCGGCCAAGCACGCGCGCGACGTCCCTCACCGGCTCTCGCTCACCGATGCGCGCGTCGGCTGGAGCGAGGTAGAGGCCGTGTCCCCCAAGCTGCGCCATCGCCACCTCGAAGCCCAGGCGCGTGCGCAGAGATGACTTGTCGAAGATCATCGCCAGCGTGCGGCCGCGCGCGACAGTCAACTGCTCTTCGGTTGAAACCTCGCCGGACTTCTGGGCCGCGGCGACGCGCCAGATCTCCTCGACTTCCTCTCTCGTGAGATCGGCGATCGAAAGCAGGCTCCTCCCCGCAAGAGAAATCGCCATTGCAGTCTGCTCCCTTCAGTTACGGCATTCAGTTACGGCCTTCGGTTACGGCCTTCGGTTACGGCCGGATATGTTGACACATGGTCCGCTGGAGGGACCACATGAGATGAGTCACGATGGCGACGGAGCCGGCCGCCATGCGAGCGACGATCATCCCGCTCACCAGGCACAGAGCAACTGCCACCGCGATGAGGAACGATGCGTCGAGCATCCTCCCCTACTCCTGCTCCACCGCGGCAAGGACTTTGCCGAGAATCTCGATTCCTCGGTCGGCATCCTGTTCGCTCAGCACCATGGGAGGGAGAAGGCGAAGCATCATGTCTCCTACCGTGATGACGAGCAGCCCTCGCGCGGCGCATTCCTCTTTGACGCGGCCGGCAATGGCGGCCCCTAGGTCCACCGCGATCATGAGGCCCCGCGCCCTGACCTCTGTTACCAGCGGGGTCTTCTCCTGGATGCTGCGGAGTCCCTGCGCCAGTCGTTCGCCAATGCAGGCAGCGTTCTCGACGAGATTCTCTTCCTCGATCGCCTCCAGCACAGCGAGGGCGGCCGCCGCCGGAAGAGGGCTGCCGCCGAAGGTGGAGGCATGGTCCCCCGGCTCGAAGGCGCTGGCAACAGGTTCGCGGGCGAGCATCGCTCCAATGGGGACCCCGCCGCCCAGGCCCTTCGCCAAGGTTATGATGTCCGGCTCGACGTCGTAGTGCTGGTAGGCGAACATCTTCCCGGTGCGGCCCATTCCCGTCTGCACCTCGTCGAAGATAAGGGCGGCGCCGTTGGCGCTGGAGAGCTCGCGGGCGGCGGTCAGGAACTCGGCGGTAGCGGGATAGATGCCGCTCTCTCCGAGGATGGGCTCGAGGAGGACGGCGCAAGTGCTGGGAGTGACGGCGCGGCGCAGCGCTTTGATGTCGTTGAAGGGGATGTGTATGAAGCCGGCAGGAAGAGGCTGAAACCCCTCATGATACTTGGGCTGGCCTGTTGCGGCAAGCGCGCCGAAGGTGCGCCCGTGGAAGGAGTTGAGGGCGCTCACGATTTCGTGTTTCCCGGAGCCGCCTGTCTTGTAGCCGTGTTTGCGAGCAAGCTTGATGGCGGCTTCGACGGCCTCGGCTCCGCTGTTGCAGAAGAAGCAGCGTCCGCCAAAAAGCCCGGAGAGGCGCTGGGCGAGGCGTAGCTGCGCCTCAGTGTAGAAGTCGTTGGACACGTGCAGGAGCTTGCCGGCCTGCTCGCGAATGGCCGAGCACACCTTGGGGTGGCAATGGCCGAGGCCGGTCACGGCGCGGCCGCCGCTGACGAAGTCGAGGTACTCCTTTCCGTCGGCATCCCAGAGGCGCGCGCCCTGGCCCCGCACCATCACCATCGGCATGCGGATGGGAGGGTAGAGATTCAGAAGGTGGGCGCGTTCGAGCTCCCTGGCCTCATCTAAGTTCAACGTGGGCCTCCTACTTAGTCCGCGAAATCATCGTCGTAATCATCATCGAAGTCGCCGAGCTCTTCATCTCCGCCATCGAAGTCCGAGCCATCGAAATCATCGAAGCCCTCCCCCCGGACGATCGGGGCGATACGGGAGATCAGCTTCGTCGCCTGGGTCGAGCCGCAGCGAGGACAGGCGAGCTTCGTCTTCTCGGCCGTGACGCCCACGAGCAGGCTAAACCGGCGCTTGCATTTCTTGCAGCGGTACTCGTAGAGGGGCATTTCCCGTCTCTCTCGCCCGCTATTCGGGTGATACCATCGTGCCGATGCCAACGTCGGTGAACAGCTCCATCAGGAGCGCGTGGGGCAGCCTGCCGTCTACGATGTGGCAGCGGCGGACACCTCCATCGAGCGCGTCGAGACAGGCCTGGACCTTGGGGATCATGCCGGCTTCGATACCTCCTTCGGCGATCATCTTGCGGGCGCGCCCGGCGTCCAGCTCAGAGATGAGGGAGTCTGGATCGGAGCGGTCCTCGAGGACGCCGCGCACATCGGTGAGCAGGACAAGCTTGCTGGCCTGAAGCGGCCCGGCGATCCGCCCGGCGAAGTGATCGGCATTGATGTTGAAGGTCTCGCCGTCGGGGCCGGCCGCGATGGGAGCGATCACCGGGATGAATCCCTGGGAGATGAGTCCCCGGACGAGGCTGGCGTCTACCTCGGCCACCTCGCCGACGTTGCCGAGGTCGGGAGCGGTGCCATGCTTGCGGGCGACGACCATTGCCCCGTCCTTGCCGCTGAGGCCTATCGCGCGGCCCCCCTGCTGGTGGATGGAGGTCACCAGATCGGGGTTGGTCTTGCCGGTGAGCACCATCTGGGCAATCTCGACCGTCTCCGCGTCGCTGACCCGCTGTCCATCGACGAACTCGGGCTCCTTGCCCAGTCGGCGCATCATCTCGCTGATCTCGGGCCCTCCGCCATGGACGACCACGGGGTGCAGGCCGACGTGGTCGAGCAGAACTACGTTCTTGAGGACCTCGGTGCGGAGGCCAGCATCGACCATGGCCGCGCCACCGTATTTGACGACTACGGTGTGGCCCCGAAATTGCCGCAGGTAGGGAAGGGCCTCGATCAAGACCGCGGCGCGGTGGCGCAAGCCCTCCATGTCAGGCTGGTTCTTCGATTCCTCCATTGCGGCCTCCGTGCCAGGCATCGATCCGGGCCGGCACTCGCCTCCAGGCGGGCAGCAGCGCCGAGTACGAATCGCGCCGGCCCATACGGGCGCTAGGTGTGATATTGGGAGTTGATGCGGACATACTCCTCGGTTAGGTCGCAGGTCCACGTGATGGCCTCGTGCTCCCCAGCGTTGAGATCCAGTGTGATCTGGACCTGCGACGCGGCAACGGCGGCCCGGGCGGCACTGGCGCGGTAGCGGCACAGAGCGCCGTCGCGGACAACCTGCACTTTGCCGAGCTGAAGCTCCACCAGCTCGGGACGAAACGGCACGCCGGCGCGGCCGGCGGCGGCCAGCATGCGCCCCCAGTTCGGGTCGCCGCCGGCGATCGCGGTCTTGACGAGGGGAGAGTCAGCGATCGTCCGGGCGATCTGGTGAGCGTCACTCTCGGAGGCGGCCCCGCAGACGCGGACTTCGATCATCCGGGCGGCTCCCTCGGCGTCGCGGACAATATCGCGGGCGAGATGAGCGGTCACATAGTCGAGGGCTTCCTGAAACCGCTCGAGGCCGTGTTCAGGAGTGATCCTGGCGGCCTCGGCCTGGCGGTTGGCGAGGAGCAGGACGGTATCGTTGGTGCTGGTGTCCCCGTCAACCGTGATGCGGTGGAAAGAGCGCTCCACCGCGGAAACGAGGCGAGAATGAAGAAGGCCGGGCGAGAGAGTGGCATCTGTGGCAATGAATGCCAGGAGGGTCGCCATGTTGGGAGCGATCATCCCGGCGCCCTTCGCCATGCCGCCGACGCGCACGGGCCGGCCGTCGAGTTCGAATTCGACTGCGATCGACTTGGGACGAGTATCGGTGGTCAAGATGGCCTGTGCGGCATTGCCACCGGCCTTCGGGTCGAGTGCCGCGACGGCCTTCTTGATGCCGGAGCCGACTTTGCCCATTGGCAGTGGTTGACCGATCACGCCGGTGGAGCAGACGAGGACCGAATGCTCCGGGACGCCCAGGGCATCTGCAGTTAGATCGGCCATCTGCAGTGCGTCGCGGTATCCCTGCTCGCCGGTGCAGGCATTCGCGTTGCCGCTGTTGATGATCACGCCGTGAACCTGCTCCCGGCCGACGCGATCCTTGGTCACGAGGAGGGGAGCGGCCTGGAAGCGATTGGTGGTGAAGACACCAGCGGCCGCTGCCGGGGCGACGCTGTAGATGAGCGCGAGGTCGAGCCCGCGGCGTTTGATGCCGCAGCGGACGCCGCTGGCCTCGAACCCGCAGGGGGCGGTGATCCCTCCTGGGACCTCGCGAAGTATGTGACGGCGCTTTGACTTCGGCAACAGAGAGCTCCTTGTAAGCTGCCCGGGCGGCGCGCGAAAGACGCGGCCGCTATGGATGGACGGCCTGAGCACGGAGGGCGGATGTTTCGTCCACGCCAAGCATGAGGTTGAGGCACTGGACCATCTGCCCGGCCATTCCCTTGCCGAGATTATCCACGGCGGAGACCACAACCGCGCGGCCGGAGGCTTGGTCAGCTCCCGCCGCGAGGAAGCATAGGTTGGTGCCCGCGGTCCACTTCGTGTGGGGCCATTGGTCGTCGGGCAGCACGCGGACGAATGGTTCGTCGGCGTAACGGCGCTGGAGGGCCGCGCGCAGATCCTCGGCCCCGACATGCGCGAGGGGTTGCACGTAGATCGTCAGCAGGATACCCCGCGTCATGGGGACGAGATGGGGGGTGAAAGTGAGCCCAAGCTTCGACCGAGTGAGGGGCCGCAGCTCCTGCAGCATTTCGGGTGCATGGCGGTGGCCGGTGACGGCGTAGGCGGCCGCATCCTCATTGGCCTCGGGGTAGTGATAGGGAAGCTGAAGCGCGGTGCGGCCGACACCGGAGAGGCCGGACTTGCCGTCCACGATGACATCTGATGGGTCAATGAGCTTGTCGGCGAGGAGAGGCGCGAGAGCGAGCAGCGCGCCGGTGGTGTAACAGCCCGGGGCGGCGACGAGGCGGGCGGACTTGATGGGCTCGCGGTGCAACTCGGGCACGCCGAAGACGGCCTGCTCGAGAAGCTCGGGGCACTTGTGGTCCAGGTTGTACCAGCGAGGATAGAGGCTGGCGTCCCGCAGGCGGAAGTCGGGGCTGACGTCGACTACGCGGGTGCCCGCTTCCAATAGCTGCGGGACCACGCCCATGGAGGTGCCAGCGGGCACGGCCAGCAGGGCAAAATCGCACTCGGCGACGGCCGCCGGGTCGAGCTTCTGGAGGACGGTCTCCGACGCAGCGAGGTGTGGGTATACATCGCAGACCCGCCGGCCCGCGTAGGTCTCAGAGGAGAGAAAAGACAGGCGGACCCTGGGATGCGTTTGGAGCAGCCGGACCAGTTCGACGCCGCCGTAGCCGGTGGCGCCGATGATCGCCACATTAGTCATCACGGGTGACCTCGGATGGGTGGGATTATACACTAATGGGGGCCGGTGCGACAAGCAGAGTGGAGGAGGCCGGGGGGTGGAAAGTCAGAGGTCAGGCAAGGCGCGAGGGCCCCAAGTTGGGTGAGTGAGGGGAGGGCGATTGCACTCTTACGGCAGTGCCGATGCACTCTTACGGCAGTGCCGATGCACTCCTACGGCAGTGCCGATGCACTCCTACGGGAGTGTCGGTGCACTCCTACGGGAGTGTCGGTGCACTCTCATGGGAGTGGGACAATGGTCAATTCGCGGCCATTCGGTGATTGTCCGGACATGTCCGTTGGCTCTGAGGGCATGTGAGGGGGCTTAGAAAATGTCCGCGATATAGCCAAATATGTCCATTGTCCGTCCATTGGCCGAATGGTCATATTCCGGTCAATTCGGACATTTTGGACATCTTTGGACATCATGCGGACATTCCGATATGTCCGCAGCAGACGTCCGCTCGCACAAGAGTTGAGGGATAGGTTGGTGTAGTGCGGAGCACATCAAGCGGCGGGTTAGTGGCAGGACCAAGGTCCTGCCCAACGGGGAGGGCGCGTTAGGTCAGCAGGTCGAAGGCGCCCGTTCGGCTACGCTCAGGGTGCGATCTATCCAGGTATGTTGAAAGCACGGGAGATGAAGACGGCCATCTGGGCCCGGGAGCAGGTGTACTCGGGGTGGTAGTAGCCGTCGTGGTAGCCCTGCACTACGTCCACGGATACACAGTGCTCAACGTACTTGAATGCCCAGTGGTCGGTGGGGACGTCGTCGAAGGTGGCGGTGTCGGGGCCGACCGGTACGTTGTCGTCGCCGCCAGCGACGGCGCGGGAGATGAAGGCGGCCATGGCGTCTCGGCTCACGGTGACGGTTGGGCCATAGGTGACGGGATCGAAGCCCTGGACGATGTCATTGGCGACGCAGTATTCGATGTACTTGTAGGCCCAGTGATCAGTTGGCACATCGTCGAAGGTGGCCTCGGCGGAGCCGTCGGGGACGTTGTCGTCGCCACCGGCGAGGGCGCGGGAGATGAAGACTGCCATCTGGGCGCGGGAGACCGCAATCTCGGGGGCATATGTGTCAGGATCGTAGCCTTGCACGACGTGGGCGGCCACGCAGGCCTCGATGTCGAGGCGCGCCCAGTGCGCGTAGGGAACGTCCGCGAAGCCGTATCGGTCGCGCACGTAGACATCTGCCTTGCCGTTCACATCTTCGGCGACCAGAACACCCCGGGAGCCAAACACGACCCACCGTCCATCGGGGGTGATGTCACACATGACGGACTCGTCGCCTGATTCGCCCCCCCAGTTGGTCAGGCTCACGCGCTCGGTAGTACTCAGCAGTCGGTCGCGCAGAAAGATGTCCGTCGTCTGGTTCGCATCGTCTGGAACGAGGTTGTGGGCCCACGAGAGAAAGGCCACGAACCGGCCGTCGTTGCTGATAGAGACCGGTCGGACAAGGTTTGGCACGCCGGCACCGTCCTGCTGGTCGCCGGAACTGCTGACGCTCACCCGTTCTGTCGTCCCAGTCAGACGATCCTCCACGAACACGTCCGGCGCGGCATTAGTGTCACCGGGGACGAGATTGGTGGCGTCCGACCAGAACGCGATGAAGCGGCCATCGGCGCTGATCGTGGTGTAACGAACACGGCCATTCCGATCAGTGCCGTCGGGGCCGAGGGTGACGCGCTCGGCTGCGCCCGTTTGCAGGTCTCGCAGGAAGACGTCATATGCGGCATTAGTGTCACCGGGGACGACATTGGGCGCCGCCGAGTAGAAGAGCACGAATCTCCCATCTGCACTAATCCGCCCACGTTGAGTCCTGTACTGCAACTCTTCGCCATGCATACTGAGGTTGACGCGTTCGGTAGTCTGTGTGAGTCGGTCGCGCAGGAACACGTCCTGCTCTCCGTTGGTGTCGCCGGGCACGAGGTCGGAGTCCTCCGAATAGAAGACCACAAGCCGACCATCGTCGCTGATGGAGCCGGACACGGCGGTTCGCGTGTTCACCCCCCCGGAGATGGTCACGCTAACGAGTTCGTTCGTTCCAGCCGCCAGGTCCCGCACGAGCACCTTATGGCGATCGATACCACCGTCGCCGGTGTGGTAAGCGCCGAGCACGATGAACCGGCCGTCAGCGGTCACGTCGTCGAGAACGCAAGCATCGCCGATGAGGGGGTCCCCTGTGTCAGACAGGTTGACGCGTTCGGTGGTGCTCAGGAGTCTGTCGCGGATGAAGACGTCCTGGATGTCGTCCTGGTCGCCGGCGACCAGATTCGAGGCCGGCGACTCGAAGAACACAAACCGGCCATCGGCGCTGATGAACGGGCGATGCCACAACCAGCTCGCGTCTGTGTCTGGGTGGTCGGGAGATCTCCAGCCGCACGCATCGTCGTTTCCCTGCTCGCCCGAGCTGCTAACGCTGACCAACTCCGTGCCCGCGGCGAGGGCGGGAGTGGCCGAGAGGGCGACCAGGAAGGCAGGGATGAGAGTCAGGAGCAAGAAGCGCCGATTCATCTGACTGAACCTCCAGGCCAGATTGTGGGCAGGGGCCATTCCTGCCCCGTAGGACTCGGCGGGATAGCTCAGGTCGAATCGAGGTATTAGACGCGGTGTCGGGCGGATAAGTTCGCCTTCTCCAGAGAGCGGTCCGCGCCTGCCACGTTTCCCTCTACATTATACCACACGGTGTCAAGAGGGGAGGGGGAAACGGCAGGGAATTGCTGGGGTTTTATGGTGGGGAGATTGGGGGGCTCCGGGCGGTTTCGGGCTTGAAGGCCCGAAACACCGGACTTATGCGGAAGCGTTCGCTGCGCTCACGAGATTCCGTTCGGCGTCGCTCAGGACAGGCCCTTCGCTGTCACTCAGGATGACACAAAGGGTCGCTACGTAGCACGA
>Ga0114922_10003712_pt1 | contig 14216 bp, 9 predicted proteins | sample AartaG_FD_100975 | JGI IMG/M metagenome (GOLD analysis project Ga0114922, IMG submission 100975) | Deep subsurface microbial communities from Aarhus Bay to uncover new lineages of life (NeLLi) - Aarhus_00045 metaG | ecosystem: Environmental > Aquatic > Marine > Oceanic > Sediment | place: Aarhus...
GTGGACGAGGTTGACGGTGCAACCGCCGAAGCCTGCTCCGGTGAGACGTGCACCGACCGCGCCGCCGGCCTTTGCCGCGTCAACGAGCGCGTCAAGCTCCGGCGAGCTGATACGGAAATCGTCGCGGCAACTTGCGTGCGACTCGTCCATGAGATACCCGAACCGCGCCGCATCGCCTGCTCTCAATGCCGCGACCGACTCCGTTACTCTGCGCGCTTCGGTGAGCACGTGCCGAACGCGTGGCATCAGATTGAACCCATGGGGTGGCTCCGGCAGAAGATCTCCCGTCCTCATCCTCAGATACGTCTCGCGGACCTCGACGACGCTCAAATGAAGACGCAGCGCGATCTCGGACACACGCAATGGGCCGTCGCCAAGAGTCGCAGAGACGACTTCATCGATCTTACCCTGTTCCATCCCGAGGCTCTCGGGATTGATATCGCCGAGCCGTTCGATTTTCTGTCGGGGTCGGCACCTTGTCTCGAACTCAGACCCTAGCAGTGCGGCAGCCAGCCGGCACGTCACCGGTCCGAGATTGTAGTTCACCAGCGCATCAGCCGACTTCTCCGCCTTTACCAGACTATTGCAGATGACGACCGAATAGTCCTGGGGCAACGGAACCGCCTCTGTGCGCAACGGAAAGAACTCTATCTTGAGCGCGTTGCCCTTCGTGCCGAGCAGCGATATCGCCTGGTCCATGCCGCCGCCCTGCGTACCGACGTACCGTTCGGCGGCGGCGAGAATCTGCGCCAACTCGATCCGGTCCAGAACGCAGTCGTCCTGCGTGCCGACTTCGATGCCGTTCGTTGCAAGGAAGGCCAGTGCTGCCGCGACTACCAGCGCCGAGGACGAGCTCAGCCCGGCGGCAACCGGAACGTCGCCCGTAGCAGTCACGTTCATACCCCGAGCGAGGTTTCTCTCGGGGGACTGAGCAGAGAGCCATTCCGCCAAACCGGTGATCGCTGCCTTGAAGTAGTTGTCCCAGGAGCCGGGGCGCGACGGTGGGATCGTCCTGCCCAGCTCGAAGCTGGCATCCGGGAACACAGGGTCGAGGTTACAGACTTTCACCGTCCGGTCATCGCGGGCCGTCGCCACCAGACATATCTCGCGCTCTATCGCCATCGGCAGCACAGGCAACCCGTTATAGTCGGTGTGTTCACCTATCAGGTTGACACGGCCCGGGGCTCGGACGACGAAGACGCGGGCGGACGCACCGTATCGGCGTCTGTGCTCTTCAACAAGGCGAGATGAGTCGATCATATGCTGAAGTGTGGCGCGGCGGCTGCGTTCTAGAGCTTGTGCAGGACGCGTTTCACGCTCGGGTACAGCTCCTTGTACACCTCGTACCGTTCCCTATAGGCGCGATGCCGCTTCGCGTTCGGGACAACTTTGTCCTTCGTTCGGACGGTCTGACGCACGCCTTCCCGGACGCTGGGGTACTTGCCGATGGCAGTACCGGCAAGCACAGCCGCCGAAAGGCAGCCGCCCTCGGAGACGTCAAGCGTATAGACCGGTTTGTTGAGTATATCGGCTTTTGTTTGCAGCCAAAGCCGCGACTTGGCACCGCCGCCCGTCGCTCGCAGCTCGTTAATCCTGATCCCGACCGATTCCATGGCCTCAACGTTCAGGCATATCTCGTAGGTCAGGCTGTCGATGATGCCTTTCAACAGATCCTGTTTGGTCGTGCCGAGCGTCAGGCCGACTATGGCCCCTTTCGAGTCCGGGTCGAGGTGAGGCGTTCCCGTGCCGACGAAGTGCGGGAGCACGAGCACCGAGGACGGCGTCTCGGGCACGCCGGCGAGGATCAGGTCGTAGACGTCCTTGCCCGTGCGTGCGGCTTCGGCAACCTCGGCGGCACCGAACGTGTCCCGGTACCATCGCAGCACTGCGCCGCTTGTCATGTTATACCCTATGGCAGCGTACATGTCCTCGATCAGGTACGGGAAGACAGGTATGTTCGCTTTGAGCAGCTCCGGCGTGTTGGCAGGCTCGTCGAACACCACGGTCAGACACTCGACCGTGCCAAGCCCGTCGACCGCCATCCCGGCCTCGATGACTCCGGCGCCAAGTGCCGCACTCGGCTGGTCAAACCCGCCTGTGACCGCTTTGACCCCCTTGGGCAAGGAGAGCCGGGACGCCATTTTGGACGGAATCTCGCCGACGACCGTGCCTGCAAGCGTTGCCCTCGCAAACAGGTTCTCGCTCAAACCGGCTTCGTCGAGCATCGCGCGAGAGTAGTTCTTCTTCACAATGTCGAAGACCATTGTCCGTCCGGCGAGCGAGTAGTCTGTCACAGGCTCGAGGCCCAGCTTACAGAAAAATACGTCTTCCCAACACAGGAACTTCCACGTCTTGTCGAACAGTTTGGGTTTGTTGTCGCGCAGCCACAGGATCTTGTTCGTCATGTACATCACGTGCAGCGGTTGGCCCGTGATGCGGTACACCTTGCTCCGGCTCTTCCACCTGGCGGTTTGCTCGCCGGCGCGGTTGTCCATCGCAAGGATGGTGTTGGAGAGGAACTCACCCTTCTTGTCCACGAGAGTGAAAGAGTCGCCGAAGACAGAGACCGATACGGCCTCCACGGGATCGCGCTTCGTCTTGGACGATGATTCGCGTATGACCTCCTGGATCGAGTTCCACACCTGGTTCGAGTCAAGTTCCGCATAACCGGGTTTGGGCACGAGCGTTGGGTATTCACGATACGCTGAAGCAAGTATCTTACCGTCGAGGTTGAAGGTGCAGGCTTTGACGCCGGTTGTGCCGATATCCACTCCCATAAGACTCATGCTGATACGACCTCCTGCTTATACACAACACAAACGACTCCGTATCGCCGATTCTTGAAAGCAGCGATACTATACCATAGACGAGCGCGTATGCAAAACAGTCAGCTATGAGTCGCCCAAAGAGCGTTGTTGTACCGCCCAACCACTGATATAATGCGGTACGCTATGCGGTGTCTTGACCTTTTTGCCGGGCCGACCGGATGATTGCCCGCAGGATGGAGGATGAAACGATGCGAATACCCGTGCTGATGATCGTTCTGTTGTTGGGACTTGCCGTGTCCCGATGCGCGTTTGGAGGTGGGGAACGGACGAACGGTGCAACACACGTCAGGGTCGCCGCCGGCGATCTCGATGCGGTGTTTGTGGACAACGATGCTTTTGGCGATCACCGGGCCGGCTACAACGGCATCGCGTCGCTGAAACATGTGAAAGAGCCGCGCACGCTGTTTGTTCCGCAGTACGCGGGATTCAACCTCGAACATGTCTTCGGCGGAGATGAACTGGCAGACTTGTTCGAGCCGCGCAAACACCCGATGACGATCGAGAAACGTTCGGACTCTACCGTTGTGCTCCACCAGAGCCCGACCCCTCTGTCCGCAGTCGAGAGCACGACGACGTTTCGCGTGAGAGAGCCACACTACATTGATATCGAGTTCGACTGCGTTGCTCACAGGCTGGGGTTCTTCCGCCACGGCTATCTGGGGTTGTTCTGGGCGAGCTACATCAACGAGCCCGAAGACAGAAGCATCCATTTCCTCGGACGCGACGAGGCGGGCGGCGAACTGGGCTGGATAGCGGCCTTCTCGGAAACGCACGGCGTCAAGAGCACACACCGGCATATCGAGGACCGGAAGGATCTCTTCTTTGCAGACAATTTCAATGCGACCCTTGCGAACCACTTCTCGGAGTACCGCTACGCCGAACCGTTCTACTATGGCCGGTTCAACGGTATGGTCTTCATCTACATGTGGGATCGCTCGGAAGGTATCAGGTTCTCGCAGTCGCCGACCGGCGGCGGGAACAAGAACCCTGCGTGGGACTTCCAGTTTATCGTCCCAGAACCGGTAGCGGGCACACATTACGGTTTCAGATCCTGCCTTGTCTACAAACCGTTTGTCAGCACGGACGATGTGCTCGCTGAGTACAGGCGATGGAAAGGTTCCCTCAGCAAGAAAGGTGAGGAAAAAGGTTGAAAGGCAACCAGAAAGCGGGTTACTATTGCTCATGGCAGACGACATAGGTCGTGGGGTAACGCTCAGCCGCAGGAGATACGAGAGCAATGGGAATGCAGTTTGACCTTTTCGATACCGGTGGCAACGAGATACTCAATGCAGAGAGCTATGCCGAGTTCAAGAAGCTGCTGACCGAATCGAATTGCGAGCGGTGCGGGCTCTCGAAGAGCAGGAACAACATCGTTGTTGACCGAGGCAACCCGGAGTCCAAGATTCTCGCGATAGGCGAGGGGCCCGGGGAGAACGAAGACCTCCAGGGCAAAGCGTTCGTGGGCCGCGCGGGCCGGCTTATGGACAGGCTGATGGAAGATTTCGGAATCGACACCAACAGGGACATGCTCATCGCGAACGTCGTCAAGTGTCGGGCTCCGGCCAACCGCGTCCCGCACGCGGCCGAAGCTGAGGCCTGCATGCCGTTCCTCAAGCGCCAGATGGAGCTTGTCCAGCCGGCAATCGTGCTTCTGCTCGGAGCAACCTCGCTTAAACACATGGACAGCTCGCGCAAGAAGTTCTCGATGGCGGAGGAAGCGGGCACGTTCTTCACGATAGCCGAGTATCCCGGCCTCGAGTTCATGGTGCTTTATCATCCGGCGGCCGTGCTCAGAAATCCCAACCTCGATCCCAAGATGCGCGAACATATCAGGCGGCTCTGTGACAGGGCCCGCGAACTTGGCGTTTTGGGGGCCTGAGAAACGATGGCTGAGTTCCTCATCGGATACGACGTCGAGCGTGCGGACAACAGTGACGTAACCGAGCGATTCATAGACTGCGCGGTGCGTCTGCACCGACGGCTCGAAGTGCCGTGCACGTTCTTCATCATGGGAAGGACGCTCGAGCTCAACTCCGAGAAGATGAGATGGGCGACAGCGGAAGCGGGCGATCTGCTCGACGTGCAGCAGCACACGTATGAGCACGTGCAGTTGAAAACAATCTGTCAGGAGAACGAGGACGGTGTCACCGTCTTTCCGCGCGGCACCCTCGAGCGGATAGAACAAGAGGTGTCGAAGACCAATTCGCTTTTGAAAGAGCTGCTCGGTCTCGAGTGTATTGGCATAACGGGACCGATGGGATACTACCGAGGGCTCGCGGACGAGTTGGACGTCCTCGCCTTGCTGCACGAGCATGGCATCAGGTTCACGCGAACCTACGCCCGGGACCATAACGACTGGCAGCCTGTGCCGCTCGACCGACAGCCATTCTGGTACGGGCCGCAGGGCTTCCCCGACGTGCTCGAGTGCATGGTTCACGGGTGGCAGGACTGCATCCTGCGGGCGATTCTCGGTTGGTCCGACCACGAAGCATATCTCAGCCAGGTGCGGCAGGATATCGCAGAGGCCGCGGCACGAGATCTCGTCTTTTCGTACTGCCAGCACGACTGGTCGTCGATCAAGGACGATCCCGATATGGCCATCACGGAACAGATATTGCTGAAAGCCCGCGAGCTCGGCTTCCGATTCGCGCACTATCGTGGGTTCTACGAGCAACAACGCGCCACGCAACCGGGACAATAGCCCGCTTTTCTCACCGGAGGTCGTGACGAAACGCCGGAAGTGCGTATGGATACAAGGAGCGCGACCGAGGCCATCACAGGCGTACCTGAACGGTACGTCGAGAAGGCCGACCGAGTGCGACGCAGTAGACATGGGCAAATCCGGTGTTGCAGTAGAGCTGTGGTGAGAAATGCGGGATAAGGGTTCCGTCGCTTGCTTCCGAGTGGCTATTCCTTGGCGAAGTCTGCAAGCGGGGTGGTGGTGATAAGGTCCACTTCGCTCATGACCTCCGTCGTCGTGTGTAACGCCATGAGAAAGCTGACCGTGGCCTCCGCACCCTGGTTGCGGTTGGGGCCGGTGGCTTCCAGACCATCAGAGCACCCGCCTGTCGAGAAATCATAAAGCTGCGCGGAAAGATCGTTCTTGCCAAGAAACCAGTCGAACGCGAGCCGGAGCAGTTCTTTGTACTTCGAGTCGCCCGTTGCCGCCAGCGCGGCATGATAGAGGTCCACCATAGACGCGGCATCTATCGGTTGCTGGGCAAACCGGGAACGCCTCTTGCCCTTCTTCAACCAGCCACGGTTGCCTGCCAGAGAAAGATGCCCTCCCCGGATCAGGTTCTCAGTGAGAAACGCCTGTGTCTTCTCGGCAACATCGAGCCACTTCTTCTCGCCGGTTGTAATGTAGGCCAGGTACAACGCTTTGGGTAGTCTGCCGTTGTCGTACGTCAACGAGTCCCCGAACCATTGCCACTCGTCGGAGGAAGCCTCCTCGTATTCGCGCACAAGCGACTGAGCAAGTTTCTCGGCGGTATGGCGGATGTCAAGCGCGCCTTCGAGCCGTTTGAGATAGTGGTGACAGCCAATCAAGGCAAACGCTTTTGGCCGGGGATGTTTGAACTCCGCAGTACACCCTATAGACCTGTCGAAAAGCAGTTTCGCCACCGCTCTTGTAGACTCGGTCGTGGCCCTTTGCTGGATGATGTAGCCAAGCGCCCAGAGAGCGCGTCCCACACAGTCCTCGCTGCCGCGCTCGTCGGCAAAACTTCTGTCGTAGTTGACAAAGTTGTGGAACCACCCGTCCTCCTGCTCGCAGTATTGCAGAAAGCTGAGGTAGCAGTCTATAAGTTCCAGGCTCTCCTCGTTCTGGAACTGTGCATAGTTCATCGTGGCGACGATAAGAGCGCGGGCATTGTCGTCTACACAGTATCCGGTATGCCTTCTAGGTACGGCAAACAGGCAATGCTGTATGAGGCCCGTATCGTCCGTCATACGGATGAGGTGCGACAGGTCGGGTTCAGGCAACCTGGTGATGGGGATGGTTTTACGGCGCAACACCGTCGTCACCGGTCGTGACAGATACTCCTGTCGTATCCGGGCAAACAAGCTGAGATATGCGCGCGCAACCTCTTTCCAGACCATCGAGCGAGTGTGTTCGTAGAGCCGTTTGCGGTACTGGTGAATGTCGCGCCGGTTACGCAAGAACTTGTCGAGCGCGGCGGCGATAGCTTTCGAGTCGCGAAAATCCACGAGGATGCCCCGATCGTCCGCCAACAATTCCTGGGCGTAGAGGTAGGGGGTCGAGATTATGGCCTTGCCGGTTGCTGCAGCATACGCCAGGGTACCGCTCACGATCTGTTCGGCATTCAGGTACGGAGTGACATATATGTCGGCAGCACAGAGGAACTCGCACAACTCCTCGAGCGTCACGAAATGGTTATGGAATATGACGTGGTCGGTAAGCCCGTTATCTTCGACCATCCGCTGCAACGACAATCTGTAGTCTTCGCCGTAGGTTTTCCGCACGTCCGGATGTGTTGCCCCGAGGATGATGTAAGCCACCTCCGGATACTTCTTCACCACAGAAGGCAGCGCTTCAAGCACGTATTCCAGGCCTTTGCTGGGGCTCATCAAGCCGAACGTCAGGATTACATCCCGGCCATCGACCGCGAACTTGGATTTGTAGAAGTTGGGGTCCACAAACGGCACGTCCGGCACACCGTGCGGGATGAAAAAGATCTTGTCAGGGAAAATCCCGTATACATCCTCCAGCATCTGTCGGGCCATCCGGTTCATCACAACGACACCCGCCGATATACCTGCTATCTCGCTCAGCAGCTCGCGCTGGCCGTCCGACGGGTTCTGTAGTATTGTGTGGAGCGTCGTGACGACGGGTTTCTTAAGGTTTCTGAGCAAGGAGAGTATGTAGTGGCCGTCATCGCCGCCGAATATGCCGTATTCGTGTTGCAGACAGACTATCGAAGTGTCGCTGAAGTTGATGAAGTCCGCCGCTTGACGGTAATCGGCCCGGACGTTCTGACGGATCTCAAACCGGACCCGCTCAGGGTACGAGTAGGTGGCGGGCACGTTTGTGGCTGCCACAACGAGCGTGCGTTTCTCGTCCCCCAACTCGCTTGTGACGGCGTCGCAAAGATCTGTCGTGAAGGTGGCGATGCCGCACTGACGTGGCAAGTGGTTGCCAATGAACGCAACGGTGAGAAGCTTGCCCGCGGTTGACCCAACAGCCGGCGACTCTTCAACAACACGATACTCCACGGCCGCACCACCTCCTTTCAGAGCCCGGTTATAACCTGCTGCCACATGCGGGCGACCACTCCCACCGGGTCGGTGCCGCCATTCGCAGCAACGACCGTAGCATTACCCAGCGATCAAAGACACACCCGCCCGCCGGAAACAAGAACCGCGTGCCAATTATAGCATACGAGCAAAACCACAACAAGGAGCCGAGCGTAGCGCGGACAGAAGCGTTTTTCTATAGAGACTGTAACGCGGCAACCGTTTTCGAGACGATCACTGTGCCGAGGTCCGGCCCGAAGAACGATACGGTTGCCTCGTACCCGCCCTGGCTATATTCTTCCGGTGTAAGTATATAGCCGATAAAGTCGTTTGCGAGACCGATGACGACCGGATGTCTGAATCCGAGATCGCGTGCTCGCCGCTCGATTTCCAGGCCGATGGCGGCTATCGGCTCCCCGGGTATGCCGACGAGCAAGAGGTCGCCGACAACCAGAAGGCCGACTTCAGCCTGAGTCGGAATAAGCTCTGCCAGCCCGCGTTCCAGCTCGTCCGGTTTGACCCGGTATTCGGTGCCGGCGATCATCGCGAAGACCGGTGAAAGCTTCGTCTCGGGCAGCTCGATCGAGGCGAACTCCAGATGGAGCCTGTCGATAGGTTGTGTGGTGACGGTCGCGAGCAGCTCGAGCGCTTTCTCGCCGACGGCCGTGCCGTATCTTTCTATTCGTTCGAACACGCCCTTGCCGGGCTCCCGCGCTACGCGCGGCGCCTGGTCGCCTTCGGGGCCGTTCATGTACAGAACCGGCAGCTCGGCTCCCAGTTGAGCCTGGACGGCTCGGGCCATGTATCCGGGCCATTCCCCGGAGAGCAACATGTTGCGCGAGCCCGTGATCGTCGGGTGGGCGGTGAAGTTGACGAACACCGCGACCAGCTCGCCACCGGGTCGGGCAAACGTGGCAACCACCATCTCGTCGTCAACAACCGGATCGCGCCGCCTGTTGTAGTTGAGATTCGGTATCTTGCCCGACGCGACACCCATCTCGATAGGCCCGAGGTTTTCCTTCGCTTCCTTGATCGCGGGAGCGATACGCTGTGCCGTCTCGAGCAGCAGCCTCTCGTTGAAAACGCCGATATACTTGTTGCCGAGGGTGTTGCGCCTGTTCATGCACATACTCTCGGGCGCGGCATGATCGTGCGCGGCAGCTATGAAAAGTGTATCGTACCGGATCTCCGGGTCGCCGACAGCCTTGACAACCTCCTCCTTCAGACTCCTCGGAATGAACAGCAGGTCTGTCGCAACCGCACAGACAAGGTTGGCGCCGTCCTTCAGTACGAGCGCGTTCGCATAGATCCTGTCGTGTATACCCTCGCAGGGCTTCCCTTGCCGGTCCCCGTAGCCGCCAAGCGGGACGTCGTACTCGGCCACCGCGGGCGTGATATCCGCCCTGCCGGCCCCTCCCAACACGGCACATTCCGCCCGGCTCGCACCGAGAACAAGCAGAACAACAGTCAATACCGCCAACGCATTCCGATCAATCGATCTCACGCATAACCTCCTTAACCACACCAGTCTCTTACTCTGACAACTACTGCGAAGACACACCCTCACCCCACATAGATGATAGCTGAACAACGAATTCGTGTCAAACGCTGCTCAGCCGAAGGACTTGAACAAGATAGGGCAATGGCGTAGAGTTATGGCGAAACGCAACTGCGGGCTCTATCGTTCAAGGTGACACATGAATCGGCGGATCTCTTTCTCAGCAGTACTGGTCGCCATAATCCTTGCATCCTGCATATCGCACGTACCGTCCCAAGAAGATGCGGGCGGCCACGAGAGCATTATCCTGCAGAACGACCATCTCTCACTGGGTTTCGAACGGTCCCCGGAAGGCGTGATGTGGAGTTCGCTGCGGGACCGCGTCAGCGATACCGAGTTCCTGGTGCAAGACGGCGCGGAGCCGGAGCCGTTCTGGAAAGCGGTGGTTCTCCTGCCGACCGGTGAAAAGCGGACGCTGACGAGCCTTTCCTGTGGCGAGGCGGTCACAGAACTGTCCACAGACGGCGCGCGCCGGACCTTCTGCGCGGACTGGCCCCGCCACGAACTCGTCGAGGGACAGCGCGTGTCGATCCATCTCACCGTCACGCTTGGACCGGGCGAACAGACAAGCCGGTGGTCATGGCAGGCCGAGTGTCCGACGGGAATTGTGGTGCGTGAAATCGTCTTCCCGTGGTTGCCGTTGCTCGATGCCGCCGACCTCTCGCTCGCTGTCCCGCGAGGCTGGGGCTTGGACATAAGCGACTTGCGTGACCAGAGAACACGGCACTTCACGTACCCGGCTGGCGGCAGCCTCGCCATGCCTTTCATTGTGCTTCACCGGCCCGAGGGGGCCGTCTACCTCGGAGCACCTGACCCGCTGGGTGCAATGAAGCGATTCTCTATCGTGTCGCCTAAGGAGAAAGAAGCGTTGCGAGCCGCCGTGACAGCGTTCCCGGCAGACCTCATGAACCCGCAGACGCGGACAGGTACGGGCTACGAGATCGAGGTCGGCGTGTTCCCGAACTGGATAATGGCTGCGAAGCACTATCGCGAATCCGTGCGGGAGATGCCGTGGGGACAATCAGAACACCCCAAAGAGCGTCGGGGTCGCTGGATCGATCACGTGGACGCCTGGTATGTCGCCGGCGGCCAGTTCGACGTGGAATGCGAGAACATCGTTCGCTTTGCCGAGCTGATGGACGTGCCGGTAGCGGTCCACTGGTACAACTGGCACGAGATACCGTTCGACGACCACTACCCGGAGTACTTCCCGGCAAAACGAGGATTCAAGGACGCGGTGCGCAGAGTCCAGCGGGCCGGTGTCCGTGTAATGCCTTACATCAACGCGCGCCTGTGGGACCCCGCGAGCGACAGTTGGCGCGATGAAGGGGCGGACACCTGGTGCGCCAGGCAAGAAAACGGCGACAACTACGTCGAGGTGTACGGGTCGAAGGTTCCGCTCGCGGTGATGTGTCCGTACACGACCTTCTGGCAGAACAAAGTGCGGGGCATCGTGGCGCGGTTGTTCGACGAGTTCGGCGTTGACGCCGTCTACATGGACCAGATATCCGCCGCGGGGCCAAAGCTGTGTTTCGCGGTGAACCACGGCCATCCTCCCGGTGGCGGATGGCTATGGACAGCAGGATACCGCAAACTTTTGCGACAGGTCCGGGCCGACCTGAAACCGGGGCAACTGCTCACCACCGAGGAGTTCAGCGACCCGTTTGCCGACCTCTTTGACGCGTTTCTCATGGTCAACACGCCCGAGAGCGGCGGCGAGATCATTCCCATGGTCCCGGCAGTGTACTCGGGCCAGGTCGTCGAGTTCGGGTTTCAGTATTTGCGCGGTCCCGATTTCACCGCGTCGGTGCCGTTCCGGGCAAAGATGGCGCGGGCGTTCTGTTGGGGCTCGGCGCTGGGCTGGGTCGGGCCGCAGGTACTGCAGGAGAGCCAGCACGAGAATGCGTCATACTTGGCAGCGCTGGCCCAACTGCGTCACCGGCTCCACGAGTTCCTTGTTTACGGCGAGCTGGTTGACTACGACGTTGTCCGCGAAACAGTACCGGCGAGCACCACGTCAGTCCACTCCGCGTTGTGGAGGAACCGGTCGGGCGATCTCGCGGTTGTTATGACCAACCTGTCGGACGAACCCCGGACGGGCGACCTGAACCTCGACCTCCGTGAGCACCGCGTTACGAAGTTTCCTGTCTGGCGCGCCGACATGACCGCGGACGACGTCTCGGAAGCCGAGCGCACCGACGCGCTGCTTGTTGCTGAGCAACTTACCCTCCCGCCGCGCTCCGCTCGGGCCATAGTGTTCGCCTCAAAGAAATGATGTCACCCGCTTGTTCTCGTGTTCTCGTTCCCACGGAGGACCGTGGGAACGAGAGCGTAGCGAAGTTGTGTGCCGTCGCGGGGCTATGGTAGGATTCGGTGAGCAACAGTGTAAAGGAAAGGAACAGGAGCAGTGGGGACAATGGCTGTATCCATCGGGAACGTGATCAAGCGCAAGGGTCTCCCTTGGGATCTGCTCGTTCTTGTCCCTCTCATGGCGGTTTTCTTCGCGGCCGCGTACCTGCTGAGGGTCCGTTACGACGACGCGTATATTGTATACCGATACGCTCAGAACCTCGCCGACGGCAACGGGCTGGTGTATAACGTCGGGGAACGCGTCGAAGGATACACGTGCGTTCTGTGGCTGCTTCTGCTGTCGGCGCTGTACAAAGCGGGTCTTGATATAGTCAGAATGTCCGCTGCGTTCGGGATAGGGTTTGGCTGGCTCACCATCATTGCGACGAGCTGGCTTGCCTACACCGTTTCCGGCGACGAGGCCCGGTGGCGGCGATGGCTGCCCTCGACGCTCGTGGCGGTTTGCCCGTTCTTCATGTTCAATGCCGGCACGGGAATGGAGACAACGCTGGCGGCTTGCCTGGTCACCGCGGCACTTGGGTTCGTCCTGAGCGACAGGGACAGATTCTGCGGGCCCGTCCTTTTTGGGCTTGCGTCGCTTGCACGACCGGACACCGTGCTGTACGCGGGCGTAGCGTTTCTCTACGATCTCAAAGCGAGGAGACTCAAACAGGCGCTGATGAGAACGCTGCCGGTTGTTATCCTCTTTGGCGGGCAGATTGTATTTCGTCTCCTTTATTATGGCGATATCCTTCCCAACACGTACTACGCAAAAGTAGGGTTCTCATCGAACATACTTCTACGCGGGATGCGGTACACGACTCGGTTTATCAATGCATGGTGGTATCTGCCGCTGCTCGGGTTGGCCGTGCTGGCTCTCTTTCCGAGACGCAGGCTCCGGTACGGGTTACTGGTCGCGGCTGCGGTCGTTCATACTGCATACGTTATTCGCGTCGGCGGCGATTTCATGCCGTGCTATCGCTTTTTCATGCCCGTGCTCCCGGTTATGCTCGTGCTGGTGGCGGAATCCATCGTCGGGCTGACAGCGGTGATCAAACAGGTGAAACTCCGTACGCTCTGCCGCCTGGCCCCGGTCGCATTGATTCTTGTCGTGATGTCGGGGCAGCTCCGCACGGCCGTTGACGCCCGCGACAGGACGCTCGAGTTCAACATACGCAAGGCGCGCGCCGCAACGTACTTTTTGCAGAACTTTCCTCCCGACACCCTGATCGCAACGGGCGCCATCGGTATCGTCGGATACGTCACGAAGATGCCCATACTCGACATCCTAGGCAAGGTGGATCGACACGTTGCGCACGCCGACGTTGGTCCAATCGGTCGCGGGTTCACTGGACACGAGAAGTACGACGCGGACTACATCTTTGAACGCGACCCGGCCGTGATCTTCATTCCGCTCTCTTCCAAGAAGCGATTTGTGGTTCTCCCGGCGTGGAGAACAATATGGGAACATCCGCTTCTTGCCGAACGGTACGAGGTCGTCAGAGACGAAGTCCCTTACTACCGCAGAAAGAGTGTAAAGCCCGGAGCACAAGCACGTCCGGCAGACAACTAAACCCGGATTTCCCGTTAGGACATGGCGTCTTGAGATCCGCCGGTATCGTGTGGTTGCCGGATACCAGATCCGCATTTCTCACCGAAAGAACGTTCGAGAACAACACACGTGCCACATGGTTCGGTTTCCCTATCGGAGTCAGTCCCCTAGGGGACGACCGATAATAGCCCAGGAATTCATTCCTGGGACCAAGTGTACGCCCCACCCAGCCAGTCGAGTCCCGTAGGGACGATTGAAGCAAGCGCCCAGAAGTGGGTTCAGCCGTCCCTACGGGACTAAACACTCGTTGCGTCGCGCCGCGTTCCCAGGAGTGAACTCCTGGGCTATTCTCAACCGTCCCTGCGGGACGTAGCGGTGTTGTTCCGCTGCGGGAATCCAGGAGCGGACGGTCACAGGGTATCAGCAGGTGAACGAACACAATATAGAGGCGCACGTATATCCGAGGCAGGGAACGGATTGTAGCGCAGGCTTCCAGCCTGCATTCGAGGCGCATTTCTATGCAGGCTTGAAGCCTGCGCTACACCCGTCACTGAATGGTTGCCGCCTCCCCCGGTAGTTTCTTCTTGACAGGATTCGCGATCATTGCTATACTGGTGACAGTGTGATCGAGTTGCGGGGGTGTATGGAGCGCATATACGCCTCGCCGGAGAAA
>Ga0114922_10003713_pt1 | contig 14215 bp, 9 predicted proteins | sample AartaG_FD_100975 | JGI IMG/M metagenome (GOLD analysis project Ga0114922, IMG submission 100975) | Deep subsurface microbial communities from Aarhus Bay to uncover new lineages of life (NeLLi) - Aarhus_00045 metaG | ecosystem: Environmental > Aquatic > Marine > Oceanic > Sediment | place: Aarhus...
GGCTGTAATCCAAGGCTATGAAGATCCGGCGGCAGCTCTTCGTGCAGATCGAATCGCCGGCGACGAGAAGTATGGCTACATAATTGCCACTTGGCTCTCCCCGCTTGCGCGGGCGTACTTGTCCCTCTTCAGATTGCATGCTAAGGAAGGGCAATATGATAAAGCATTGGCATATGGCACCAAGTTGGCCGACTGGCGAGGATCTGAGTATGGCCGCATGGAGCGCGAGGTTGCGGACGTTTGCGTGAAGGCCAAGGAATTCCACAAAGCGCAGTTCTATTACCAAGCGGCGTTGAACCGTTTCATGAGAAATCTCAATAAGAAGGAGTTGATAACTCGGGACAGGAGCGACAAGATCCGACGGGAGCTGACGGGCCTCATCGAGGCCTGCAAAGACGCGATAGCCAGCGGGGAATTCGCTCCTCCCAAACCCGTTGAGCCCAAAGGGCCGCACCCTCAGCAACGGAACACCTATGATTACTGGCCGCCCGACGGAGAAAAGGAACTCGCCAATCTGGGGGTTGCCCAAATCGATCCTGCAAGTTTGGGCTCCTACGAGCAATCGCCCTTGCACGCGCATGAGTTGTGGTTTTGGGCTGTCGTGCATCTTGCGCTCAAGAGCGACTTTGTCCCTGACAAGAAGCAGGTGACCCCCGCGTGGCTGGAGAATTGGCCCGCCGCCAGGGGACACACAATCACATGCACGTGGCAAGACGAACCTTACGCTCTTCGGGCCCGCCGTGAAATCAAGGGGGCGCCGGGCACTGTCTTACTGATCCTCCCGCAACCCGACAAGCCTTTCCCAAAAGCCGCAGAAGTGCAGCAGACGGTTGACCTTCTCAACAGTTTTCTTTCTGATCGACTCAAGGCTACCCCGGAGCGCAAGGCGGCGGACGCGGGAAAGGGCGGGCTGATCGAGCACGAGTTCAAAGACGACATCGCTTACCTTCGATATCAGTCTTCTCCGCAAGACGGCGTCGTGCTGGGCATGTCTGCGTGGTGCGCAACTGACCGAATCATATTGCACATCCCCGACCCTACTTTCCCCGAGGCTGGATCATTCCCTTCGGTCAAGCGCGGGTATCCTCCTGCGAAGCTCCTGGCCTTGGTGCCCGCATTGGCCGAGTTGCCCGAAGCAGACGTGGGCAGGGCTCTCTTGGAGAATCTTGGGAGAGAGCTGCAGCGCGGCACGAAGGCGGAACAGGCGGCGCTGGACCAGCTCCTTTCACACGGCGGCCGATGGGCGTTTGCGGGCGCGTTCGCAGCGGCTTGTCTGGAGGACTCCGACAATCCGAAGTTGAGGGCGGCAGGGGCAAAGGCTGCGGCAGCAATCCTGGCGGATCTTAAACTTCCCGCTTCGCCACAACATACCAAGAAGGAAATCGCTGCCATCCAAGAGAACATTCAGAAGCTTATCGCGAACCACAACGACCCACAGGGACGCATCTACACCAACGCCCAAATCAAAATAGAGGAAACGGGACCTCGCGCCACTCCAACCCTCGTAGCGACCTTGAAAACTGACCTTCCCAAACCTGTGAGAATGAGCCTCTACAAGCTGATCGGCCGCTGCACGGGCGCTGATCAACTTGCTCTTGTCGTTCAGGTATGCGCGGACGAACCAGACGGGAACATGAGGGAACGCATCGAGCTCAGCAAGTTGGCCAAGCATATATACGATCATTGGGAGGAGTACGCAAAACCCCCAGACGCCAAGGAGGCGGGGAAAGAACTTCGCTGAATATCACTGAATCTGCGCTCTGACGGCATGGTGCCCCTCAAACGACAGCGACTTTTTCAACAGCCCCACTGTCCCCGGCTTTGGTGCCCGGCTTTGGTGCCTGATACTTTTAGCTTCCGCAACGCCTTGTATACCAAGCACTTACAAAGCCACATCGGATTCGCGGCGCTCTTGTGACGCAAAAAACCGATGCGCGAGATGACGAAGGCCCTCACCTTGCGGGTATTGTGCGGCGGCGCACCAAGCACGCAAAAAAAGCCCGCGGGCTAGCCGCGAGCACGGTCTGGGGGGGGACTGAAGATTCTGCTGTTATCGAAGTGCCGACATGGGCACGAGCATGGGCGTTCTGAGGCCGCGTACCTCCATCATCGCGTAAGTCTCGGGCGGCTCGCCCAATTGCACGGTATCGACGATCTTGCCCTCGAGTTCGAGGTTGCCGGTGATACGCCGAAGCACACCGAACTGACGGGCCGGCGGGACATCGCCCAGCCGGAACTCAGCTTCCCTCGTCATCGGCCTCGTTTTCATTTCCATTTTGATCATCATTGCGTCTCCGATGCCGTCAACCTCCGAAATGCTCCCTTCATTAAGCAAATACCGTGCCAACCGCGGCCACCGACGCCGGAAATCGTGGCAGGGCGCAGACAGGCCGTGGATTCATCGCGTTTTTCTGTCGAAAAAAAACTCATTTCCCCGAATCAGCCGCCGGCAGCAAGCGCGGCCATGCGGAAAGACTCTTCCGGCTCTCAGCAGCGTCTTCGAAGATTCTTCCGCCCGCAGGAGGCGGGGCCGATGCGTAAGTCGTTGCCGCCACACCACGTAGGCACGCCCGGGGCGAACCGGAAAGGCCTTTTCGGTGGCAAACAATCCCCTTCCGGCAAAACACCGGCCTTTTTTCGGCCGCCATCCATTCGCCAAACACAGCACGTGTGGGGGGAATTTGGGGGTTAGTTACGCCGGTATGGTCCTCCTCTTGAGCCCAAAACCAAACCAATTTCGCGGGCATCAGCCATGCCCATAGGCCACTGTCTGCAAAGAAAAAAGCCCTCGCCGCCAGGCGCCCGCCTCGCGCCGCCGCGGCCCGATGGCCTGGACGCATAGGTGCCTGCCGACAAAGGCTTTAAAACAAAACCGCGCACATCCTTCGCAGCCGAATTCCGGCGATTGCTCGTGGAAGCACGCTTTGCAATGCTCATCATGGGTGAGCTCTTGTCCCTGGGTTCTTTCGTGTGACGTCAGGTCCTTTTCACATTGCCGTCCCTTTCATCCGGGCTCCGCCGTCCTGTGCGGAGTTCCGACACAATTTTGCCCGGGCTCGTCATGAGCCTTTTCTTCCCATAAAGACCAACGCCCTGCTGAAGTGCAAATCCCGTGCCAAACGACGGATCGTGTCGTTGAGCGGGCCAGTCACGAACGGTGTCCGCTGCCCGGGGATTTGCCGCCCGGTCGGCTGGAATATCCTTTTTGCCGCTGAGAAATGCTTGCCAACGGGCGCCCGATGTTGTATACTTGTTGCTGCGCTGATGGAAAGGATCGTTCAGCGGCCCCACTGCTTGATTCACAAGGGAGGTGATACGCATGCCGAAATGCACTTTCGCCGGTCACAAGATCTGTTTCCTCATTTGCTCTATCCTCGTGTGTGTCCCTTTTGCCGGCCTGGCGCGGGCGGGCGAAGATACCCTCGAATCGTTCGACGACGCTCGTTACAGGCAGTTGGCACAAGAGTACCTGGTTGAGATCGGAGCGTCGGGACGAGTCATGGATCGGCCTCCATCCGAAGAAGGGGACGAGAAACTGGCGGCATACTGGTACGCTGTGCGCAAGGCGGGTGTCAGCCGCCTCACACCCTGGACCGGGAAGCTCGTCGGCAGGTTATCGCGCGGGTCAGAGCACGTGAAGCGGCTCTACGGTAAGCACTCTCAAGCGGTGGAGCTTCTCAGCCTTTGTCTTGCCTTCGCGAATGAGAGCAAAGACAGAGCCTACTCTCCCTTTATCGAGAGGGCTCTTCCTTTTGTCATCCTGGCCGAGCAGGGCCACATGCAAGGGCCACTTGCCGAGGAATTACAGTACAACTTCTTCTTTCCGTTTGTGCGTATGCTAGGTAGTGCTGCTTCACAGAAAGAAAGAGAAGGTGGATTTGTAGGTCGAAAGCAATCGCCTGAACGCTACCTCCTTCTTGATCCTGCGAACGCGACAACTGACGACATCCGAATGTGGGCCTCGCTGGTCCGCCACTATGGCGGAGCGGAGCAACGCAAGGGCAAATGGGCCGGCCTCCTCAAGAGCGTTTCCGAATATGAAGAGGCGCTGGCGGTGTCGGATCAAGAGAAGATGAATATCTCGGAAGCGTATGAAAGAGCCGCGAGGGCAGGACTGAATGGGCTGGCGCAACGCGATGCAGCGAATGCCGGGAAGAGCGAAGGTCGCGTTCCCCACGCCGGTTTTACCCTCGGAGCCCGGCACACGGGCCTCTTTGACGACTTGGCATATCGGACAGCCATCGAAAAACTGATGGCTTTGAGCAAAGAGCAAGAGATCACCCCTCCCGAAGCCGGGGCAACAGATGAGGAAGTCGCTGCGTATTGTTATGTAATCCGCGAGCGCTACTGGCAAAACACTGTTGATGTGCGAATACTTTTTGCCGCGACGCCCCTGGTAGATGATCTGTTCAAGAGGAACCCCACCAGCCCGGCGCTGTTGACGTTAAGGTTCAGCTATGGATTTGCGGAAGCGAAACGACGGTTCTCGCCTTTTCTCGAATTGGCTTATCCATACGTGATCGGCGGCGAGCAATTCCGAGAAGAGCAGTGGCACCCCGATCTCGTGAAGTACTTCTATGCCTCTTTTTTTCCAATGTTGATCGCCGAGAAAGAGCAGCGGCAACAGGCTCAGAAACTGAAAGAAAAGGGACGGGCCTCGCGGATTGAATTTGACAGAGATTTCTTTCTGTATTCGTTTGAAAACGAGTCCCCGCAGGAAGACGACCTTCGCATGTGGGCCAGCCTGGTCATGAAGCATGTAGAGAAGCTGCCGGTCAAGACGCGTAAGTGGAACAGATGGGTTGCAAGAATCAAGAAGATGATGCCGGACCTCAAGAGAATGCCGCAAAAAGAACTGAGAACAAGGTTGGCATCCCTTGTGTCACAATCACTCGCCACGAGATGTGCCGGTTCAACAAGAAATGATGAGGTGGACCGCGCTGTGAGCAGAGCATACTTCCGCGGCCTGGAGCAAGGCAAGAAAGAACGCAAAGCAAGCAAAACGAAGGTGCTGTCGGACGAGCTGCAGAAAGAAAAGGCGCAACTGGAGAAAGCTGCGGCAACGTTCTCGGGCACATGGGAGGCGCACAGAGCACTATGTGAATTCTATGTACGGAATCGTCTCAGAGAGAACGACAGCTACCCGCCCGCACAGTTCGCGATGCCCAAGACGGCGGATGATTACAACGCCCTTGCTTACTACCAGCTAATAGTCCGAACAACCCTCCGGCGATACCGGCCTGAGGCGGCAAGAAGAACAATCCAGTTCACAGACAAAGCTCTGCAGCTCGACCCTGGGTCCGCTCGCGCTTATGCGCTTCGCGCGTGGGCTTTTGCCCGACAAGAAGACGACCAAGCCGCCGCCGAGGCACTCGAACAGGCAAGACGCCTCGATGCGGAGAATGCGGAGTACCTGTTTGTCAAACCTATGGTCGAGAGAGCAAGACGGAGAAACGAATAACCCCAGGATCGGTTCGACAACAGATAGAGGATCAAGCAATATGAAAAACATGAGGACCGCCTTCTACGTTTCACCACACGGCAAGGACACCTGGTCCGGCACTGCCCCACGGGCGAGCACGGCCGGGACGGACGGGCCGTTCGCCACGCTCGAGAGGGCTCGGCGGGCAATACGCGATATCAAGAAGTCTGGGGCGCTCCCGGCGCGTGGCGTTACCGTCTGGTTACGCGGCGGCACGTATTACCTCGGCAAGACGTTCAACCTCACCAAACGCGACAGCGGCACAAAGGAGTCGCCCATCGCATACCGCGGCTACAGGGGCGAGCCGGTTACACTGTGCGGCGGGGTCGCTGTCGGCGGGTTCGAGCGGTACCGCGGCAAGATAATGGTCGCGGATGCGAGCGCGTTTCTGCGCGCGATGAGCCCCGCAAATGACAAGGACGCCGCTCGGCCGGAGCTGTTCTTCAAAGGCCGACGCATGGTCCTCGCACGCTGGCCCAATTTCGATCCCGACGACATGCACGGCGGTAAGTGGGCATACATTCAGTCGGTGCCCGGCAAGAGGCCGACACGCACACGGTTCCGGTACCTCGGCGACAGGCCCTCCCGCTGGGCTAATCCGGGCGAGGCCGAGGTCCACGTATTTCCCAACTTCGACTGGCGCGACTGTATCGTCGGGGTCAAGAGCATCGACACGAAAAAGAAAGAGATTCGACTTGCCGAGAAGGCCACCTACCCGTTCGAGCGGGGCAGGCGGTTCTATGTGCAGAATGTGTTCGAAGAACTCGACGCGCCGGGCGAATGGTATCTCGACTCGAAGGCTGGCAAGCTGTACTTCCAGCCGCCGGAAGACATAGCCGACGGCGACGTGATACTGTCGCGGCTGGAGAGCATTGTCTCGCTCAAGAGCGCGTCGCACGTGGCTCTGCGCGGGCTCACGATCGAATGCTGCCGGGGAGCGGCCGTTGTGATGCGCGGGTGCGCCGCCAGCCGGGTCGTCGGGTGCGTTGTCCGCAACACCGGCCGCGGGGCCGGCGAAGTCTGGGGGGGCGCCGGCGGCTACGGCGTTATCATCGAAGACTGCACCGACAGCGGCGTGATCGGCTGCGACATTTACGACACCGGTTGCGGCGGAGTTATCCTCAACGGCGGCGATCGCAAGACGCTTACGCCCGGCCGCAACGTTGTCGAGAACTGCCACATCCATCATTACGGCCGCATCCTCAAGTGCTACCAGGCGGGCGTTGCCATCCGGGGAGTGGGCAACCGCATCAGGCATTGCGCCATTCATCACGCCCCTCACAACGCCATATTGCTGGCCGGCAACGAGCACGTGATCGAGTATAATCGCGTGCACCACGTGGCGTTGGAGGGCGCCGACGTGGGCGCGTTCTACATGGGCCGCGACTGGTCGATGCAGGGCAACGTCGTTCGCTACAACATCTGGCACGACATCTATGGTTACGGGTGCCAGCATTGGGACGTGACGAAAGGGACGGTGGGCTACGACGCGCCGCACGGCGCGTGGGGGGTGTATCTCGATGATTGCGCGAGCGGCACGACGGTGTTCGGCAATATATTCTATCGTGTGCCGATGGCGGCCGTGCACGTGGGCGGCGGGCGCGACAACGTGATCGAAAACAACATCATCATCAACGCCTGCCCGGCCCTGCACCTCGATGCCCGCTGGGACGAATACGCCTTGTGGTACACTCTCCAGAAAGAGCGCCTGGAGGCGATGAACTACACCAAGCCGCCCTACAGCACGCGCTACCCGAACCTGCCGAAAGTATATGATGTCGACCCCCGCCTGCCGATGGGCAACCGCATCGTGCGCAATATCATAACCTACCGCGACGACAACTTCCGCGGCTTCTGGGCGGCGCGCAAGGGAAAGGGAATCGCGATCCTGTGGGAACTCGAGGACTTCCATCCCGAATCCACGGAAATCGACAGCAACCTGGTGTGGCACTACCGCAAGCCGGTGCGGGTGGACCGCAATGCGCTCAGGGAGCAGGGCGGGGTGATCGACTGGCGCCAGTGGAAGGCGTCGGGCTTCGACACGCATTCTGTGATCGCGGACCCGAAGTTCCGCAATCCCGCAAAAGACGACTACCGCCTGAAGGCGGGCTCGCCTGCTTTCAAACTTGGTTTCAAGCCGATCCCGGTCGAGAAGATCGGCCCCTACAAGAGCCCGCTTCGGGCAAGCTGGCCGATAAAGCAGCCTCGCGAGCCGATAATCGAGGGCATCATCAAGAAGCGGATATCGCTGCGCAAGTGACCGCCAGGTAACGTGACCGCAGCCGTCGGCTGGACGTAGGGGCCAATGGCGTGAGATCAAGGCGTCCGCGCCGTTGTAGGGGCCGGCTGAGCGAGTGTTCGAGCGAATTGCCTGCCCTCTGGCGTGCTCTTGGGCAACTCGGCATGATTAGCCGAACGACGCTAAACACATACGAAGGCCGCCCCTACATCTGCCGCCTCGCATCGTCCTGGTCGTCGCGCCTATCGGCGTCAGCTCAGGGCGTCGCGACACTTGTTGATGACCACAAACCAGTTGTTGAGGTACTGAAGGCAAGTGGAGCGGTCGGGGTTTTCGTCGGCAGGCAACGTTACGGCAAGGGAAAGGTCGGCCTTGGCCGCGGCAAGCTCCGCGCACCGGGCGCGTAGCTCGTCGTCGGTCAGATCCTGTGCCGCGTCGGGGCTGTACCGCTCAACATACTGCCAGTAGGCATCGTCGAGGCTGTCAAGCGTGACCTCCCCCTCGATGCCGATGCAGCATGCGGCGGTGTGTAGGTCGATCGCCGGCGCGGGGGGCTCCTCGACTTGCAGGGGCGCGGTGAGTTCGGTTTGCTCGGGGGAGGTGGCATACCCAGGCGCCTCCGACGTGAGGCTTTCGGGGGCCGGCAGGCCGGCATCGATGATCATGGAGTCTAAGGTGTCGGCGCGTGGCGCTTGCGCGGGGGAATCTTGTTGACCCTCTTCGTCGGCCCCGTCCCAAATCTCGGTCGCGGAGTCTTCCTCGGCCGGCTCGGTGGTTGTTGCCGAGACCGGCTCACAACGCAGGCGCACGACCGTGGAAGCAAGAAGATCGCCCAACCGCTGGCCGCGCTCTGAAAAGAGAACCAACGCCAGTTCGACGATCAGCAGCGGCGTAACAAGAGTGATGTTGCGCACGACCGACGCCTTCAGCGTGCAGCGGCGGCTCCGCGAGTCGAAGACAGCCAACTTGAATATCCGTTTGCCGGGGCTGTATCCCTCGGCCCAATCGCGCATAAGGAACAGCAGTACCGCAGCGGCCACAAACATCCCCCCCGCGTGAGACAGCAGGTATGCGCCCGCGCAAAACGCCACGAGGTCGACTCCCGTGGCCGCAAAACGCCTGCGAATGAGGGTCTCGGCGTCTGGCCGATTTCCGTATGCCTGCTCGTCGGTGCTCACCTCGACGCCGGATCGAGTCGCATACGAGAGGCCCGGTGAAGGCTCAACTTCACCAAGCGCGGCATCGACGCAGTTTTTTTTTGAGTTGTCCACCGTTTTTACACTGGATATCCACATGGAATGCACACAGCTACTCGATCTTTTCCGCCAGTTTGTCGATCCGTTCCATCGCGGCCCTACGCTCGATATCCGACATTATGGCGCCTTCGAGCACGGTGCTCATCTCTCGGCCGGTGCGGAGGTCCTTGGCTACTGCCTCGAGAATTCCCTCAGTGCTCATGGTAAACGTTACGCTCACCCGGGCATCGCCGGCCGGCCCCCGATCGATTCCGTCGACCACTATCTCGCCCAGCAGGGAGTTGCGGGAGGCGCGACTCGCCTCGCCCTGGTAGATCGGGAAGCTGATCATGATCTGATCGTCGAACGATGTGGTATACGCCTTTTCGGCTGCGGTTGGCAGCGTGCTGCCGCGCTGGATCAGGGGCGAGAATGAGCCGCCCGCAATTTCGATCCCCAGCGAACGCGAGGCCTTGAATGTGATCTTCTTTGTCCCCTCCGACGCAGTGATCGCGGCCCCCAGGGCAACGCACTCGTCGGGGTTGATTCTTGCTAGTGGCTGCTTGCCGAAGATCTCGCCGACCATCGCACGCACCCTGGGGATCCGCGTGGAGCCTCCAGAAAGGATCACCTCGTCGATGTCCGAGGGATGCAGCTTCGCATATTCGAGAGCTTCATTGATGGGGGGCTCGATCCTGCCGAGAAGCGCGCCGCAGTGCTGCTCAAACTGTGCGCGCGTGAGCGTAAGGTCGAGGCTGAGCGCCTTTTCCGGCACGATGAACGGAATGCTGACGCGGGTTTTGTCCTTGAACGATACGTTTTTCTTGGCCTCTTCGGCGGCCTCGCGCAGCCTTTCGGCCACCACCGGCCCGGCCTGGGCGAGATCAACGCCTGTTTCCTTGTGGAATTCGCTGCACAGGAAGCGCACGATCTCTGCATCCAGGTCGGTGCCGCCGAGGAGGTTGTCGCCGCTGGTGCTCAGTACCGAGAACCTGCCCTTGGCCACGCGCAGCACCGATATGTCGAGCGTCCCGCCGCCGAAGTCGAATACGAGGATGTTGATCCGGTCTTCCTCGTTGAGGTCGTAGGCGAGCGCGGCCGCGGCGGGTTCGTCGAGTATCCGCTTCACGTTCAGGCCGGCGATCTCTGCCGCTTCGCGGGTGGCGGCACGCTGGGCGGTATTGAAGTAGGCGGGCGCGGTTACCACTGCCTCCTCTATCTCCTGCCCCAGTGCGAGCTCGGTGTCGTGCTTTATTTTCTTGAGGATGAGTGCGGAGATTTCTTGCGGGGTGTATACGCCGCCGCCAGTTCTTGCGGCGTAGCCGCGCTGGGCCATGTGGCGCTTTATCGCCATCACCGTGCCCTCGGGGTTCGCGGCGGCCTGTGCAAGCGCCGCCTTGCCCACCAGCACGGCGTCATCGTCGAAAGCTACCACCGACGGAGTTGTGTTTTCACCCTCGGAGTTGGGAATGATCTCGGCCCGGCCGTCGAGGTCAACATACGCCGCGGCCGAGTTGGTCGTCCCGAGATCGATACCTACCTTACACGCCATCTGCGTTGATCTCCTGGTGTGTGTCGTTTCCGTTGGCGGGAGCCGCAACTACCACCTTTGCCTTGCGAATGGGTTTGCCGCTGCAGGCGTAGCCGATTTCGGCGACCTCGGCGATAAGCCCTTCGGCAAATTCGTCGGTTTGCCTGGTCCCCACCACCTCGTGCAAGGTTTCGTCCGGGATTTCGGCGGGTTGGGGCTCGATGCCTTCGATCAGGCCCTGCTCGCGCAGCTGCAGGAGCTGATTCTCGAGCACCTGTTCGATACCGGCGATGAGCGCGGTGCAGCCGGGTTCGTCGCCGCCCTGTTTGCGGGCGGCCGTCAGTGCAAACTCCAGTTCGCGGCAGTTTCGCAGCGCCCCGGCGGCCATAGCGTTGCAGCGCTGGTGCCATTCCGCCTGCTGCTTGAGGTGCGACTTTAGCTGGCGGTAGTTTTTCACCAGCTTCTGGTAGTTTCGGGTGATCTCCTCGGCCCGCTTGCGCCAGGCTTCGAGCTCTTCGGCGGGTGATAGCTTTGCGGCCCGCCGCGCGCTCTTCGGGGTCGCGGAGTTTGCCGTCCTCGACTGAAAAAGACTTTCACCAACGTCGTAAACGGCGACATCAAATGCCATGGTGGTGCTCTCCCTGTGCCGTGCGGGCCTTCGCCGACCGGGTCCGGGCTTTGATTCTTGCTTCGGTAATTGTATTCTCGGACGATATGCGCCGGCGTTCAAGTGAAAGCCCGGGCGGTGCTATACCTCGAGACCCATTGTGACCGGATCTTCGCTGGCCGCGCTCCACCCGCAATGTGCGCAGAAGGTGGCTCCCAGGGGCAGCGGCCTGTTGCAGCTTCCACACGTGCTGCTGCCGGTTTCGCCCTCGGGTAGAGGAACACTGGCCGCCAGCGGCACCCGCAGGCGCCTGAGGCACCGATCAACGTCCTTGTAGGTCGGGTCGATATCCCTGAGTTCTTCGTAGGTAGCTTGCGCCATTTTTATCATCTTGCGCTTTCGATAGCAGTAGGCCAGGTTGTATAGAATGGACTCCTCGCGGAGCTTTCCGCGGCTGTCGGCCGGGAGAAGTGCAAGGCTTTCGAGCGTTTCGCAGGCCCCCTGCCAGCGTCCCAGTTGCATCAGGACCGTCGAGCGATTGAAGTTGACGACGGCCTTATCGGCATTCTTCTTGACGGCTTCGAGTGTCCTGTCATAAATCCTGAGCGCCCGTTCGGCCTCGCCCAGCCTGTATAGGGCCATCCCGAGCCTGAGGAGGGCTTTCGCGCTGGAGGGGTCTTTTGCCAGCCCGGCTTCGGCTGAAGCCTTGAGAGCCGCCCAGTCGCCTTGCTTTACCATCTCGGCGGCGGAGCGTGCAGGCGCCCGGTCGGGAGGTGCTTGCATGCTGGGTCCATCGCCCCGGATCACGTGCGAGCCGTGAGAGCTGCCGGGGGCGTCCCGGGCCAACTCGGCGGCCGCTTGCCCCGCCTTGTCCCAGCGCTTCTGGCGGGCGTAAGCCAGCACCAGTTGCCTCTTGGCCTCGGCGTTGTCGGGCTCGATCTCCAGAACGCCGGCAAAACTTCGTGCGGCGCCGTTATAGTCCTTGGCATTGAATTTCGCGATACCCAGCATCATCTTCGCGGTGGCGTTGTCGGGGGCGGCCTTGGCCGCCTCCTCTGCAAGCTGACCGGCTTCGAGCCAGTACCCTGCGTCGAGACACACCTGGGCGCGATGTATGAGGCGCCTGACCCACCACTTCCGCATTGCATTTATCAGCACGTCTTGTTACTCCTGTTCAAGTCCGTCGAGGCGTACCCAACCAAGCTGCGCCAGCATGCGCGCGGTTGCCGTGAGGATCGCGTACCAGCTTCCCATTATAATCACGGGTAGAGAAGCCGCAAAAATCACGCACCGGCGGCCGGCCAGCAAAACGGCTTTACGGAACCCGCCCGATGATGCGAGCTTTATTTGTAGAGCCCAGGCCGATACCATTCTGCTGGCCTCGGCCATCGGCAGCAACCATGCCCATCTTGGTTTTTCCGTAAGGCGCAAAAGCCATCCCTCGAAAAACACCGGCGACGACGCGATCACAACGGCAGCGGGCACCGTAGCCAGCAAGTATGCAAGGGTCAGTATGCCGACCCCGGCGGCCTTGTGCCAGTTTGCCGCCATCTCATGCACCGCCGCGGGCCAGCGGGCAGCAGAATCGAAGGCGCCGACGGGGGCCAGAAACGAAGCCGCACAATAAACGATAAAGTAGCAAACCGCCGACACTCCCAGCAGCTCGGCGGTTGAAGGCAGAAACAGCCACTGATGCGCCAGACCCATAATCAGGGCACAAAGGATCACGGCGGCAAGCGTGGCGGGAAGTATCAATTGAAACACGCTGCGGGGCCGCGGATTTGTCCGCCATAGCTTCAGCGACGGCGGGAGCACGGCCCGCCGTCGCCGGGCTATGGCGGGCAGGCACGGCAGCGCACTCCAAACCGTTGCGCCGGTCATGAGGCCGCATGCTATCCCGCACGACAGTATGGGACCGACCGCCCCCCACCCCAGCCAAGTTGATATCGTGGCGGCGGCAACGCCCACGAGGCCTATGGCCCAAAACGCGATGGCCTTTTCCCAGAAGCGCGGCGGGGCATCGGAGAAAGGCACCCCGAGGGTGTGGAGGAGTTCGGCCGCCCCGAGAGCGCGGGCGAACTCCGAGCCCGCAATTTCGCCTTGCCATGCCGCCTCGTCCTCGACGACGCAAGTGTTGAGCTGTTCTGAATTCTCTACCATGATACTGTTCTTCTCGCTGAAAGATGGAATCTCGTGTACCTGCACTTATCCGGCACACACTTACTGCAAATCCCGTTCCAAATATGCCCCGCGAGTTTGGCCTATGTCGGGGGAACTCGCGCGTCAGACGTATGTTTCTTGGGGTCAACAGGTTACGCATGATTTCGGTCTGAGCGGGGCTTGGGCGCCGGAGTGCCTCGAGCACTCGCGACCTGTGGCAAAGTGCGCAAGTGCGCAGTTTGGCACAAGCGTCCTTTCGCCGCGGCCCGGAAGCGCTGCGCGACGCCGGCGGACCAGGGCCAACTTCTTACGCCGCAAAGAGATGCGGCCTTCGACCCTGCGCTGTTGGGTCGCGCCTAGCGACCTGCGCCCGGGCCAAACGCATAGCCGGGCCTGTTCTAAACGGCACGATTAAGGTGCCCGGCGCTGGGGGCGAAAAGGGGCCGCGGAAAAAGTTCAGTGAAATCTGAAATTTTGTAATATCTTGCATGACAACACCTTACAACTCGTGTCGGATGCTCCGACAAGATTCTCCGAGCTCTTTGGCACTTCGTTTGCAATAAGGCAGGGCGACATCGGCAACAACAACTGACAAATGAAGCCAATAGGTTTTGTTCGGATGAGTTCGCTCAAGTAACCAACGCCGGAAAGGAGTACGAAATGAAGAAGCTGATGAGGATTTTCAAAAGAGAAGAGGGGCAGAGCCTCGTGGAATACGCCCTGATAATCGCCCTTGTGGCAATCGCCCTGGTCGTGGGCCTGGGTGCCCTGTCGGACGGTATCAGCGATACGTTTGACACGATCATCGCGTCGCTGTAACAATATGGGCGGCCACCGGGCCGCCCTTGCAAACAACCACGCACAACCACGGAGCTTTTTGGAAACAGGAGTGAAGCAATGAAGAAGCTGATGAGGATTTTCAAGAGAGAAGACGGGCAGAGCCTCGTGGAATACGCCCTGA
>Ga0114922_10003714_pt1 | contig 14214 bp, 9 predicted proteins | sample AartaG_FD_100975 | JGI IMG/M metagenome (GOLD analysis project Ga0114922, IMG submission 100975) | Deep subsurface microbial communities from Aarhus Bay to uncover new lineages of life (NeLLi) - Aarhus_00045 metaG | ecosystem: Environmental > Aquatic > Marine > Oceanic > Sediment | place: Aarhus...
CTGAGCAAATTGCTATATCAGCAAACTCAATCAAATCTTCCATCCCATTCTTCCAGCTTCCCCCATCCAGAACAACTTGTATTGAATACTCTTTTGCAGCTTTTGCAATGTTAGTTGCAATATCAAGCAATTTAATATTAAACTCCCCCAGCTTATCAACTGAATATTTTGATAAAAAGTGATTTCCGATAGATGTCAGCAAAGTTGACTCTCCCCCCAGTTTTGAAAATGTAATAGCTGCATTCGTTGCCGGACCTCCTAAATAAACTCCGTTACGACTTACTATAGTTTTAGTGTTTGATTCCGGATATTGATTTACCAGAAATTGTATATCAATTGTATTTAGTCCGACAAAGAGTCCGCTCATATTAAAGTAATAATAATTTTACTCTGATAATTGCATTATCTGTTTGAATGACAGAAGTGATTAAAAATCTATCTCTACATATACAGGACAATGATCAGAACTATTTACACTATTTAAAATACCTGCGCCTTTTAATCTTGTTCTTAAAGATTCTGATATCATATTATAATCAATACGCCATCCTAAATTCTTCGCCCTGGCATTAGCCCTGTAGCTCCACCACGAATATTGTTCAGATTCTTTATTGAATTCCCTAAAAGTATCTATGAATCCACTTTTTAAGAAATTATCCATCCACTCTCTTTCTTCAGGTAAAAACCCGGACGATTTCTTATGCTTTTCAGGATGGTTTATATCAACAGGTTTATGACAGATATTAAAATCTCCCGATATAATAATATTTGGATTTGTTTTCTTTAAATTATCAATATATTTATGAAAATCCTTTAAAAACTCCATCTTAAAAGCCTGCCGTATACCACCCATAGTACCTGATGGAATGTACGCGCATAATAATGTTATATCATTATAATCCGCCCTGATCAGCCGTCCTTCGATATCATATTTTTCAATTTGCATTCCGCTAAGCAATAATCCCGGCTTATCTTTTGTTAATATAGCTGTTCCGCTATAACCTTTCTTTTTTGCTGAATACCAATAATCATTATATCCCAGTTTTTCATAAATCACCTGATCTATCTGCCCGGATTGTATTTTTGTTTCCTGTATACATAAGATATCGGGAGAAGTTTCTTTTATCCATTTGTTAAAACCTTTGTTTATAGCAGCCCGTATACCATTCGTGTTATATGAAATTATTTGCTTTATCATTTTTTTATTTATTAAGATAAAAGTAGTAAATATGCTTTTTATTTCCTGTCTAATATAATTATATAAAATTCTAATATAATAATTTGGAGGAAGGTTTAATAATAAAATCAACTGGCAGCTGGCATACTGTTAAGACCGGTAATAAAATTATCAAATGCAAAATCAAGGGTAAATTCCGAATTAAAGGTATAACCACCACAAATCCTGTAACAGTTGGAGATATTGTAAATTATAAGGTTATTGCAGACAACAGGGATATTGGAATAATTACCAATATTAAAAAAAGGAAAAACTATATTATACGGAAAGCGCCAAATTTTTCCAAAGAAGCTCACTTGATTGCATCTAATATTGATCAGGCATTTTTGATGTTTACACTCGAATTTCCTAAAACACCTCTTGAATTTGTTGATAGATTCTTAGTTACTTCAGAAGCTTATCATATACCTGCAATAATATTGATAAATAAAATTGATCTCTATAACAAAAATGTATTAGTAAAACTAAGTACAGTTAAAAAAGATTATATAAATGCAGGGTATAAATGCTACGAAATATCAGCCGTTAAGGGAACTAACATTGATCAGGTAAGAAACCTTATGAAAAATAAAATAAGTGTGATTTCGGGTAATTCGGGAGTAGGTAAATCTGCTCTGATCAATGCAATAGACAAAAAACTAAATACAAAAGTTGCAGAAATATCCTCATATCATAAAATAGGTAAACATACTACAGCATATTCTGAAATGTATCAGTTAGAAAACGGAGGTTATATTATTGACACTCCGGGCATTAAAGGATTCGGACTTATTGATTTTAAAAAAAATGAAATTGGTCTTTTTTTCCCTGAAATTTTTAAACTATCAAAATATTGTCAATATTATAATTGCAGTCATACGCATGAACCTGACTGTGAAGTTAAAAAAGCAGTAGAGAAGGGGAAATTAAGCTTATCAAGATATAAAAGCTATATCAATATCTTAAATGAAGATAAAAGTAAGTACCGGATAGAATAATAAATTATTAATATGGGAAAAGAGAAAAATTTATAATATTCTTTTATATCTTTCATAATTGTTTTAGATTTATTTTCCTTTTGATAAAATTTCTTCAGTGATTATTAATTACTAATAATGAAAAAGCTATATACCTATCTCTCAATAATAGCTATTGGTGTAATTGCTATAAATATTTTTTTCTATCGAGACATTTATCTCAGACAAATATCATATCAGAAAAATATCCTTTTTGAGCAGGCTAAAAAAGCAGGAAATGAAATAGAATATGTAGTATCCAAATTTGAAAGTGATATAAATAAAATATTATTCAGCGATGATATTGCTGAAATTTTCAATAGCGCTGATATTAAAGAAAGTGGAATGAGGAAGCTAAAATTGTTTTATTCCACTTATGATTATCTTATAAAAAACATTTATATATATGATAAAAATAAAAATGTACTTAATGTATTTAAGGATAATAAAGATAATTTCATAATTGACTATTATATTGCACAGCGCCAAAGAATATTAGAAGACCTGGATACTATCAAAATAAAAGACCATACATACCATTTTTACCTTCCGGTTTTTAAAGATAATATTGTATACGGCAATGTTATTGTTGCAGTTGACCTTAATAAATATATAAATATTGTTCTTGAAAAATTTCATTTAGACAATACTTTATGGCAGTGGATTATTGACAAAGACGGAAAAGTATTGTCAAAAAATATTAGTGCAGATGTTGAATTTACAGAGCTTGAAGGAATTTCATCAAATCTGAACAAAGGGAAAAAGGGTTTTAAAAAACATATTGCATTTGTTAATGACAAAAAAGAAATACTTATTTCAATTTATTACCCTGTTAGTATATTAAGACAAGACTTTGGTATTGTATTTTCATTAAATAATACGGTAATCCTTAATTATATTATAAAAAAGATATTTTTTGCTGGCAGCCTAAGTCTCGTAATTCTTTTCACATCGTTATTTATCTTATTACATATAATAAGAAAAAAATTATATGCTGAACATAAAATAAATAAAGAACTTAAAAGACTTGATTCAATTATCGATAACCTTCCAATAGCTCTAATAACTCTTGATAGTGATAGAAAAGTAATAAGTATAAATAAAACTGCTCAAGAGCTGCTACTGATAAAAGATAAGAAATATGTTATCGGTAAAGGAATATCTGACAGGTTCCTGTTATCAAAAACTTACCTTGCAGATGAAGACTCAGTATCAGCATATGATTCAAATCAATTTATCCTTTACCAGAGAGAAGGAAATGAGGTTGTAGTTTACAAAAAGGAGGTTCCTTTTCCGCTGGACGGTGAAATTATCTTTCTGGAAGCATTTATCGACATTACATCTGTTGAGAAATCAAGAAAATATGCAGTTGCTGCAAATACCGCCAAATCTGAATTTCTGGCTCAAATGAGTCATGAAATCAGAACTCCCATGAATGGAATAATTGGTATGACAGATGCGCTTGATCAAAAGAACCTTAGTCCTTCTCAAAAAGATAATATCGATATTATTAAGAAATCAGCTGATTTATTACTTAATATTATAGATGATATACTTGATTTTTCCAAGATAGAGGCCGGGAAAATGCAACTGGAAGAAATTCCCTTTAAATTAAGAGAAGAAATAAAATTATCACTGGATTTATTCCGCCCAATAATCGAAGAAAAGAAACTAAAGCTCTCAGTTAATATAAATCCTGATGTTCCTGACAATATTATAGGTGATTCCTTCAGGCTAAGACAAGTCTTATCTAATCTTATTAGTAATGCTTTAAAATTCACGCATGAAGGAGAAATTGCTGTCGGCGTGGAACTGGAAGAAGAGTATGCGGGCAACTTAACTTTGCTATTCTATGTTGAAGATACGGGAGTTGGCATACCCGAGAAACAGATTGAAAGTATATTCAGCTCATTTACTCAGGCAGAAGATTCAACATCCAGAAAGTACGGGGGTACCGGATTAGGGACTACAATATCCAAACAACTGGTAAATTTAATGCATGGAGAAATATGGGTGGAAAGTCCGTCATCATTATCTACCAAGAAAAAATTTCCCGGTTCAAAGTTTAGTTTCACTCTTGAAGTGTTTTCCAATGAAAAACTTAAGAAAAACTTCTATTTTGATAATATCACTGATTTTAATCAAGTTAATGCATTGATTTTAAGCCAAAATATTGATGATAAAATAAGACTTCTCAATTTTTTCAAGCGGACTGAAATGAATATTAAGTCAGCTAATTATCAAATTAATAAATTCAACGACCTAAAAAATATATTGAAAGCTAACAAAGAAAACCACCAAATTATATTCATTCTTGATGAGCCTAAATATGATGGCTTTGAAATTGCTCATAAATTAAAAGAAGCTAATCTTACAGACTCTTTTATCTTCTTTATAATTAGCTCAAATCACAAAATAGATAATTATATCCAGGCAAAACGTGAGGGAATAGATTATTATTTAATTCAACCCTTTGAACATAATATTTTAATAAGCTATTTGTATGATACATTTCCAAACATTAAAAGAATAGAAGAGCAGGAAGTAAAGAAAATCAAAACAGATTTATCCATACTGGTAGCTGAGGATAATATAATTAATCAAAAAGTTGCAGAAACAATTTTTAGTAATCTTGGTTTTAAAGTTGATATCGTAAATGACGGTAAAGAAGCTGTCGAAAATTTCAAAAAGAAACCATACGATGTAATTTTTATGGATTTAGTAATGCCAAATAAAGATGGGATTCAAGCAACAGTAGATATTCGAGGGATGGGTTACCAGACTCCAATAATAGCTATGACTGCGACTGCAAGTAAGCAAAGCCAGTCAGAAGCAATCTCATCAGGTATGAATGATTACATAATAAAACCTGTTAGAATTGAAACGGTCAGGAATATTTTATCGAAATGGTTTAGTTAGCAGGTCATCGAAATCAAATACAGCAAATCATTTTAATAGTATTTATACTTTATATACTAATGTGCCTCCAGCCAATTTTCTCCAATTCCTATATCTATAACTAATGGTACTTTTAATTTAACTGCATTTACCATTTCATCTTTTACAATACTTTTTATCTCGTCTGATTCAGCTCTATACATATCAAATATTAATTCATCATGGACCTGGAGTATCATTTTGGTTTTAAATCTATTACATAACTGTTTATGTATGTTTACCATGGCTAATTTAATAATATCAGCAGCCGAACCCTGCAGGGGTGCATTTATTGCATTTCGTTCAGCTATTCCTCTAATAAAAGCATTTGAAGAATTAATATCCTTGAGATATCGCCTACGTCCAAATATTGTTTCAACATACCCTTTATTCTTTCCGATATTAATTGAATTATCCATATAATCTTTTACTTTTTTATATGTATTAAAGTAACTATCAATTAATTCTTTAGCTTCCTTTCGTGAAATGTTGAGTCTCTGGGATAGCCCAAACGCCGATATACCATAAATAATACCAAAGTTTGCAGTTTTAGCTTTTCTTCTCATTTCTTGTGTAACCTGGTCTAATGTAACATTATTAATTTTTACAGCTGTTGCAGAATGAATATCTTCACCATTAATAAAAGCTTCGATCATATTTTCATCACCGCTTAAATGCGCCATTAATCTGAGTTCAATCTGTGAATAATCTGCTGACATTAAAACATAGTCCTTATTTGATGCAATAAAAGACTTTCTTATTTCTCTACCTCTTTCTTCTCTGATTGGTATATTCTGAAGGTTTGGATTTTTAGAGCTAAGTCTTCCGGTTGCTACCCAGGCCTGCTCAAAAGATGTATGCACTTTACCGGTTTTTTCATTAATCAACCTGGGCAATGCCTCAACATATGTTGATAATAACTTTTTTAAAGCCCTATAATCTAAAACCTTTGCAACTATATCATGCTTGTCTTTTAGTCTTATTAAAACCTCCTCACTTGTTGAATATTGTTTTGTTTTTGTTTTCCGTGCATTACCTGCAATCTTAAGGTTTTCAAATAATACAACTCCAAGCTGCTTAGGTGAAGAAATATTAAATTCAATACCTGCCAGATCAATAATTTCCTTTTCAATTCCTATAATTAGATCTCTCAGTACTTTAGTATATTTATGTAGATTATCCGTATTTAATCTGAAACCGGATTTTTCCATATCCGACAGTACTCTAATCAAAGGCATTTCAATCTTTTCCGATAATTCTAATAGTCCATTGTCTTTCAATTCATTTTCAAGGATTTTATATAATTGCCAGGTTAAATCTGCATCCTCGCCGGCATATTCACATATTGTTTCTAAATCTACTGTGCTCATGCTCTGTTGATTTTTTCCCTTCTTCCCGATTAGTTCTTCAATTGATATTGGAGTATAGTTTAAATAGCATTCAGCTAAATATTCAAGATTATGTTTAAGTTCAGGTTCAATCAAATAATGTGAAATCATTGTATCAAATAAATTCCCCTTAACTTCTATATCATAATTATTTAAAACCCGAATATCATATTTAATATTTTGTCCTATCTTTTTAATTTTATCATTTGTGAAAATATGTTTAAATTCATTTAACACATCCTGAGCTTCTTTTTTATTTGGAGGAACCGGAACATAGTATGCTTCATACGACTTAAAACAAAAAGCCAGACCCACAAGCTCAGCTTTAAGTATATCAAGACTTGTAGTTTCAGTATCAAAACTTAATTCCTTTAATTCAGATAACTGTGATATTAAACTTTGCCTTTTACTCTTCGTATCGGTTAAGTGATAGTTATGTTTAGTAGTTTTAATATTATTAACACCTTCAGTCTTTGAATCGGATTCTGCAATTGCTTGATTTTCAAACAACTCCCCTTGAATTACTTCAGGTTTTTGCACCCTTAAACCTTCATCTGTAATTATTCTTGAGGCAAGTGTACGGAATTCAAGCTCAGCAAAAACATCTGCTAACAAGTTATTATTCAGCTCTCTCAACTCTAATGCATTTAAATCCAAATCAATAGGGACATCCAGTGAAATTGTGACCAGTTGTTTCGATAATTCTGCTTGTTCTTTATATTTTAAAATATTCTCTTTTATCTTTCCCTTTAATTCTCCTAAATGATTATAGACTTCTTCCAATGTTACATATTTCTCTATGAGACTTTTGGCAGTTTTTTCTCCTATACCTGGAACGCCGGGAATATTATCAGAAGCATCGCCCCACAAAGCCATAACATCAATTACATTTTCCGGATTTTTAACCTTAAAGATTTCTTTCACTTCGTTGGTTCCGACAATTTCAGCCTCACCTCCTGCCCTTCTTGGCTTATAAATGAATATAGTATCTGACACCAGCTGAGAATAATCCTTATCTGATGTCATCATATAAGTTATGTATCCTTCTTTTTCAGCTAACTTAGCTAATGTTCCAATAACATCATCCGCCTCAAAGTTTTCAACTTCAACTATATTTATATTAAATCCCTTAATTATGTCCTTTATGTATGGAACTGATAATTTAATATCCTCCGGTGTCTTCAAACGGTTTGCTTTATACTCTTTGTATAACTTATGCCTGAATGTTGGTGAAGGAGGATCAAAGACAACTGCAATATGAGTTGGTTTTTCTTTTCTGATAATCTCTTCAAGGGCTGTGGTAAATCCAAATATTGCTGAAGTGTTAAGTCCTTTTGAATTTATTATCGGTCGCTTTATAAATGCATAATAAGCACGAAAGATTAATGTATATGCATCAAGCAGGAATAACTTCTTAGCAGACATTTTTAATAAATTTTATTCTTATAAATAAATTAGATTACTGAATGTATTCTTAATAATATAACTATGTAAATTTAACCCGGGGAATGTAATTCTACAAGGATATAAAGAAGGGATAATATTTGCTTTATCCCGGCTTACTTTTCAATTATTCATTAAAATATTCTATTTGCAAGCACATTTATTAAGGCATTCAATTATCTTGCTAAGATTTTCATCCCTTATATAGTAGTAAGTATTCTTACCTTCTCTTTTGGATGAAAGGACTCCTTTATCCTTTAAAATGCCAAGGTGATGAGATGTTGTTGATTGTTCGATGCCCAGCAATTCATGAATTTCTTTTACATTCAATTTCTTACCTTCGTCCAGATAATCTAATATTGATATTCTTATTGGATGTGCTAAAGCTTTTAAAATATTTGCTGCCCTGTCAGCTTGTTCTGCTGTAAGTTCAGTGAATTTCATTTATATATCCCGCATGTTTTTAATTATCTATACAAATATATAAATATATATGTATTATAATTATTAAATTTGGAACATATACGCAATAAATATATCATATATCAAAACTATAAAGACATTAATAGCCCCTGAATTAAAATACTTTGAAACAAAGTTAAAGACTTTAATTCAAAGCAAAGTCCCGTTAATTAATATTGTCACTAATTATATACTTCGCAGAAAGGGCAAACAAATGCGGCCTATGTTTGTTATTCTTACTGCTAAATTATTAGGAGATATAAATTCCTCAACATATATTGCTGCTTCGCTAATTGAAATTTTGCATACTGCTTCACTTATTCATGATGATGTAGTAGATGAATCACATGAAAGACGAGGCTTCCTGTCAATTAATGCAATATGGAAATCCAAAATAGCGGTTCTCCTTGGCGACTACTTATTGTCAAGAGGTATGTTATTAGCTGTGGATAACAAAGAGTATGAGTTGTTAAAAATTGTATCAAAAGCTGTTAAAGAGATGAGCGAAGGAGAACTACTGCAAATACAGAAATCAAGGAAATTAAATATCACCGAAGAACAATATTATGAAATCATTAGAAAAAAAACTGCTGCATTAATAGCTTCCTGTACTGCCTGTGGAGCTAAATCCGTAAACTCTGATGATGAAACTGTAGAAAAAATGTGGCAGTTTGGAGAATATATCGGAATGGCATTTCAAATCAAAGATGACTTATTTGATTACCAGCATAAGAGTATAATTGGAAAACCCGTCGGAAATGACATAAAGGAAAAAAAATTAACGCTTCCTCTAATCTATGCCTTATCAAATAATAATTCTGAGAGTAAAAGAATACTTAATTTAGTTAAAAACAACCGTAAAAAGTCAAGGAATATAAAAGAAGTAATTGATTATGTAAAAAGAAGCGGTGGAATTGAATATTCAACTGACAGGATGATTGAATATAAAAATAAGGCATTGGATGTAATACAGGATTATCCTGATTCCGACATAAAAGAATCATTAATTAGCCTTATTGATTTCGTTACTTTAAGAACTTCATAATAACTTTGCCCTTTCGCTTAAATTATTAATTCGGTAAACTAATATACATCGCTTACATGAAAGGATTTGCCAGCCCTTTCTATATGCGGGGAAATTCATGGGCAGTAGCAGTCTAATAATATTTTAAATAACGAATACCGATTAACGATTTATCATTTCAGAAGATGTTTATAATCAATTGTTTAGATGCAATTAAGTAGGAATATTCAAGTGAAGTAGCATATTTTTAATATCATGATTAGCGAATCTCCCTATGTTGAAATGCATTTAACAAAATTTCTGCCTTTTTCCTTCCTATAACATCAACTAATTGATCCCGATTCGCCTTTTTAATTGATTTTATATCCCCAAAGTATTCAAATAACGTTTTAATGGTTTTACTACCAATTCCCGGAATATTTTCTATTTCGGAATAAAGTGTAGATTTTAATCTTTTATTTCTATGGAAAGTAATTCCAAATCGATGAGCTTCATTTCTAATACTTTGAATTAATTTTAAACTTTCTGAATTTTTATTAAGATAAAGAGGAATTGGATCTTTTGGAAAAAATATATTTTCAAGTCGCTTTGCGATTCCAATTAATGCTATCTTACCCTTAAGATTCAGCTTTTCTATACTTTTTAATGCAGCATTTAATTGTCCTTTTCCCCCGTCAACAATTACTAATTGTGGCAGAGATTGATTCTCGTCCCTCAGGCGTTTATATCTTCTATATACTACTTCTTCAGTTGAAGCAACATCATTAATTCCCTTAAAGGTTTTAACATTAAAATGCCGGTATTCCTTTTTGCTTGGCCTGGCATTTTTAAAAACAACGCAAGATGCTACTGGATTATATCCTTGAATATTAGAACTATCAAAACATTCAATATGATAAGGAGTTTCTTTTAGTCTTAAATCCTGTTTAATCTTTAGTAATATTCTGTCTGTTTTAGTATCAGTTTTGGCATTTTCTTTTTGTTCATTTCTTTCACGCTGATAGTTTCTGGCATTTCTCATAGATAAATCCAATAATCTCTTTTTATCTCCCTTTTGTGGAATAATAATTCTGGCATTACCAAAACTCTCATTTAGTTTAAAAGGAACAATAATTAAAGATGAATCGCTCTCAAACCTTTCCCTGGTTTGAACGATCGCTAATGCAAATAATTCTTTCCTGTCCTCCTCAATGCGTTTTAATATTTCAACATTATGAGATTGTATTATTGCTCCATTTATAACCTTGAAATAATTTACATATGAAGTATTGCCCTCATCAATAATAGAAAAAACATCAACATTGTTTATATTCGGATTTACTATGGTTGATTTGCTTTTAAACTTTTCAAGAATTTCCATTTTCCTTTTTATCAATTCCGCTTCTTCAAATTTATAATTTGAAGCAAATTGATTCATTAAATCTTTCAAATAAATCAGCACATTTTGCAAATTTCCTTTTAATATCTGCTTAATTTGTTTAATTGTATTATTATAATCTTCCTCTGATTGAAGATTTTCGCAAGGGCCCTTACAATTCCCTAAATGATATTCCAGGCATATTTTATATTTCCTCTTTTTAATATTTTCCTTAGTTAAGTTATAATTACAGTTTCGCAGACTATATAATTGTCTTACTAAATCCAGCAATGTCCTTATCATCATTGATGAAGTATATGGACCAAAATATTCGGATCCGTCTTTATCTATTTTTCTTGTTAAATAAACTCTTGGGAATCTTTCCTTTTTTATGCATATCCAGGGAAATGTCTTATCGTCTTTTAGCAGTACATTATATTTAGGTAAATGTTTTTTTATTAAATTATTTTCCAATAATAAAGCATCGGATTCATTCTCAACTATAACATATTTTATATCATTAATTTTACTTATTAAAACGTTTGTCTTATAATTCTCATCTTTAGATAAAGTAAAATATGATTTAACTCTTTTTCTTAAATCCTTTGCTTTGCCTATATATATAATATTTCCGGACTTATCAAGGAATTGATAAACCCCTGGCTTCCCTGGTAAAACGGCCACAATGTCCTTTAGTTTTTTCCTAATCAAGCTCTAAACCTAGTTTTAATAATCGGTAAATTTCAGTAATAATTAATTGAAAAGTGTTCCACGTGGAACATAAATGATCATAGTTTTGATTAAATGTTCCACGTGGAACTTTATCTTCCCATATGAATAAGAAGTACATTTATATCTGCAGGTGATACTCCTGATATTCTTAATGCCTGTCCTATTGTTTCCGGCTTTATTTTGCTTAATTTCTGTCTTCCTTCTGTTGATATTGATTTCAATTTGTTATAATCAATCCCTTCACTAATTTTAATACTTTCCAGCCTTCTTAATTTTATTGCCTGTTCCTTTTCTCTTTTTATATATCCTTCATATTTTATTTCTGTTTCAGCCAACTCTAATATTTCCCTTGCATCTTCCTTATAATTCTCAACTAAAAATTTAAGTTCCTTTACATAATTTATTAAATCACTAATATTTATTTGCGGCCTTAATAAAATACTATACAATTTTGTCTTCTGATTTATAGTTGATGTCTTTCTTTTTTCCAAAAGCCTGTTTATCTCATCAGGATTTGTGCTGTATTTCTTTACAAACTTTATTATTTCATTCTTTTTCCCCCGTTTATATATAAGTCTATTTAATCTTCCAGCTTTGGCAAGGCCAATTTTGTATGATTTTTCCGTTAGTCGCTCATCCGCATTATCCTGCCTTAACAAAATTCTGTATTCCGCTCTTGATGTAAACATTCTGTATGGTTCGTCAACTCCTTTATTTATTAAATCATCAATTAAAACACCAATATATGCCTCATCTCTCTTCAAAACAAAATCTCCCTTTCCATTGTTCTTCAAATGTGCATTAATTCCGCAAATAATACCTTGAGCTGCTGCCTCCTCATAACCGGTAGTCCCGTTTACCTGTCCTGCAAAATAAAGTCCGCTAACTCTTCTGGTTTCCAAAGTGTAACCCAGCTGTTTGGGAGGATAATAGTCATATTCTATGGCATAACCAGGCCTGAATATTTTAACATTTTCCAAGCCCTTAATTGTTTTTAACGCATCATACTGGATGTTTATTGGCAAAGATGATGAAAATCCATTAATATAATATTCAATGTTTTTATTACCCTCAGGTTCTATAAACAGCTGATGTCTTTCTTTGTCTGAGAATGTTACAATTTTACCTTCAATACTTGGGCAATATCTCGGTCCAATTCCCTTTATAATTCCGCTAAACAACGGAGAATCTTTAAATCCTTTTTTCAAAATCGCATGTGTATCATGGTTTGTATAAGTAATATAGCAATTAGCCTTTGTAACAATTTTACTTTTCGATAAATAAGAAAAAGCTCCTCCCTCCTTATCGCCTTTCTGTTCTTCCATTACCTGGAAATTTATTGTTCTTCCATCTAATCTTGCTGGTGTACCTGTTTTCATTCTGCATACTTCAAATCCTATTTCCTTTAATTGCTTCGAAATTCCTGAAGAGACAGGCTCAGAAATTCTTCCTCCCTTTATTTTTACTTTTCCAATATACATTAGTCCGTTTTCAAAAGTACCACCAGCCAGAATAACGCTTTTTGAATAAAATTTTACATTACTATTTGTTACTACTCCTGCAATCTTATTATTTTTAATAATAAGTCTCCTTACAGCATCCTGCCACATATCAATTTTTCTATTCTTCTCTAAAATTCTTCTCCATTCCAATGAATACATCATCCTGTCGCATTGCGCTCTCGGACTCCACATTGCAGGACCTTTTGATTTATTTAACATTCTGAATTGGATCATACTTTTATCAGTTACTATCCCTGAATATCCTCCAAGAGCATCAACTTCTCTAATAATCTGTCCCTTTGCTATTCCTCCCATAGCAGGATTACATGACATCTGTGCTATTTTTGTCATATCTATAGTTATCAATAATACCTTTGAGCCCATATTAGCTCCCGCACATGCTGCTTCACAGCCGGCATGCCCGGCTCCCACAACTATTATATCATAATCACAAAATATATTTCTATTCATAACTCTCAGAGCTTTAAATATTGCTCTTCCTTATTTGTCATATTTTCTTTATCCTCTACATTTTTATCATCATATCCTATTAAATGCAGAATACCATGTATAACTACTCTTTTTAGTTCACTATTAAACCTTCCTTCCGAATACTTTATACTATTTTCTTTTATTCTATCTATACTAATATATACTTCACCCGATATTGTATTTTTAAATGAATTACCAAATACCATAATATCAGTTAAATAATCTTTTCCCAGAAATTTTTTATTGAGTTTTTGGAGGGTAATATCAGATGTTAAAATTATACTTATTCTTCCTTTTCTGTATCCTTCTCTATCAATTATAACTTCAATTAATCTGTTATATTCTTTTTTATCTATTAATCCTGATTCTGTATCCTTATAAATAAAATCTACCTTCAATTATTTACTTCAAATTAAATTCTAATTCAACAGTCGCTCCATTTCGTGAATACTCAAGACTATCGGACAATTTTTCCATTAAAAATATACCTCTTCCATTGATATTTTGAATATTTTCCGGTGAAGTAGGATCAGGTACATTCTTGTAATCAAAACCGTCTCCCTCATCATCTACCCGAATTTTCAGACTCTTTTCATCTTTCACTATATTAATATTCACCACTTTATTTTCATCCAGTTTGTTTCC
>Ga0114922_10003715_pt1 | contig 14213 bp, 11 predicted proteins | sample AartaG_FD_100975 | JGI IMG/M metagenome (GOLD analysis project Ga0114922, IMG submission 100975) | Deep subsurface microbial communities from Aarhus Bay to uncover new lineages of life (NeLLi) - Aarhus_00045 metaG | ecosystem: Environmental > Aquatic > Marine > Oceanic > Sediment | place...
GCTGTCAGTTCTTTGGGAACGATCTTAGCGACGGGAAGTATCATCTCTTCCGTTGGTGTTTTTGCCTTTCCGCATCCTATAGAAGCGAAGGAAAGGACAAATAGAATGCCAGCGACAAGAAAAATATGCATGATCCTTTTGCTAGATTTTGTTTTCATGTTTGCCTCCAATTGAAAAAGTTTTATATTCATTTAAAGTTTGACAAGCATTTTACCGAAGCTGTCGCCCGTGAAGAGTCCGCAAAAGGCTTTCGGGGCGTTTTCGATCCCCTGGACGATGGTCTCCTTCCAATGGATCTCTCCCTGTTTGAGCCATTGTCCCATATCATGCAGAAAGGGGAGCATGCGGTTATTGTGATCGTTGACGATAAAGCCTAGGAGAGTCAGGCGTTTGGAAATAGCAGAAATGAGGTTTCTCGGAGCTCGGGGTGGTCTTGTGGCATTGTAGATGGATATCATCCCGCAAAGGACGATTCGACAATGGTTATTCATAGAATCTATGGCCGCTTCCAAGTGGGTGCCCCCCACATTGTCGAAATAGATGTCGATGCCATCCGGGCTGTGTTTGTGAAGTTCTTCCAACAGGTTGCCGGCTGTCTTGTAGTTAAAAGCCGCATCGATACCGGCTTCTTTTTTGAGCCAAAGGACTTTCTCATCCGAACCCGTGCTGCCGATTACCCGGCATCCTTTGATCTTGGCGATCTGGCAAACCAAGAGACCGACGGCGCCGGCGGCTGTCGAAACGAAGACGGTGTCGCCTTCCTTCGGTTGTCCGATGTCCAACAATCCGACATAAGCCGTGAATCCGGGCATACCGAGAATACCCAGGTAGTTCTGGATTGGAGCGATATCCGGATCGATCGGGTTAAGTCCTCGGCCGTCTGTCACAAAAAATTCCCGCCATCCCTTGTTGCCCAGGACAAAATCGCCTTCCTGGAACTTTTCCGATTTGGATTCGATAACTTGTCCGACACACCCGCCATCCAAAGGTTTTCCCAGATCGAAAGGAGCGATGTAGGTTTCCCGATCTCCCATCCGTCCCCTCATGTAAGGATCGACCGAGATGTAAGCATTCCGCACGAGAATTTGCCCTTCTCCGATATCAGGAACCACGACTTCAGCAAGTTCGAAATCGTTCTCGGTCACCATGCCCGTCGGGCGGTTTTTCAGCCGGATCTCACGGCTTCTTGTTTCAATCATCTTTTTCCCCTTTTTTAATCCTTGACATATCTGGGGTACATCTCCTTGGCTTTTTCGGCTTTTGTCAGGTCAAGATCAAGCGTGAGGAAAGGTTGTTCTTGGGTGGTGAGGCCGAGCACTTTTCCGTTGGGACCGATGATCCACCCCTGGCCTCCCAAGTCCGCTTCCTCTCCTTCCCGGTTGATTTTGTTTGATGAAAGAGCAAAAGCTCCGGATACGACGGTTGCCGCCTGCCCCCCAACCATCCATTTTTCCAGCGTTGTTTTAGGAGTTGCACGTGGGCAGAGGATCAAATGAACGCCGTTTTTTCCATAGGAGCGGGAGTGTTGGAAAAACCAGAGATCTGTGCAGATGACAAAACCCAGCATGGCATTCCCCGCTTGGAAGGGCTTAAAATCCCCATCCCCTTTTTCATACCAGGAGGCCTCCCAGTAGCCTTTTTCATTCGGTAGATAATATTTGGTGTGGGCGTATCGAAATCCCGAAATCGAATCCCAAATAAAGGCTTCGTTGAGGCGTTTGCCTTTGTTATTGACTGGCATGGAACCGCAAACGATAGCAGGGGAAAGCTGTTCGAGCAAAGGAATGGCCTCTTGATGGGTCTTGACCGCACTCTCCCAGATTTTGGGATCATACTTCGGGGATAACGCAAACCAAGGACAAAATGGCATTTCTGGCAGGAGTGCCAGATCGCTTCGTTCGGCTTTCACATGGGCTGCCAGTCGTTCCCAGTCGCGGGCAAAAGCTTGAGGATCGTTACTCAGTTGGCATACGGTTACTTTCATCGTAATTTTCCCATATATTAAGTCAGTCCATCATATAGACATGAACCATTCATAAAAAAACATCAATGCTTTACTTCTTCAATAATGTCAGGAACTTATCCTGACATTCCTGTAAAAACTTTTCAAGAAAGAATTTTAATTTCCTTTTAGATGCAGGGTGGGTTAGCCTCGATCCGTGAATAATCCAGGCAAGAACTCCATCAAGACAATGGATAAGGGAAAGATATCGAAGAAGATTTATTTGGCAGGACTTGACTTTGTTTGAGATTCAAAGAATAATTTTTCCATCCTGCATAGTCCAGGGCCATATTTATTGTGTATGGAGGATTAGCATGTTTAACAAACTTATTCCCAATGTTTTTTTTATTCTGGTGTTGGTTTTTATGATGGCTTCGTCTTTCGGCTGTGCAAAAAAGGAGCCGGCAGACCTGGTTTTAAAGAATGGAAAGATCGTGACGGTCGATGAGTCCATACCCGAAGCGCAGGCCCTGGCTGTCCGGGGCGATACGATTGTGGCTGTGGGAAGCGATAAACAGATCGAATCCTACATCGGAGATGCCACCCAAGTGATCGATTTGGATGGGAAATTGGCCATACCGGGATTCATCGAAAGCCATGGCCATTTCACGGGGATAGGAAGAGCCAAGATGCAGTTGGGACTCATGAAAGTCAAAAACTGGGATGAGGTCATCGCTATGGTTGCGGAGGCTGTGAAAGATGCCCAACCCGGCGAATGGATCCTGGGTAGAGGGTGGCATCAGGAAAAATGGGACAAAACACCCGAGCCCAACGTCGATGGTTTGCCCTACCCTCATGAACTGAGCAAGGTATCGCCCGATAATCCGGTGTGGCTCGACCATGCCAGTGGTCATTCTGCCTATGCCAATGCCAAAGCCATGGAGTTGGCAGGCATCACGAAAGAAACTCCAGATCCCCCGGGAGGAGAGATCGTCAGGGACCCGGAAGGAAATCCGATCGGCGTTTTCCGAGAAACTGCACAAGGATTGGTGGGCAGGGCCATGAGCCATTACATGGACGAGCGAACTCCCGATCAGGTGGATGCCGAGCAGAGAAAAATCGTCGAGCTGGCGGATCAAGAGTGTTTATCCAAAGGGATCACAAGTTTCCATGACGCAGGGTCTTCTTTCGGCACCATCGACCTGTTCAAGGAGTTTGTGGAGCAAGGGAAACTGGGACTCAGGCTTTATGTCATGGCCTCTGCGGGCAATGATCAGCTGAGGGAGCGCCTTGCCGAGTACAGGATCATCGGAATGGGAAACAATCATCTTACTGTGCGGTCGATCAAACGGCTGATCGATGGGGCTTTGGGTGCACACGGGGCATGGCTTCTTGAACCTTATGAGGATCTGCCATCCAGTACGGGATTGAATACATCTCCTGTCGAAGAAATTCGAGAGACAGCCAAGATTTCTATCGAAAATGATTTTCAGCTCAACATCCATGCCATCGGGGACAGGGCGAATCAAGAGGTCTTGAACATCTATGAGGATGCGTTCAGGAACCATCCTGAAAAAAAAGATGTGAGGTGGCGCATCGAACATTCGCAGCACCTTCACCCTGACGATATTCCCCGATTCGGCCAACTGGGTGTCATCGCCTCTATGCAGGGGATTCACTGCACGTCCGATGGCCCCTGGGTGCTCAAGCGACTGGGGGAAAAACGGGCTGAGGAGGGAGCGTACGTGTGGCAGAAATTGCTGAACACAGGAGCCATTATCTGTAACGGGACGGATGCTCCTGTCGAAGATGTGGATCCTATTGCCAGTTATTACGCAACCGTTTCGCGAATGACCTGGGAAGGATCGGTCTTTTATCCAGACCAGAGAATGAGCCGGATGGAAGCTTTACGATCCTACACGATAAACGGAGCCTATGCCGCATTCCAGGAGGATATTTTGGGTTCCCTGACACCCGGAAAACTGGCCGACATAACCGTTCTCTCCAAAGATATTATGACGGTTGCTGAGGAAGAGATCCCAACGACGGAAGTTATGTACACCATTGTGGGCGGGAAGGTCGCCTATCAAAAATAAACAGAAGATCTTTTTTCGAAGTTCCAAAGGGCAAAATCTCTGCGGGATTTTGTCCGATTCTTCCGGTGACAAAAGCCGCCCCCTGATTATTTTGTGTCACGGATTCACCACGAGCAAGGATGGCCGCACCTATGTGAGGCTGGAAGAAAAATTGAATAGAAAAGCATTTTCGACCTTCCGGTTCGATTTTTTCGGTCACGGCGAAAGTGAAGGACAATTTGCCGAAATTACCATATCCGAAGCCGTGGATGATGTACAAAGTGCGATCCGTTTCGTGAAGGATTCCGGATACGACAGGATCGGGCTTGTGGGTTCGAGCTTCGGAGGATTCGCCAGCATCCTGGCCGCCGGCCAATCTGATGATTTGTTTGTTTTAGCCTTGAAATCTCCCGTCTCGGATTATCTGGGCTTGTTGATCGCGCGCGATCAGGATATCGATATCCAAACCTGGAGGAAGGAAGGTTTTATTTCTGTCGAAGCGTCGGATGGGACAAACGCTGAGCTGAATTATTCTTTTTATGCTGATGCAGAAGGAATACAGGGTGATTCCTATGCTGAAAGGATAAAAGTCCCTACCCTGATCGTGCACGGGGATCAGGATGAAACCGTGCCGCTTGAACAGAGCCAGAAGGCAGCCGATCTCATACCTGATTGCAATCTGGAGGTTATCAGAGGAGCTGACCATGTTTACTCCGATCCTGAACACTTTGAACTCATGCTCGATTTGATTTCTGATTTTGTTGTCTGTGAGGGAGCTCTTGAGAGTCAGCCAAATGAGTGAAGCCCACAAATTGCCGCCAAAAACTTTTCGAGGAAAATTAAAGTTGATCGGCCCGGGGATCATCCTGGCCGCTGCTGCGATCGGGTCCGGCGAGTTGATCCTGACACCGAGAGCCGGGGCTCTTTTTGGCCTTTCGATCGCGTGGATAATTCTTTTGTCGGTCGTGTATAAGCTGTTCCTCACTTTGGGCTTGGCACGGTACACCATCGCAACGGGTGAGGATATTTTTGTGGGATTCTCCCATCTTCCCGGCCCACGTTTTTGGTTTGTCTGGATCATGGGTGTGATCTATTTGGTCGGGGCCGTGGGGTATTCGGGCATCAGCCTCGCTTGTGGATCGGCCCTTTATGCGCTGTTTCCATCCCTGTCCATGGTTCAATGGGCGGTCATCGTCGTGTTCCTTGCCTATGTTCTTCTTCTCCGCGGATCCTATGGACCTGTGGAGAAAGCGGCCTTTGTTCTTTCCTTTGTCCTGATCGCAGGAATCCTGTACAGTCTTGTTTCCCTTCGTCCCGATATAGCCTGGTTTTTCAAAGGATTGGCCCCAAAATTGCCTCCTGGTTCCGGACAGACAGCAGTCAGTTTGCTCGGATGGACAGCGGGCGGGACATCCACCCTCATCTACAGTTTTTGGATTATGGAAAAAGGGATTGGAAGGAAAAAATCCGAGGGAAAAGATTTTGAGGGCTGGCTCTCTTTGATTCGGTTGGATACGGGAATCTCCTATTTTCTGATGATCCTGATTTCCTTTGCTTTCCTGATAATCGGCGTTTTGGTGCTGAGCACAGCGGGGCCTGAAGGAGGGCCCCTCATCCCTGCACGCGAAGAAACCACATCCGTTCTCTCCCGGCTTTTGACCGTGGCCACGGGTCCTCAGACGAAGTTCATATTCCTTGTTGCGGCCTTGGCCATCCTGTATTCCACAGTGATCGGGTTGGTCGACGGTAAGTCGAGAGCACTCCGCTCGGCCACCAAGATTATTTTCCCGAAGACCCGAAAAATATCCGATAAATCCTTGTACCGCCTGTATGCCACGCTGATGTGTTTGATCATCTTTGGCTTCCTGTTCACCAAAAGGCCGGTAGTTTTGATCGTCTTGATATCGGCCGTGGAAGCTCCTGTGCTTTCGGTTTCTGCCATTCTGCTCATCTACCTGATGAAAAAAAGGCTACCGAGGACTTTGCGCCCAGGGCTTGGGTGGTATGTGATCATTGTTTTAGGAACGATTGTCTACTTCGTTCTTTCGAGCATGGTGTTGGTCAAGGCCATTATCGGATCGGACTAGAATGAAAATTCTGTGATGATGATCGTTTTTTCATAAGGATTGAAAGTCACAACGTATCTTTCCTTAAAAAGATCTGGTCCTAGAAGTATGTCTGGCATGAGGCCTGTGAGGGGATCTGCCATCTTTTCGAAAGACCACACATCCGTTGTTCTTCGATTCATTTTGAAAAAACCGAGACTCATTTGGAAGGGAGTTTTGTGATACGAGAATTCTTTACCTGTGGACAGGTATTTGATCGCTGGCTCTAAGGGTAATCGATGTCTTAGGGCGAAATCCAGGTTCACCGTTATTTCTTGGGCTCCCGTTTCGATCATGGCTAGAGCCTTGTGTCTGTTATTGACCACAACCGGTATGAAAGCCTGTTCATAACCGTACCGGGGCAATGTCACGACCTTTTCCGATTGTGAGGAAACCTGCATGATATCTTCATGGAACCGTTCCTTTGTCCTCAGGATCAACTCTTTATTTTTAAAATCTAATGTCACGACACGGTCCCTGATGAACAATGGATTCAAGTTGGCCTCCGGATAGTTTGGGTGCGGTTTCGGGACGTACATTCCAGGCAAGTGCTGAAGCGTTATATCCGGGAAATCCAGTTGTTTGGTTAGCAGGAGATGGCCGTGGATCATCCCTTCTTCTGCTCCGATTTGAGTCAGGACCGTTCCTCCTGGTCGATGTTTCAGCTGTTTCTCCAATTCCCGCGAATGGATCGTCCACCCGACACGATTCCCTGTATCCAGCAGGACTTTATACCGTTTGTCTTTGATTTCTAATGGAATGGTCGCGAAGCTATCCTTGTTCGTTAGCTCGACAAAAGGTAGGGCCACCCTGCTCGATGTGGCCTTGCTCTGGAAAGCCTTGTTTTTGGACTGCTTTCGGTAAAGCCGGAAGTTTTTTTGAAAATTCTGATATTGTTTTTTATCCAGTTTTTTGAATTTGTTCGCTTGGGTCTCATACAGTTCGGCGATTTTTGCGATGTCCCCGACCGTTCCGTAAATTTCAATACCCAACAAATGAGAGAGGTAGCTCTTTGTCCATTCGGGATCCCCTTTCATGAAATCTTCGTGCATATCCAAGACTTCCCGGTATTTCTGCAGATAGAGTGCAAGCATCATCATGGCTATTTTGGTTTTGGGGCTTTCTGGATTAAGACGCAGTGCCTGCCTGAGGTTGTGTTCAGCTTCCACGAATTGTCCCCGAGATGTATGAACGATTGCCGTCGTCAAATGCGCTTGGCCAGGAAAGACATCTTCTGCCATGGGTTTTTGCATTAATTTTTCGGCCTCGTTTCTTTGAGCACTTTTTGCCAAACACTCGATATAAAGGAATTTGTCCTGTGATGAGAGGGTATCAAACGGGAAATTTTTCAAGATAGCGGCAATCCGGGAGAATTGCGCCATTTTGTATAAATGATCGAACTCCATTTTATCAGTATTTTTTGCCAACAGATGAAAGAGCGAGAGTACAGCGATACATACGAGCCACCAAACCTTATTGTGGGATGTGTTATTGGCCATGTCTTTTGATTAATCGTTGTTAGTTAAGTTCGATGAGATGTTCGCTGGCAGCAGAGGTGTTTGCAACAAGGTCAAAGACTTCGATACGCAACCGGAACTCTCCTTGATATTCTGGAGGAAGCGGAACTGAGATCGTGACCTTATCTTTGGATGCCCGAAGGGTGTTTTCGCTTGAGTAGACATTGGTATTTTTCACATCGAAAAGGCTTATCCTCACCTTGAGTATGCCATATTGATTTTCTTGATTTCGCGTGAATGATTCCATCCCAAAATGGATCGTTTTTTTGTGCATGGAAAAATCACAGATTATGACTTTTTTTTCCAAAAGTGTTCGGGTCCATTCATCCACTTCCTCTTTGGAGAATTTTTGTTTGTGACTGAATTTGATATTCTTGTTCTCTGCCGCTATGTGAATGCTTTTGTCTTCGACTTTTCCGTTAAAATCAAAAGTCAAATCATAATAATAATCGGAATGTTGTGCAATCTCCTTAATTCCTTGTTCTGGATCAGTTGTTACCGTGGCTTTTCCCCCTGAAGATTGGGCAATGCGTTCTAAAGCAGCTTCGAGATCAGATGTTGCTTTTAATGATATGTTGGATTCGTTGGCTTTGATGCTTCCCCAAAATACAACGTTATAACATATGTTTTTTCCGAGAAGAGTGTCCAGAATTTCTGGTTGGGAGATGGATTCGGCGATAAGCAGTTGTTTTTCAAGATCGGCTAAAGATTTGTGCATCGCGCGGGCCAGAGTCCCTGTTTCGTGCGTCGTAATATAGGCATTGAGTTTTTTTCCTGCCGATCTGGCTTTGTGAATGATCTGAATGTCCTCGCGATGTTGGAAATGGATCCACCATTTCTCACCGTGTCTATTTTTCAGGAGGTCTTTGATATTCAGGTGTTTAACGATATCCGGGAGAAGGTATTGGTTCTTGAAACGGGAGAAAATTTGCGGAAAATTCAGCAAGACCTGGTAGATGGTTTTGTAGTTGGTCGTAAGGTTGGTTGTTTGAGCTAAAATTTGTTCAGAGTTTTTCGATTCTTCAGCAAAAAAGTCATCCGGCTTGTTGGATGCGATCGTGTTCAACCGTTGGAGTTCGGTTTCCAGCTTTTTTTCGGCCGAGATTCTGTTTTTTTCATGTGTAGAGCAGTCTTTGTAGAGAAAATTCATAACATCCATGATCATTTTCTCTTTATCTCTAGTAACGGGGATGCGATAAGCTTTGTTTGGGGAAAGGAGGACCAAAGAATCCTTGGGGTCCAATATTTCAGAGAAAAAATAGGATATAGCATTTTTAATGGGTCTGGTGACCTTGATGTTGTGAAAGGAGAGGATGATGTGTCGTCCCAAATCTGGCCTTTGGGAAAGAGACCTCTCTTGCTTAATCAGGTGTGTAACTTGTTGGGGAATGCCGTTTACCAGAAGGTTGATATCATTTCTGTTTAAATCTGCCGATTTTTGTGTGTTTTCGATGACTCTGATAGGAAGAGAAAAGCGTTCTTTATTTGTTGCGGGAAAAAGCATTCCGAAAATCAGGAAAAATGACCAAGGATACAGGACAATTATTTTCATTTGCTAAAGAGCGGGACGAGGTGTTTTTCGATCAATTTTTTAATCGTTTCTGCAGTTTTCTGATAAGCATTCCGGTCTTGGCCATACGGATCTTCGATATCCCAGAGGATAAACATGTCCGCCAAATCATGGTATCGGTTTTTGAGCGTTTCGCACACATAAGCATCGAGCACCACGATGTGTTCAAAAAAGCCGATCTGGATGTCTGCAACACTTCTTGCCGTATGGTGAGAAATGTCGATGGCATACAATTCGTGAAGAATGCCGATGGCATCGTGGGTTGCGCCGTTCAGTATGGGCGCCAAGCCTGCGCTTTCGATCCTGATTTGTTCTCCTAGGATCAGTTTTGCAAGCCCCTCGGCAATCGGGCTGCGACACGCATTCCCATAACAGACGAATAAAATACTCATTAAGGATCCAGTCCTTTCTTATTAGTATAAAAAAAACCTCAAAAAATCAATTTTTCCGGTTAATTTGTGAACACTTGAGTATTGCCTTTCGTCCTTTCAAAGTATAGGGTAGTAGGGAGGAAGGAAAACTATGTGGAACAAAAAAGTTTGTTATTGTGTTGTCTTTTTTATGGTTATGGCATTAGGCCTTGGACAATCCTCTGAGGATACGTATGAATCGGTCAAACCGGTTCCGGGACATATGGAAAAGGGTTTCATGAGCATCAAGCCCATCGATTCCTCCAGCTATCTGGCATTTATCGCAGCTGACGAACTCGAGGGCAGGGACACTGCAACCCGGGGACTGACCATCGCCCGCAAATATATCCAGAGCCTCTACGAGACGTGGGGAGTCGAGCCGGCGGGGGAATGGTCGGGCGAAGGAGAAAAAAAGAAGAGGTCATTCGAGCAAAAAATGGACATGGTTGAGGTGAAATTTGGGGATAAAACGAATCTAAAAATCAAATCGGGCCCCCGCCAAGCTTCGTTCGAGTGGGGAAAAGATTTCTCCGGAGGAGAGGGAGCCTCGATTCCCGGAGCAATCGAGGCGCCTGCCGTATTTGCCGGGTATGGGATATCTGCACCGGATTTGGATTATGATGACTTCGAGGGTATCGACGTGCGGAACAAGATCGTCATCACAAGTGTTGGCAAACCCGGGGGAGATCGGCAGGATTCCCCTTTCAATCAACCAGAGAATCGGGCTCGATTTGCCGGTCGCTATACCCCGGCTGAAAAATGTGCCCGGTTACTGGCTCGAAAAGGAGCGCTCGCTCTTTTAATTATCGATGAGGACGTCGGCCAGGTGGATAATGCGGGTGGGTACATACAAGGAGCGAGGATCCGTTCGGCGCGCAGACCTATCGTGGCGCCGGCTCTTTCGGCCAGAGACCCGATGGTTCCTTTTTTCTGGGCCTCTCCGGCGATCGCCGAAGTGCTTTTTGCAGGGAAAGGAGGGGGTTTTTCGGCGGTGAAAAAGCAAATAGATGCCGCGCTCAAACCCCGATCCATGACATTCCCAGAGTCCATAGTGAGCATCCATCTGGATCTGGAGAGAAAAATGACGGTGTCGGCCAATCTGCTTGGCATGATCCAGGGGAGCGATCCTGATCTGAAGAAAGAATATGTGATTATCGGAGCTCATCTCGATCATGTGGGGATGAATGATCAAGGCTATGTTTTTAACGGTGCGGACGACAACGGTTCGGGATCCGTCGGGGTTCTGCAGGCTGCAAAGGCATTTATCCTTAATCAGGGGAGGCCCAAGAGGTCGATCCTGTTTGCCCACTGGACCGGCGAAGAAAAGGGCCTGCTGGGAAGCCGCCATTTTATCGCTTTCCCTCCTGTTCCGCTATCTGACATCGTCGCTTGTATCAACCTGGATATGATCTGTAGAGACACCTCGCTCTCATCCATCCTGGAGGATGTTCATGACCTGGGTTTCGATCAGGAGAAGCTATCCCAGTATCCCGATGAACCCCGTAAGCTTGTGGCGGCTTTTGTGTCGAAACCCTCCCCGTTTGTAGCCGAGATTTCTGTCCGGATCGGGAAAGAACATTGTGGACTTGTCGTTGTGCCCCTTTTGTCCTATCCCATGTTGGGGAACAGCGATCATTTTCCTTTTGCCCAAAGGGGATTGCCTTCTGTCTTTTTCAATACCGAGGGGCACAGTGATCTTCATCAACCCAGCGATTCCGTGGAAAAGATCAATGCCGAAAAAATGAGCCAGATCGTCAAGTTGAGTTATTTGTTGGCTTTTTCTATCGCTGATGCACAGGATAGACCCGAGTGGAATGATCGCTAGGTCGTGATCCCGACATCTTTTTTCCACACTAAAAAAGGTTGATTCTTGAACCGGATCGCTTTTTGATCAGATGTGTGAAAGTAAAAGGGGAATTCCATCTCCTGTAGATCACGATCTTTATAAAAAATGGTATACTGCACCCATTGTCCATCCTGCATGAGTTCTTTTTTGATCTTTATGATTGCGTAGCTGTTGCAGTCTCCCTCCTTGGTCCGGAACGTGATCGCTTTTTTTTCTATCTCGAAGTATGTGTCGCTGTATCGTAGATCCGTAGCCTTCCAAGTGCCGATGAGATCTTCGGATGCTGTGGTGATTTTGCCGCAGCTAATCGTGATTGTGGCAATAAGCAAAGCAAGGAAAATCACCCGATTTTTTTGTGGATTAATTATTTTTGAGGCGATCATTTTGGACTCCATGAGGAAAATTCTGTAGATAAATTATCCTTTGCAATGAGATGACTTTTCTTTTTTTTTGCCAGCAAACTTAAAAAAACATCGACCACGATTGGATCGAATTGTGTTCCGGAATTGTCTCGGATGAATTTGGCTGCCTCTACAGGACTGAGAGCCTTCCTATAAGGTCTGTCTGCCGTCAATGCTTCGTATCTGTCCGAAACAGCAAAGATTCGGCTATATATGCTAATTTCCTCTCCAACAAGTCCTTCTGGGTAACCCGTCCCATCGAAATTTTCGTGATGCTGTAACACAATGCGCAAGACATCGGTGAAGGCCCCGATCGGTTCGAGAATTCGAACCCCCAACCGAGGATGATCCTGAATGAGCGTCCTCTCTTCCTCGGTCAATTTTCCAGGTTTGTCGAGGATTTTGTTAGAAATGCCGATTTTACCGATGTCATGGAGGAGTCCTCCCCGCTGGAGTATCTCCATTTCCTCCGCTGCGAATCCCAACACCTTCCCTATTTCTAAGCCATATTTTGTGACCTTCTCAGAATGACCGCCCGTCCAAGGGGATTTTGCGTCGATAGTACGAGCCAAAGCTTGAAGGGTTCCCAAGTTGAAATCGCTCAATTCCTCGATCAATCGGGCATTTGTTAGACCGATTCCCATCTGGTCTGAAATTTGGCGTGCTTGGCCTAATTCTTCTTCTGTTAACTGGGGCTTTGTATTAAAGCCTAGGCTGACAATACCTTCCAATGTGTCTTCGAGGAATATCGGAAAGACAGAGAAGAATTTATTCCCGTCTTCCGCCAGAGGTGCAAGATAGTTGGGGAGTGATTTCCTTAACTCGATGAACAAGTTCTCCTTGTGTTCCAATAGGCTTTTTGCATCCGATGGAGTAAGAGAAACTCCTTCCAGGCCCGTCTGTCTCACGGTATTATTGTTCCAGGTGAAGATTTGTGCTGCCTTTGGTTTGTCTGGATTCAGCAGTGTGATGCCGACGCTATTACACGGGAAAACATCAGACATGCAGTTGAGCAGCGTGGTCACGATTTTCTCTGTCTCAAAAGATGACAGGATGGCACGATCGATTTCTGCGATCGTTGTCAAGGTTTTAAATTGTCTTTCCAATTGGGATACCATAGCGTTAAACGTTTTGGCCACATCAGCAAATTCATCTTGGGTGGTTATGGTTAATTTGGCATTGAAATCTTTTTTTGCAAGACGCTTGGTAGCGGCCTTTAGTTTTTCCAACGGTATAAGACTGCGTCGAATCTGACTAAAACTCAAGAATAGAACGATCCATAGAGACAAGAGAATGACCAGAATGAATGTTTTCTGAAAATTTAAGATAGGAGAACGGATATATTTTTTTGCTTCGGTTGTGACTACAGTCCAGTGGGGCAACTGAAACTTGGCTTGCATAAAAATATTACTGTAACATGCAAGATAATTTTCCCTTTCATAGTTCCATTGGAATTGGCCGGAAGAAGAATTTTCAACTTCTCTGGAGAATGGAGCAGGAGATAAAGAGGTAGATTTAAGTGTAGTGAACAACACATTCCCATTGTGGTCCAAGACGAAAAATTCAGTCATGGCAGGCAGTGAGTCTTCAAAGTTCATGTACCATAAGTAAAAGGGATCGACTTCAGCAAGAAGGATGCTTTGGTCCGAAGAATTTAGGTTGACACCGATACACAGGAATATCTGAGGCGGCTGGTTTTCTTGAATATTTAAAGTCAGAAAGGATCCCCCCATATGGATGAGACGTTTTTCTTCCGGAGAGAAATTGGGCACATGGGCAATGCTTCCGAAGATGGGAATGGGTGTTTCTGTATCTGCAAAAATTACCAGACTCTTAAATCTAGCTTTTTGGTATTCATTAATAATTGATGAGGAGAATTGGGAAGTGTCTTGGGTTTTCTCATGTATTTTGGATGCCATTCTTATCATATCGGCATCGAGGAATAGCAGCCGCTCGTAAACCGCCATGGCATAGGTTTTGCTTATTTGGCTAAGCCGAGTTTTGCTTTGCTCGTTTAAATATGAATTAACCTGAATAAAAGAGAGGATAGCCAGTATGATGATCGGCAATAGAGCACATGTGATGAATAAAAGGGCGATGCGTTGGGCAACTTTGCTTCTCAGGAAGGTTTTTTCAATTTTCATGCTTCCGCATCAGAATTTGTGGGCAAGTCCGATGAATCCCCCATCGCTCGCTCGGATGATATCATCCCAGCTTGCTTGGGCTGTCAACGGAGCAATGGATATCTCGTCTTTCCCCATGCTGTACAGGTCGTAATCCGAGTTTATGGGAACCAAAAATCTGTCTTTACGCCACATGCCTTGGATTTCGTTTTTTTTCTTCCCGA
>Ga0114922_10003716_pt1 | contig 14213 bp, 12 predicted proteins | sample AartaG_FD_100975 | JGI IMG/M metagenome (GOLD analysis project Ga0114922, IMG submission 100975) | Deep subsurface microbial communities from Aarhus Bay to uncover new lineages of life (NeLLi) - Aarhus_00045 metaG | ecosystem: Environmental > Aquatic > Marine > Oceanic > Sediment | place...
AATAGTCTGCTGTCAAAGGCGCTTCTGCTGTATTGTCCTTTTAGTCTCGGACGGTAGATATCGAAGATGAGATTAAGGGCGGTTTCGGCGCCAATGAAAACGAGCAGAATCGGGACAATCCAGCTAATTACACTTAGTACGATGAACGACTTGAATTGTGACAATGCCAAACCAATTGCTATAGCAAAACACAAAACAGCTATACTCAAAAGAATGCTGCCCCCTGCTCTTAACGGCTTCCACTTCGGCTGGGCCGACATGCCTGTGGCATATCGAGAGATTAAAAAGCTCAGGAATGCAACAGCCGTCATAGCAATTGCACAAAGCAAGGGTTGCTGTGGCTGGCTTTCAATTCCCTTCATAACAGTCTTTAATAAATAAAATCCGAGGCCTATTTGGTAAGCGGCTATCAGCGTTGAGAATATGGGAATGAACCATCTTTCGAGTATTTGCAGGTGACGCTGAGCGGTGGCAAACAAGCCGGCACGTTCGCCGCTGGCTTGAAAGATTGCCGATGCCTTCTCGTCCTTGACCAGTTGGCCCATATCGAGTTTTTCCTGCTCTGCCAGGCAGCGCTGATGGAACTGTACACATAAGACAAGCCAAATCAAAGCCGAAGAGAGAATCAGCCAGCTAATTGCAGAGACGGCAAAGAAGCCGCTCCATCGGCCCAAGAAGAAGGCAATGCCGAAGAAAATCACACTCAAAATTAAAGATACGATCGCTATGTGTTCAGGGCGTTTGGATGATACTGTCATTTTTTATCCCGGTTTTATAATCCGAACAAAAAATCCTCAAACACAGTATTCACATAATATCTGTGTATGTTCTTTACAACTTATAAGTTGCGTAATATAACAATAAACATTATTCTGGTATAGAGGTAATTGAAAAAAATTATGTTCTTATATAAAATCGCGACACCTTGGTACTCGGCACAGGTGGTGCGGATTGGTAGTGACAGATGAACAAATTATTTACTATAGCTAAAAATACTTTCATAGAAACCCTTAGACAGCCTGTCTATGCCATTATCATTGTTGCTGCCCTGTTTTTACTTTTCATGAGTCCGTCTTTAACGATGTACACAATGAGCGACGACAACAAGCTCTTGCGCGAGATAGGATTATCTACGCTGTTTTTGACCAGCTTGTTCATTTCAATATTTTCCGCTTCGGGTGCTGTGGCCAAGGAATTGGAGAATAAGACTATAATGACCGTCCTGACCAAGCCGGTTCAGCGTCCAATATTCATTATTGCCAAATTTTTCGGTGTGGCTTTTGCCGTGGTTCTGGCGCATTATATCTGCACTATCGCCCTGCTGATGGTGATTAGACACGGTGTTCTCGAAACGGTAAATGACCCGCACGACTGGACGGTTATTGCTACAGGAGGGGTTATCGTTGTCGCAGTATTTTTACTAAGTGCTTTTTTCAACTATGCTTATGATTGGAAATTTTCGTCAACAGCAATCGTTTTAACCGGCATATTCGCTACATTAGGCATCGTTTTTTTGACTTTTATCGACCGGCAGTGGCAGTTTAATCCTAAGGATAACGGTATGAACGCCGTGGATATTTACGGCTCGGTATTACTGCTGTTGGCTGCAATAATAATTGTGGCCCTGGCGGTGGCACTTTCCTCCAGATTTAATATTGTAGTAACACTGTCGGCCTGTATCGGGATTTTTTTATTGGGTCTTGTAAGCGATTATGCCTTCGGTAGGTTTGCCCAGACCCAGTTATGGGCTAAAATAGGCAGATTCCTGGTGCCGAACTTGCAGATTTTCTGGATTAGCGACGCGATTTATGAGGGCAGCCAGGTCCCTGTAAAATATATCGTAATAACTGCTTCTTATGCCTTGTGCTACACAACAGCCATACTCGCATTGGCCATCGCCCTGTTCCAACGCAAACAGGTAGGATAACGCCTCGTTCGTATTGCGTATATCGTATCGCGTTTCTTTTGTTTATACCAAATACGCATCACGCTTCACGCAATACGGTTTTTACGACTGCTATCTCATCACAGTTTTCCTGCTTCGGGCATTTGGCGCAATCGCTCCAGACCTTCATCGGCAGTGTTGCTTTTTCGACTTTCTCGAAGCCCAATTTTTCGAAAAAGTCCGGCTCAAGTGTAAGTGCAAAAACCTTCGGTACACCAAGCCTGACGGCTTGTTCGATGGCGGCGGTTACTAACATCCTGCCGATGCCCTTTTCTTTCTTGGTTTCATCTACCGCCAGGGATTTTATTTCCGCTAAGTTTGACCAGATGATCTCCAGGGAACAGCATCCGGCCACACTGCCATCGACAACGGCCACACTAAAGGTCTGCAGTTTCTCGTAAATATCAGCCATCGGCCGAAACAGCATTCTGTCCCGCTCGGCATAAGAACTTATCAGGGCATGAATCGCCTTGACATCCGAAATTTTCGCACTGTGTATTTCCATAGTCGCAAGAGTATAACCAATTTTGTGAGATTTTCAAATATCAATCACAGTTTTCGAGGGACGAAAAGTGGTAAGTATCAAAAAAGGCAAAAAAGGCCGGAAAAAGAATTGCAAAATCTGCGTATAGTGTATAGCGTATAGCGTTCAGATAAAATAGAAAGTTATAGAAAGGTGTTCATGAACTGCGAATCGAGACACGGTTCACGGGTAAGGAAATATGCGTTTTATACTTATTGACAAGGTTGTTTCGCTGGATGCCGGTAGGGAAATAAAGGCGCTCAAGAGTGTTTCTTTGGCTGAGGAATATCTGGCCGACCATTTTCCGACGTTTCCTGTGCTGCCGGGGGTATTGCTGCTGGAAGGGCTGATAGAATCGGCATCCTGGCTGGTGCGCCTCACGGAAAATTTCGCACACAGTATGATATTGCTCGAACAGGCAAGAAATGTAAAATATAAAAGTTTTCTGGCACCTGCTTCCCAGATAGAATATACGGTTGAAGCTAAGGTTATCGAAGAAAACGTAAGCAGCTTTACCGGCTTCGGCTCCTCGGGGGGCGAGCGGATTGTAGAAGCAAGATTCGGTTTGAGGCACTTTAACCTGGCCGAACGGGATTCAGCAATGGCGGCTGTCGATGCCAGGATTATCGAAAATATGAAGAGACGATGGAAATTATTGGGCTGCGGATAGATTACTTTTTAACGCAGAGGTGAAAGTAATAAACGCAATACGCAATACGATATAAGCAATACGAAATTTTATACTGGAGGTAAAAAAAGTATGGCAATGAATCGGGACGAAATTATGCAGCAGGTTCAGGAAGTTCTGGTTAATGCATTGGGCGTTGACGATGATGAGGTTACCACCGAGGCGACTTTAATGGGAGATTTGGGGGCTGAAAGCATTGACTTTTTGGACATAGTGTTTCGATTGGAGAAGACGTTCGGAATAAAAATCCCGCGGGAAGAATTGTTCCCTGCTGAGAATCTAATGAACAATTCCGAATTCGTTCAGAACGGTAAATTGACCGAAAAAGGACTGGCCGAATTACGAGAGAAGATGCCGCATACCGATATTACCGGTTTTTTGGACGACCCTGACATTAATAAATTAGGTGACCTGTTTACTGTCGATGCGATTGTAAATTACGTTGAAGGCAAGCTGAATGCTGCTTAAATAGTGTAAAGTTCTCGAAGCTGTTAACGGCGGGATGGCTGAAAAATGCGTTGGATTTGGATAGATAAATTTATTGAGTTTCAAAGCGGCCGGCATGCCGCCGCTCTAAAGAATGTGACCCTTGCCGAAGAGCATTTGCACGACCATTTTCCCGGTTTTCCCGTTATGCCGGAATGTTTAATGATTGAAGCCATGGCCCAGACATCGGGAATACTTGTCGGAGAGGCAAAGAGTTTTCAGGAAAAAGTAATCCTTGCGAAGATAAAAAAAGCCGTTTTTTTCGACTATGTAAAACCGGGCGACACATTAAAACTGGATGCAGAAATAGAATCCATTGCTCCGGAAGCGGCAAGCACAAGCGGCAGGATTACCTGTGCGGATAAGCTGATTGCCGAGATAGATTTGATGTTCAGCCATATAGACCAGAATCTGGCGGGTAAAGAATTTCCGGAGGAAAATTTCGTATTCACTGCCGACACATCGGTATTCGAATCTCTTCTGCGAGATGTGGCCTCAGGCAGCGCCGGAACCGGCGCCGATTCGGAGCAAAATTGATGAATTCGGCTCGCGTAGTAATAACCGGCCTTGGTGCAGTAACCCCCCTTGGATTAACCGTAAATGAAACGTGGGCCTCTTTATGTGCAGGCAAGTGCGGGATAGATAAAATTACAGCATTTGATCCTGTGGGCTTTAGCTGCAAGTTGGCCGGCCAGGTCCCCGATTATAAAATACGGGATTATGTGCCGAAGACATTTCGCAAAGCCGTCAAGCTGATGTCAAGAGATATCGAGCTGGCTGTCATGGCCGCGGGCGAAGCATTGACACATAGCGGCCTTATTACAAAGGGTATCGATCCGGAAAACATAAATGTAAATCCTGAACGTATGGCAATCAATCTGGGGACGGGTCTTATAAGCTGTGACCTGGTTGAGCTGGCTCCGGCGGTTGCTGCGAGCATAACCGATGGTAAATTTGACATTCATAAATGGGGCAAAGAGGGCCTTGAACAGATAACACCTTTATGGCTGTTGAAATATCTTCCCAACATGCTTGCCTGCCATATAGGTATCATTCACGATATTCAGGGACCGAGCAACTCCATCACCTGTGCTGAAACCTCTGGGCATCTGGCGATAGCTGAAGCAACGCAGATTATCGCTCGCGGTGCCGGCGACATTGCACTGGCCGGTGGTGCTGAAGCGAAGGTTAATCCGATAGTTATGATTCGACAGTGCCTGCTTAAAAGAGCTACCGACCAAAACAATGACGGGCCTGCTTCCGCCTGCAGACCTTTTGACGCGGAGGCCAAAGGCTCGGTTTTCGGCGAAGCCGCCGGCGTAGTAATATTGGAAAAGCTGGAAAATGCCGAAAAGCGGGGCGCAAGGATTTTCGCCGAAGTTGTTGGCATCGGTCAAAGCAATAATCTTAATCCCAAATATGAGCATCTTGAGCCGGATGGTAAAGGTGTTGAAATTGCAATAAACAAAGCTATGGATGATGCTCAGATAGGACCGGAGGATTTAGACTTGATTATCCCGCACGGGACGGGAATACCCTCCGATGATTTGGCTGAAGCAAAGGCCATCCAAACGGCTCTCGGAGGAGCGGCAGCCGGAACGAGTGTCTGGCCGACTAAGAGTATGCTAAGTAACACAGGTGCTGCAGGCGGAGCGGTTGATGTAATCGCTGCTGTTTGTGCTATGTCTGAAGGTAAGATACCCTCTACGAAAAACTGTGACAAAAAAGCAGATGGCTGCAATTTGAATATTTCCAATAAACTTCAGGCAAAAAAGATTCGTTATGCACTTTCCTGCAGTTATACATACGGTGGACAAACAGCCGCATTGATATTGAAGAATTTTGATAGCGAGATGGTTAACTAAATGACGGAAAACTGCACAACTGAACAAGTTGTAATAACCGGAATGGGCATCGTTTGTCCTTTGGGGCACGATGTGGGATCTTTCTGGCAGGCAATATTGGCGGGCAAAAGCGGTGTGGCTAAAACTACTATTTTCGATGCCTCGACGTTTCCTACCACGTTCGATGCCGAAGTCAAAGATTACGATTTTGCCCAATACACGAACAATCCGCAGTTGCATCAGCATAGCAATCGCGGCTCCGGCTTTGTCATCGGCGCTACTGCCCAAGCCTGTAAACAGGCCGGGATTGATGTTGAAACCACAGAGCCGACCGACGGAATAGAGCGAGAAAGATTAGGCATATATCTGGGTGCGGGCGAAGGCTCTGTTGACAATGATGTATTTTTCTCTGCAATTGCCGAAGCATGGAACGCAGATACGAATGAAATGGACTGGGGCAAATGGGCGCAGGTCGCTGTCACAAGAATGGACCCGATGTGTGAGCTTGAGCAGGAGCCGAATATGCCCGCTGCTCATATCGCTGTGCTCACGGGCGCTCGCGGTCCGGCAAGAAGCTGCCTGACCGCCTGTGCAGCCAGTACTCAGGCCGTTGGTGAAGCTGCGATGATGATCCGCAAAGGTGACGCGGATATAATGATAGCAGGCGGCGCACATTCGATGATACATCCGTTGGGACTTATGGGCTTTAACCGCCTTACCGCCCTATCGACGAGAAATGACAGTCCCGAAACGGCATCAAGGCCGTTCTCCTCATCCAGGGACGGTTTCATTCTCGGTGAAGGTGCGGCAATACTTATTCTCGAATCCTTAAGCTCGGCGAGAAAAAGAGGCGTTGAAATATTAGCTGAAGTCATCGGTTACGGCAGCAGCTCCGATGCTTTCAGGATTACCGATATGCACGAAGAGGGCAGAGGTGCGATACAGGCGATTCATGCGGCACTTGCCGATGCCGGTATCAGCTATAAAGACATAGATTACATAAACACGCACGGCACAAGTACGGCCGAAAATGATTCGATAGAGACCAAAGCCATAAAAGCGGTTTTCAAAGAGCAGGCAAAAAACACTCCTGCAAGCAGTGTCAAGAGCATGATGGGTCACCTGATTGGTGCAACCGGTGCAGCAGAATTGATTACCTGTGTCCTGACAATAAGGGACAATATCCTCCCACCGACAATGAATCTGACGGACCCTGATCCCGAACTTGATTTGGATTACGTACCCAATAAGCCGCGGAAGTGTCAGGTTGATGTGGCAATGAATGAGTCTTTCGGTTTTGGCGGGCAAAATAACGTTGTGGTTATTAAACGTTTCTCTTAGACATTGAACCGGGGGTCAGACAACGAACCAAAGGGAATATGGTTGACGTTAGCTGCGCAGAGTTGTACACTTCGCAATATCCTAAATCCGGATGTATCGGTTTTATAACCATAAGGACGACGGCAAAATAAAAGGAGAGAAAATATGAAAAAGTCGGTTATTCTAAACCTGGGTTTTCTTGTTTTTGCAGCAGCCTTTTGTGGCTGCCAGACACCTGTCGAAGGGCCTTCCGACGAGCAGCTTATCAACACTGCGATGACCGAATGGAAGGCTGCTTTTGAAGCCAGGGATTTGGACAGGCTGATGGTGTTGTTTTCTGAAAATTACATCTCTTCCACCGGAAGTAGTAAGGTTGCTATGCGTGAGCGCATGGCAGGTGCCATCGAACGGGGCTCATTAGATAACGTAGAAATCAAAATCCAAAACGCCAAATTAACGCTTGTCGGCGACAAGGCCACGTTCGGCCCTGTTGAAATTACACTCGACAGAGGTACGTTGGCAATAGAATACACGCTGCAGAAAGAAAACGGTAAATGGCTTATTGTAAGCTCAAGACGCAGGGAAAATAGCTTTGGAGTGAAACTCCTGAACTACGCACGATTGTAAAAGGCTATTATTAGATTACCTGCTAACTGATATACTGATAAGCCAATTAGTAATACTAAAGACCATGATTGATATTAAACAAATACGCGAAAATCCTGAGAAACTTAAGAAGGCCGCTAAAGATAAAAACTTCGACGTTGATATTGACAGATTGCTTGTAGCAGATACCAAATTGATTTCTGCAAAAAAGCTGCTTCAGGATATTGTCACAAAAAAGAACCGAATCGGTAAATCAATTCCTACACTATCGGGGAATGACAAGGAATCTGCGCTGGCTCATTTGTCGGAATTGAAAAATCTTGAAATAGAATGGCAGGAACAAACCAAAAAACTTCAGCCCGAATTTGATGAATTAATGCAGCAGGTGCCTCAGCCGACCGACGATGATGTGCCGTTGGGTAAAGATGACACGGAAAATGTAGAGATAAGAAAAGAAGGGCAAATACGGCACTTTGATTTCGAGCCGAAAGACCACGTGCAGTTGGGTCTGGCTTTGGGAATTATGGATATCGAACGGGGTGTAAAATTGGCCGGCACGAGAAACTATTTTCTCAAAGGTGACGGCGCCTTATTGCACTGGGCGGTTCTTCGTTTCGCAATGGACTATATGGTAGGTAAAGGGTATGTTCCACTTTCGGTTCCGCTTCTTATGAAAGATGAGGCGATGAAAGGCACCGGCTATTATCCCGGCTCCGAAGACCAAACCTATCGAATGGAAAAGGACCAGCTCAATCTGGTGGGCACCGCCGAGGTGCCCCTGACAGCCTATCGTATGGGCGAGATATTGAACAATGAGGAATTACCATTGAAGTACGTGGCGCAATCGAGCTGCTTTAGGCGCGAAGCCGGAGCTGCAGGCAAAGACACATACGGCCTTTACAGAATCCATCAGTTCGATAAAGTCGAGCAGGTGGTAATTTGTGAAAACAGCGTCGAACAAAGCAATAAATACCACGAAGAGATTTTAGCAAATGCCGAGGCAGTCATGCAGGCTTTGGAGCTGCCATACCGTATTGCGAATGTCTGTACCGGTGACCTTGGCAGAGGTCAGGCGAAAAAGTTCGACATTGAGGCATGGATGCCTTCACGCGGAAGCTATTGTGAAACGCACAGCGCAAGCAAATTCTACGAGTTTCAGGCAAGACGAATGAACCTCCGTTACAAAGACCCTGCCACCAAGAAGAACCATTTCTGCCACACACTTAATAACACCGTCATCGCTTCACCTCGAATACTGATACCTGTCCTGGAGCTTTACCAGCACTCCGACGGCTCGATAACAGTACCCAAGGTCCTGCGGCCATATATGGACAAAGAAACAATTACTAAAAAATCATAACTGAAGGAATCCGATTATGACTAAGGAAGAAATTCTCGAATTTATAACCCAAAATCCTGTATTCAGCCTCGCTACAATTGACGGTAATCTGCCTCACGTTCGTACAATAATGTTGTATAAGGCCGATGAGAATGGAATTATTTTCTGTACCGGCCGGGACAAAGCTGTTCACAGGCAACTGCAGGCCAATCCTGCCGCAGAGCTTTGCTTTTATAACGCTGATAAGGGCCTCCAGGTCAGAATCGAAGGTGCTGTTCAGGTGCTCGACGATTTGGAGCTAAAAAAGAAAATTGTCGAGGCCTTCCCCTTCTTAAAACCCTGGGTGGATAGCCAGGGCTATGAGGTAATGATATGCTATTGTCTTAAAAATGCCAAAGCTGTCACTTGGACGATGGAAACAAACTACGATCCAAAACAATATATACAGCTTTAAACCGAGCCGGCTTTGCTGAAATCTCCTTTTGGAAAGGGAAGGAATCGGCGATATTTCTTTTTTTGTCATTATGATAAAAAAATTGACGCTTCACGATATAAGATTATAATTCGTATGTTGAGCTATGAATCTGCTTAACTAAAGTGGGATTGTATGTAGCTTTTGATATTAATTTCGCCCAGAGACATCTTTTGGTGCTGATCTGTTCAATTTAGGATTTACATGGAAATTCTCGAGATTAATAAGATCAGAAAAGAATTTGGCACCGTAGTAGCTGTCAATGATATAAGCCTTTCCGTTGAGCAGGGCCAGGTATTGGGTCTTATTGGGCCGAATGGGGCAGGAAAAACCACACTTCTGAGAATCCTGGCTACTATACTTCGGCCGACAAACGGCAGCGTTCGATTATTGGGATACGATTTAGCAAAGGAATATCTTGCCATTCGCAAACATATCGGTTTTCTGCCTGATTTTTTCAATCTTTATAACGACCTTACACTTCGGGAGTGCCTGGAATTCTTTGCGAAGGCATACAAGGTGGAAAATACAATTATACCGAAGCGAGTTGATGAGGTGCTCGATTACATCGAGCTTCAAAACAAGCGGGACGACTTCATTCGCCACCTTTCAAGAGGTATGGTTCAGCGAATGGGAGTGGGGGTGCTGCTGGTACATGATCCTGATGTTTTTCTGCTGGATGAGCCGGCCAGCGGACTTGACCCGAAGGCGAGAATTCAATTACGGGCGGTTTTGAAAAAACTCAGCAGTGAAGGAAAGACCATTATCATATCCTCTCACATTTTGACCGAGCTTTCCGGGTTTTGCACTCATATCGCCTTAATGAATAAGGGCAATATAGTCTTACAAGGCGCTGTGGATGATATCCAAAAACAGGTTTTCGGCTCAAAGAAAATCTGTATATCGGTTCTGGATAATTGTGACGAGGCGGTTGAGATAATAAAAGAATTTCCAAACACAAAGATAGAAACTGTTAAGGATAATAAGATTACTGTTGAGATTAATGCGGAAGAGTTGGAATTAGCGGCCCTGAATTCGAACTTGGTTGCAAAAGGTTTGAAAGTTTTCAGCTTCTGTGAGGACAAAACTGACCTTGAAGATTTGTTTATGAAGATATCGGCCGAAGGATAGCTTTTTACAGGACGGATAAAGTGATACTGAATAATCCATTGATAAGACGTTATCGTTACAGTTTGATGCGGCCGCGCCAGTTCTGGGTTTCCATTACTATCTATATTGGCATTATTGCTTTAATATTATTTATAAACTACACCGCCTATCAGTACCAGGAATGGTTTGGGAATCAAACACGTTTCTTGAAGGGCATTTATTACCAGTTTTTGATTCTACAGCTAATCGTTCTCTGCATATTAGGTGCAATTAATTCCAGCTCTGCTATTAAAGATGAAGTTACCGGAAAATCCTATGATTTCTTCCGGATGCTTCCTCTTTCCGCTGGCAAAAAGGCCGTTGGTATTCTCGTAGGAAAAAACCTTGTCGTGCTGCTCATGGCGGCAGTTAATTTTATTCTTCTTATAATCTTAGGCATCTTAGGCCGGATGGACCCCGCTCTGCTGGGACATTATTTTTTGGTCTTGATATCATTAGCTGTTTTTACCAATTCAATAGCCCTTTTGGCATCCATTAAACCGGTTACCACGAAGAAAAAAACTCATATAGTAACTTTCATTATTCTTGGTTTTATCTTCGCGCCTTTCTTGCTCTCGGTCTTTGGTATCGCGGCCAGAAAAATCAATGTGCTTGAGAATGTCATAGCAAAGTTTTACACGATAGAGCTTCCAATCCTGATTTTGATAAGTTTGATTGCTCTGTATTTTAGCTGCTGGAGCATTAAAGGTATATTACGCAGATTTACTCGTGAGGATGAACCATTATTCACCAGAATGGGTGCATATCTGTTTATGCTCGGTTTTGAGGTTGTGCTCTTCGGCCTTTTCTACGCGTACTTAAAAGACGGAGCAAGGGATGCTAATTATTGGTATTGGCTGATATCTTTATTGCCGGCTTTGCTCGTTCCGATCTGGTCCTGTCACAGTTTCGAAAAGTATCTTGAGCACAGCGGCTTGATTCGAATCAAATCAACCGCAAATAAAAACCTGATCCCTCGTATGCTGCTGCATTCGAATGTATTGTTTGATTTTGGTTTGTTTGCTATCTGGAGCGTAGGTTCTGTTTTAACTATATTCCTTACTGGGCAGGAATTGTTACGAGATCTATACAATATTATCATACTGTTTTCCTTTTACTTGTTTCTTATTTTATTACTGGAGCTCCATGTAGTTTATAAGCCGGTTACTAACAAGATAGGACTTCTTTTAAGCTTTATTATCATAGTGTATTTGATCTTACCTTTGATTTTATTCGGCATTGTGGAGAGTGAGGGGGTTTATATGTATAGCCTGCCTGGTTTTGCATACCGTCTGTTGTTTAATGATGCTGACCCGGGCGTTTCGACTCTAAGTTTCATCTGGCTTGTTAACGTGGCGTTATGCATAATTCCCATAATACTGATACGGACACGATATAAACATATCCTGGCCGCCAGAAGCAAAATGTAATACAAGCGCACACCTAAGAAATTTACACTTCGTTTACAAATGCTATTTTTATTTCTACTTAATTGATTGGTTTTTTTCTCAGCGTTTTTTTATAGTAAGAATATCCTTGCATCTTTTATTTTATGTCTGTATTCTATTTGGCCATGGACGAGATACGGCGGAAATTAGCCCGGATAGACCGGCAATTGGCCGGAATAAATCTCCATAAGCGAATCATAAGCACCTGCCCTCTTGTCTTTGTCGCTACAGGTCTGATAGCGGGGATTCTGATACAAAGCGCTTTGATTGAGTCACGGCTTATCTGGTTCTGGCTGATATTATTAATACTGTGCCTGCTTTCAGCGATTTTATTCTTTGTTATACAGATTAAGGATAGGCTTTATACTTATGCTCCTTTGCTCTTAAGTTCTTGTGCTCTTGTTTGTTTTCTATGTCTTGGTGCGATTCGGCTGATAAGTTTTCATCGGCCAGAGCCTAACGACATCCGTAACCTTGTTACCAACGAGCCGAAACTGGCGACCATTCGCGGGATGATTCTGACCGAGCCGTATGTCAATAAAAATCAAAACTGGAAATTCGCCAGGTTCAAACCCGGCGACCCGTCGAGCAGCTTCTACCTCGAAGTCGCAGAAGTAGAAGCTACAGATGGCTGGACTAAGGCAGCCGGTACTGTCCGAGTGTATGTAAGTGAGCCTGTTACGGATTTGAAAGCCGGCGATTATATACAGATATACTGCCGGCTTGACAGATTCGACCCCCCTACCAATCCCGGGCAGTTCGATACGGCAAAATATCTGGCGAGGAGAAATATCTTTGTCGCCGCCTTTGCAAAATCACGGGACGGAATCGAATTACTGCAAGGTAATCCTCCTGCTGTTTTTACAAAGCTAAAAAACAGGGTAAGGCGATCTGCTTCCCGGGCTTTGTTGGATACTCTTTCGCCGGAAGAGCCCAACCGGGGCTTGCTGGAGGCTTTGCTGTTGGGTTATAGAGGAAATATCGACAGTAATACTTACAGGGCATTTCGCAAGACCGGCCTGCTGCACTTTATCAGCCTGTCGGGTATGCATCTGGGTATTTTGGTTGGGATGATATGGTGGCTTTGTAAAACGGCCGGCTTAATGAAGCCTGCACGGGCGGTCGTTTGTATGATAGCGATAGCAGTATTTTTGTTAATTGTCCCTCCGAGAGCGCCAACCCTAAGGGCTGCTATTATATGTTGTGTTTTTTGCCTGTCATTTATTTTTCGCCGGCACTCCAATCCCCTCAACACATTATCATTAGCGGCTATAGTTCTTTTACTTATAAGGCCCACGCACTTATTCGAGGCCGGCTGGCAGCTCTCGTTTGCAGCAGTACTCGGAATTGTTCTATTCGCAGACAGAATCCACTTCTTTATATACGAAAAAATAACTAATTTGCCCTGGCGCAAGAAAAAGCAGAAGACAAAACTGTTTTTTTATGTAATCTCAAAACCGGGTCCATATATCCTGAGACTGTTTTCTGTGGGTCTTTCTGCCTGGCTGGGCGGGGCAGGTATTTTAATATATCATTTTTATACAATTACTCCGCTGTCGAGCATCTGGACGTTGCTGGTCTTTCCTTTGGTAAGTCTAATCCTGATATTGGGATTTTTGAAGATAATCTTGTTTTTCCTGTTGCCTGCATTAAGTGCTGTTCTGGGATTTACAGTCACCATCCTGTCAAACTGGCTTATTTGGATAGTAGAACTGATAGCAAATCTGGATATATCACAAATATTGATAGGTCAGGTTCCGCTTATACTGGTAATTATCTATTACAGTATAATTATTTTTACCGGCTTTGTATATTTTCGGCGGCGTCCTATGGTTAAGAAAATGATCTGCGCGGTGATGTTATTAGCTTTGGTTGTTTTTCTGGGTGCTATGAAATGGCAAAGGACACACAGGGATGATTTAGTCATTGCCTTTCTTGACGTCAGTCATGGCCAGGCGATTTTAGCTCAGCTTCCCGGCAAGAGCAATGTTTTGTTCGACGCCGGTTCGCTGAGCAGAAGTGACATCGGCAGACGAGTTGTCAATCCCTTCTTAGACTACAAAGGAATAGATAAAATCGATGCCGTTTGCATAAGCCATAACGATACGGACCATATCAATGGAATACCAGAGGTTATAGAACACTGCAAGGTCGTTGGTGTTTACACGACTAATGACTTTGTTAAAAAGACGGATCAATGGGGCACAGCAAAATATCTAAATGACTTTTTGGCCGCAAATGATTTGAAAATGAAATCCCTGAACGATATTTTGGATTTAAGCAACAGTATTAATATTAAAATACTATGGCCAACCGAAGAAGCATCTGAGAATGAGGCTTTAGGGGACAATGATAAATCACAGGTTTCATTGATAGAATTTGCCGGTGTAAAG
>Ga0114922_10003717_pt1 | contig 14212 bp, 12 predicted proteins | sample AartaG_FD_100975 | JGI IMG/M metagenome (GOLD analysis project Ga0114922, IMG submission 100975) | Deep subsurface microbial communities from Aarhus Bay to uncover new lineages of life (NeLLi) - Aarhus_00045 metaG | ecosystem: Environmental > Aquatic > Marine > Oceanic > Sediment | place...
CTTCGCCACGGACATCTGCGACCCGGATCCCGACCTCGACTGGTATGAAGGCGGCACATGGCTGGGCAGCGGCGGCATGCTCGTGCACACGTTCCAGCTAGGCCAGCATGTAGTCACGCTCGAGGCGACCGACGACAGTGAGAATGCCGGTCAAGACGACGTGGTCGTGACAGTCGTAGATACGACCGAGCCCATCGCTGATGCAGGCGGGGACGTGACCGTGGACCGGGAGAGGTGCGATGGTACCGAGGTCGTGCTGAATGGTTTGGCCACGGATATCTGCGACTCGGACCCCGACCTTGACTGGTATGAAGGCGGCACATGGCTGGGCAGCGGCGGCACGCTTGTGCACACTTTTCCTCCGGGCGTGCACAGTGTCACGTTGAAAGCTACCGATGATAGCGGGAACGTCGACGAGGACGGTGCCACCGTGACAGTTATGCTCGTTCCCCTGACTTTGTATATAGACGACAACGCTGTCAATGATCCGGGTCCTGGCGACCCGCTGGTCGGTGACCCGGATGAAGACGGCACACTCGAACACCCCTTTGATGCGATTCAGCAAGCTATCGATTGCGCATCCGACGGCGACATGGTCATCGTTCGCGACGGCACCTACACGGGCGACGGCAACCGCGACATCGACTTCAACGGGAAAGGGATACATCTGATGTCGGAGAACGGCCCTGATAATTGCGTCATCGACTGCCAACAGCAAGGTCGTGGCTTTTACTTCCATAGCGGCGAAGACGAGACCTCTGTTGTCGATGGTTTCACGGTCGCAAACGGGAACGCAGACGGCGGCGGCATATATTGCTGCGAGTCCTCGCCTACGATAGCTAACAACACGATCACGGGCAACACGGCAAATGGCGACGGCGGCGGCATATGGTGCGTTCATTGCTCGCCGACGATAACGAACAACACGATCACGGGCAATACGACAAATGGCGACGGCGGCGGCATAGGCTGCTTCTTCGCCTGGCCGACGATAACGAACAACACGATCACGGGCAATACGGCAAATGGCGACGGCGGCGGCATAGGCGGCTGGGAGCACTTCTCTGCGGTCAACAACAACATCCTGTGGGCCAACAGCGCGCCAACCGGCGCGGAGCTTTCGGACAAGCCTGTGTTCGGCGGTCCATACGACTTGACGGTCGGATACAGCAACGTCGCAGGTGGCGCGGCAGCAGCATACGCCCCGAATCCTTGTACGCTCAATTGGGGCCCCGGCAACATCGACGGCGATCCGCTCTTCGCCGATCCCGGGCATTGGGATGATAACGGCACGCCTGATGACACCTCCGACGATGTCTGGATCGATGGCGACTACCACCTCAAATCGAAACATGGGCGCTGGGATCCGACCGAGAACGCCGGGGATGGCGGCTGGGTGTACGATGATGTGACCAGCCCGTGCATCGACAAGGGTGACCCCGACTCGGAGTACGCAGATGAGCCGATGCCGAATTTCGGACGCATCAACATGGGCGCGTATGGCAACACGGCCGAGGCATCCAAGAGCGGATGGAACATTCCCGCCGACGTGACGGGCGACTGCAAGGTGAACATCCTCGACATGATCGCCGTCCGCAATCATACGTACGAAGATGCCGGTACGGACGATAACTGGCGGTACGACTTTACCGGCGACGGGCAGATAAACATCCTCGATATGATCGTCGTGCGTAACCACCTGAACACGATGTGCAAAGATGGCGGCGGGCTTTGTCCGACAACGCCGGCGCTCCAGGACTTCAGTGCGCCAGAAAACCCAATCCCAGGCGAGCCGGATATACTACTTACCGTGCGGCCACCGGCAATGGATAGCGCTCCCGACACCCCTCCTGATGAGGTGAATGTGTACCTGAACGGTAATCTGATCGGACACCTGGTGATCGACACGGCGGCAGGGAGTGAGGTCGGGTTCGATCTTGAGCCTGGTGACAACGTAGTCACACTCGAATACTCAGCCGGGGGCGGCAACGATTGCGCGATAGTCCGAGCAATCTTTGAGTATATGGGGGGGAATGTGGTCAACCTCGATGTCTGGATCGCGCCTGGCGGCTCAACCAGTTGCACAATCACACTGCAAGAATAGTGCGGACGCGCTCCCCCATGGTGCGAAAACGGGTGCTTCTGTCCGAACGGCTCCGTCGATCCGTCGCGTTTGACGATTTCCATCGTCGTTGCCACTCGCTTGGCCATGGAGTGCCCCTCCAGCTTCTTGACGGCATTGACTGACGCCGGGCCAGATCATGTTCTACGCCATCGCCGATGAGCCCGGCACGGTAGCCGAGCTTGACGAAAGCAACAACACGGGGTTTGTCGGCCTGACCGTGGACAGATGGAACATAACCGGCGACGTCACCGGCGACTGCAAGGTGAACATCTTGGACATGATCGCCATTCGTAACCACCTCAACGAGGTCGTTGATCCGGGCAACGAGATCTATGACGTTACCGGCGACAACAAGATCAACATACTAGACATGATCCTCGTGCGGAATCACTTGAACGACACATGCGAGTGACCGGAATCGGCGCATGGTTTGAGCCTAAGTTTTGCTTGACATCGCGCCCTTTATGGTACATAATATGTACAGATTGTTGGAAGTTTCCCGAGACCGGGACCCCCGGCGTTCAGGAACGCAGCGATGAGAACGATTGAGTACAACGCACGCCGCTCCGATGTGCCTGCCCGCACATGCGGCACCGTTGCGCTCGCCCTGCCCTGGCGCTGGTATTTTGGTCTCTATTATTTCTGGTTTGCCTACCAGAAAGGCGGGTCTCGGGGATACTAACATTCGACTGAAAATCTGATGAGTATCAAAGCCCCGAGGCCTGAAAGGCTTCGGGGTTTTTTCGTTTCGTCTTACCTGAAAGACGATTAACCACGGAGAGCACGGAGAGCACGGAGAAATCTCAGAGAGGGGATCCCCTCACGTCTTTCTTCTTCTCTGTGTGCTCCGTGCTCTCCGTGGTCAAATTTCTTCATTTCGGCTCGTCCGGGTTAGGAGAACGGAGATGATTGTGGTGATGAACCCCGATGCAACAAGACAAGAGGTAGACCGCATGGTCAACAGGATCGAGTCGCTCGGCCTGAAGACCGTCGTGGCGCACGGCACGAACCGAGAAGTGGTCTGCTGCCTGGGCGATAAGCCCGAGTTGGACCTGGGCGCTCTGGCCGCGGCGCCCGGGGTGGAATCGGTTGTGCCCGTTCTTGCCCCGTACAAGATCGCCAGCCGCGAGGTCAAGCCCGACCCGACGATCATACCGATCGACGGCCGGGCGATGGGCGGCACGCGCGTGGGCGTTATCGCGGGGCCGTGCACCGTCGAGAGCCGGCAGCAGGTCCTCGAGACGGCGCATTTCGTGAAGGAGCACGGAGCCATCGCCCTCCGTGGCGGGGCGTTCAAGCCGAGGACCAACCCCTACTCGTTCCATGGCCTCAAAGAGAAGGGGCTCGAATACCTCGCGCTGGCCCGGGAGGCGACGGGCCTTTCGGTAGTCACCGAAGTGCTCTCGGCGGAGCAGGCTCCGCTCGTGGCCCAATACGCCGACGTGCTTCAGATCGGCACGCGCAACATGCAGAATTTCGCGCTGCTCGAGGCCGTGGGCGCGACCGACAAGCCGGTGCTGCTCAAGCGGGGAATGTCGGCAACGCTCGACGAATTCCTCCTGGCGGCGGAGTACATTCTCTCAAACGGCAACCAGCAGGTGATCCTGTGCGAGCGGGGTATCCGCACGTTCGAGAATCATGCCAGGGCCACGCTGTCGCTGAGCGCCGTGCCCGCGCTCAAGGAAGTGACCCACCTTCCGGTGATTGTCGACCCCAGCCACAGCTCCGGCAGGCAAAGTTTGGTGCTGCCGATGGCGCGAGCGGCGATAGCCGCGGGGGCCGACGGCCTTCTGGTCGAGGTGCATCCCAAACCCGAGGAGGCGATGCTCGACGGCGCGCAGTCGGTCACTTTCGCGCAGTTCGCCGAGCTGATGAAGCAGGTGCGGGCGATTGCGCAGGCAATCGGTCGCGACATCTGATATACTGTTGGCGGTGCGCAATGTCGGACAGCCACCGGACCGACATCGCAGCGGCTGGTTGAAACGTTTTCAAGCAATGATGGCGGGAGGGAAACTCTTTGAAAAGAGGTATGTGTTTAACGTGCCCCGCAAGGGCGAGTTGTTTTGTCGTGCGGTTCCTGAGCCTCGCAGAGGCGTAACATTGTTAGCCCAAGGCGTGAGCCTTGGGTATCGTGGTCCGCCACACCGGCGCGCCCTGTAGGGGCGCAACCCGCAGGGCTTCGCGTCGGTTATGTCTTTTGGGTTGCGCCCCTACAGGGCGCGCATGTTTTCTCTTACTCCGTGTCCCCAAGGCTCACGCCTTGGGCTAACAATGTTTCATCCCCTTTGGGGATTCCTGCGAGGTCCATACAATGTCGGCTTCACACGCTAAACACGTACGAAAAGAGTTTCCCCCAGCACAGACCTCGGACGCCTGGGACGACGGCTGTTGGACGAGGCACGGAGGCGCATTACCACCCTATGAGAAACCTCGAAGTTAAGGCAAGGAGCCGCGATCTGCGGAAGGCCCGGCAGGTTGCGGAGTCTCTGCCGGCCGAACTGCTGGCGGAAGGCGAACAGACGGATACTTACTTCGAGGCGCCCCAGGGCCGGATGAAGCTGAGGGAGTCGAGCTTTGAAGAGGAGGCCAGCTTCATCTGGTATCTGCGGGAGGACTCGCCGGAACCGAGCCCGTCGGAATACAGGATCTCGCGCCTCAAGAAGCCGGACAAGCTCATAGAGGTCCTCGGTTCTCAGTTCGGCGTGAAGGTGACCGTAACGAAGCACCGCGCGATATTCCTTTACGGTCGCACCAGGATTAACCTCGACGAGTTGGAGGGGCTGGGCGGGTTCATCGAGTTTGAAGTCCCGGCGGAAGAGGCCGAAGAACAGGCGCGCAGGACCATCGACAAGTTGATGATTGCCTTCGAGATCTCCCCCGAAGACCTTGTGGCCGAGTCGTATAGCGACCTGCTTTCACGTTAGGCATTTTCCCAGACAACCAGCGGCGCGGCAACTTGCCACTGTCCCGTGGTCCCAACCCGGACAAGCCGGAAAGAAGGGATTTGACCACGGAGAGCACGGAGCGCACTGAGAAGAAGAAAGATGTGATGCAATTCCCTCTGTGAGATTTCTCCGTGCTCTCCGTGTTCTCCGTGGTTAATCGTCTTTCAGGATCCCAAGGTTCGAGTACGCGACAGAGGCGGCAGTGCAGTGTTGCGCAGAAGCATTTTCGTATTCATCTCAGGTTTTTCTCGGGAAAGGGTTGATATTTCCCAACTTTGTGGTATACTATTGGTTAAAGGCAGTTTTGACGGACAGTATTCTGAACACAATGTCTGGCGTGCGAAAATTCCACACGCTTCTTTTCACGCTTTCCGCTGCCGAATCGGTGATCCTTGTTCTTTTGCTGATCACCCTCTTCGGTGCAGTCGTTGTAAGAGTTGTGCAGCGGACAAGCCCCCTGGGTGAGGGCGTTGTAATTCGTGCGGTTGGGGGCGCATTGCGACACCGCATCGAACTTAACACCGCATCCGAAGAAGAACTCACCCTCATTCCGGGCATTGCCGCCGCGCGCGCACGAAAGATTGTCGAGTATCGCCGCAAACATGGAGGTTTCGGAGTGATCGACGAGCTTGTCGATATCAACGGTTTCAGCAAGACCCTTGTGAACCGCCTGCGAAAGTACCTCTACATACGATCTTCAGCACAGAGGTACGTTGAATGAAGTTTTCATCGGTGGCCGACATCTTCACCGGCAAGGTATCGAAGCCTGTCGCCCTGCTGCTGTTGCTCACGGGGATTGTTTGCGTTGTTGTGTTGATCCTCACGTGGGCGCGCAGCGACTATCTTCTCAGGCAGGTTGCGCTCATCGTCTTGTTGGTAGTCCTTTTGCTGGCGACGTTAGGGACGTTTGTGCTGCGCAGCCGCTACGCCGACGTTCTCGCCCAGCGCGAAACTCTCCACGAAGAAGTGAGGCTTACCCAGGAACAGAACCACAGTCTGCGCAGCCAGGTCGAAGTCTTGGCCGCCATGAGGGAGGTGGGCAGGGTAATCAGCGACGATGTGGATTTCTGCCGGATTCTCGATCAGGTTTTCAGAATTCTCGAGAACCTGCTGAGGCCCGAAGCGATCTGCGTGATCGTAAAAGACCAGGAGACAGGCCGGTTCGTGTCACGCGCGGTAAGGCAGCGCGGCGAAACCCACTTCGACGACATCGATCCCGATGAAGCCGAGCACCCGCTCTTCCTGAAGGCGGTGTCCGAAGGTTCCCTCCAGAAGGAGGTCCATTCGGGCCGTGCCACGCTCGCCTGCCCACTGATCGTAGACAAGGAAGTGGCGGGCGCCATAAAGTTCGTGCTCAACGTGGAGGGCAGCCCGGCGCTCGCCCGGAAGAAGATAGGCTACACCGAGCTCGTTGTAAACGACATCGCCCGGCACATCGCGCTTGCAATCAAGACACCCAGCCTCCATGATCGAGCGATCATAGACGGACTCACCGCGCTCTATTCCCGCAGACACTTCGAGAATCAGCTCAAGGAGCACACCAACGTTGCCCGCCGTTACAGTAAGGTCCTTTCACTGATAATGGTCGACATCGATCACTTCAAGCGGGTCAACGACGTTTACGGTCACCTGGTGGGCGACGTGGCACTGAGCGAAGTGGCTTTGGCAATCAAGACAAACGTGCGGGATTGCGACACGGTCTACCGTTACGGCGGGGAAGAATTCACCGTCATTCTGCCCGAGACCTCGGCCGTGCAGTCGCAGATCATCGCCGAGCGTCTCCGGAGGACAATTGAAGGAACCACCTTCGCCGCGGGCAAGAATTTCATCCGTGTTACGATCAGTGTAGGGGTGGCTGAGCTCGATCACGGCGCCCGGGAATACGAAGACATCATCTCTCGTGCCGACCAGGCGCTTTTCGCCGCCAAGAAAGCCGGGCGCAACAGCACTTTCGTGTGGGTCGAAGACCCAAGACCGGTGAAGCCCATACTGTGAGCCCGGCGTTCCCCGCCAACCTCGAGTCGGCAGCCGTCTTGTCCCTCAAGAACTATCTCAATAAAAGCCATTTGTGTCGCCCTTACAGTGGGATCTGTTGGTTTCGCCTACCGAGGGCGTCGCCGCAGCCCTTCAGGCTCCGGCTTGCCTTGGGCTTTCATCCTTCGCCCCTTTGGGGCTTAAGAGTTGCACGGGCCTCTTGGCACATTTCCTTGCACAACAGCACGATCCCCAAATACTTCTGCGAAAGAATATGGGTAATGTCAAGCCCTTAAGTCAATAGCATTGGCCTTTAGAGACTCCTGCTCACGCCCCTTCGTCTCCCCCATGCACATTTTGGCACACTACCCGCGTCAGCTCGGCGTACGGTGCCAAAACGGCACAATTGCTGCTCTCGTCAAAAGCAATCGGCGCGGCTTGCGGGCGTTTCGTAACTCATTGTCATAAAGGGAATTACGTGCATCCGTCGAGTAAAGCTCCTCGGGATATCCGCCACTTTGGCACAGGATTTGCACAACAAAAATGCGCCCGAGAACATGGTTCTCTCGCTCGCCGAATGTGTCATTGTGCGGCCCTATCCCAAAGGCCGCTCGATATGCAGAAACAGCAACCACGCAAGATAGAGAGAGACATCATCATGAGGATCCTCAGGGTCGAACTCAGGCAGGGGGCCGCGTCGTTCGTGATTGCTACGCTTCTGGCCGCCTGCATCGGTTGCGGCGAAGAAGAGAACACTATGCTATTCCACGCAGGTGCGGGGCAGCGGTCATCGCTGCTGGACATCAAGAAGGCGTTTGAGGCGCGCCGCCCGGACGTTTCAATTAACTTCTCCTTCAAGGGCTCGGGGTTTTTCATCGCCGATATCGAGCGCTCAAAGGAGGGCGACCTGTATCTGCCGGGGGAGGAGTTTTACGTGCTTCAGGCTTTTGAGCGCGGATTCTTGGAGCCCTATGACCCGGACAAAGACGTGGCAGCTTATTTCATGCCCGTTATAATGACCCCGAAGGGCAACCCGAAAAACGTGCGGAAGGTGGCGGACTTTGCGAGGCCGGGCGTGAGGGTGTCCCTGGCGAACCCGAAGTCGGCCGCAATCGGCATTTGGCACCAGAAAGTTTTCAAGAAGGCAGGTATCTGGGAGCAGGTCCGGAAAAACCAGGTGCAAAGCCCCAAGTGCGCGCCCGAGGTGCTCACCGGAGTGCAGCACGCAGTAGTCGACGCCACCATCATGTGGTCGAGCACGGCAGTGCTGGCGCTTCGGGATATTGAGATCATACCGCTGGAGCCTGAGTACCGCGGATTTGCAAAGCTGCCTGTTGGTGTTGTCAGGCCCCCCTACTGCAAGCATCCCAAAGTCGCCAGGGAGCTGAAGGATTTCATCCTTTCAGATGAGGGCAAGGCGATTTTCCGCAGCCACGCATACGTGATAGACCCCGGGCCGCTCGACGAGGACGGCTTCTGTGCAGACGGTGGGGAGGCCAGCGCCGAAGATTGCAGGTGGATTGTCCAGGCGGCTAGAGTCTGCAAGGACGAGTCGTTGCCGGTCAATGAGCAAACCTGCGGCTGCTTGATCAAAGAGGTGCGGCGCCAGCGCCAAACCAAGCGGGCGGGTACTTTGGAACAACAATAGCGCGACTGCAAGGTAGGGCACGTGACAGGCGAAGCACTTGTACAGAAAAGGCCTCGAGAGGGGAACCGCGGGCGAATCATCCGTTCGGCCTGGCCGGCGGCTTGCATCATCTGCGTTGCCGCGATCCTCAGCGCCTATTTACTGCTGATCGTCAGCAACGGCGTGTACCTTGGCCTCAGCGACGCCCGGTGGTTCATAACGAAACACCGCCTGTGGGTGCGGTTCTGGCTCACAGTTTATACGGCCACGTCGGCCACGTTCCTTTCAATGATAGTAGGCGTGCCGGTGGGCTACGCTCTGTCGCGCCTTCGTTTGCCGTGCCGCACGCTGATCACAACGGTGATCGATCTGCCGGTTATGGTCCCTCCGGCGGCGGTTGGCGTCTTCCTGCTGGGGATGGTCCATATCTTTCCCGTAAAGCAGATTTCCAACTTGTTGGGGCTCAGCTTCGCCCACAATCCGGAGGGGGTTGTTCTGGTGCAGTTCGCCGTGACAGTGGCGTTTTGTGTGCGCCTCATGAAAGCGAGTTTCGACGCGGTCAACCCGCGGTTCGAGCAGGTTTCGCGCTCACTGGGCGCGTCTTTGCCATGCACGTTGCGGCGCGTTACCCTGCCGCTGGCAAGGAACGGGATCATCGCCGGCACCATCGTGGTGTGGGCACGGGCTGCAGCCGAGTGGGAAGGGCTGATGCTGTTCGTCGGCGGGACGATGGCGAAGACCGACGTGATGCCTTTTTCGGTTTACCTGGATTGGAACGGCGGCATGATGGGATGGGTGGTCACCTTCAGCCTGGTGTGTGTTGCGCTGGCTGTAGTCAGCATGGCAGCCGTGCGATTGATAGGAGGCAGAAGCTATGCATGGTAGGAGACTGCTTGCCGGCTTGACCTCCAACCGCGGGAAGGCCCGGATCGTAACCGGCGGGCTGTACGCGGGCGTCGTGCTGCTTGTGCTGGGGTCGTGCTGGCTGTTTGTTTGCAACTTTGATCAGTTGCTGCCCAGGGAGAAGGTTGTTCAATCGGCGGAGATGGCCAGATGGCGGCCGACTGACGAGCACCTGAAGGTTTTCGCCGGCGGGGTGTGGCGCGACCCGGCCTTCTGGCGATCGGTCAACGTAACCGTGGTAACAGCCACCATTACCGCAGCGATCGCGGCCCTGATAGGTATTCCGGCGGCGTACGCACTCTCACGCTATAAGGTGCCGGGACGTTCGGTGATCGGCGTGTTTTTTTCGTCGATCATTGTGCTGCCGTCGTCGTCAATCGGGCTGTGCCTGATAGTCATGTTTCAGTACGGCCCGCTCCACAAGCTGCAGGAGCGACTGGGTTTGCACGTTGCTTACAGCCTGCCGGCGATCATAGCGGTGCAATTGGTGCTGTCGCTCGCAATGGGGATATGTGCGTGGAAGGCTGCATTCGATGGGGTGAGCCGCCGTTTGGAGCACGTGGCGCGCTCGCTCGGAAGCTCGCCCTGGCGGGCGTTTCGGACGGTTACGCTTCCCAGTGCCAAGGCGGGGATCATCGCAGGGCTGATCCTCGCATGGACGCGTGCCGCGGCCGAGTTCGGCGGTGTCCTGATATTCTGCAGCATGTTTGCCGAGCGCCCCCTGCAGAGCTTTTCACCGATCACGCGGATGCTTCAGTTACACAAGGCCGATCCCCTCGCCGTAAACATGTGGTCTCAGATCGAATACGGCAACGTGGAATACGGCTTCGCCGTCGGTTTCACGCTAGTGTTCATCAGCGCGATCTCGGTGTACACAATCCATAAGCTCGGCGGCAAGATTTACCTGCGGTGACGCAATGATAGAACTCCACAACATCAGCATCGACCTCGGCGAATTTCACCTGCGAAACATCGACCTTGCCATCAACGACGGTGAGTACATGGTCCTGCTGGGCCCAACCGGAGCGGGCAAGACGGTCCTCATAGAGTGCCTTGTCGGCATCCATAAGCCAAGGAACGGCCGCATCAGCGTGGGCGGGCGCGATGTAATCGATCTGTATCCCGAAGAACGCAACATCGGTTACGTTCCGCAGGACTATGCCCTCTTTCCGAACATGACCGTGAAACAGAACATAGGCTACGGCCTTCGTGCCCGCAAGAATCCGAAGCCGGATACTGAGCGTAAGGTGCAGCAGATGATGGACTCCCTGGGGATCGCTCACCTGCACCACCGGCTGCCGCTCAACCTCAGCGGGGGCGAACGCCAGCGGGTGGCGTTGGGGCGAGCGCTGATCACCAAGCCGCAAGTATTGCTGCTCGATGAGCCGCTGAGCGCCCTCGACGAAAACCTCCGCAACGAACTGGCCGCCGAGCTACGCCGCATTCAACGCGCCGTGGGCGGCACATTTCTGCACGTCTGCCACAGCTTCGAGGAGGCCGCTGATGTGTCCGACCGGATTGCCATCATGAATGAGGGTACCATCGCCCAGGTCGGGGCGATCGACGAGGTGCTCTCCAAGCCGGTCGGCCTTTTCGTGGCTCAATTCACACGGACACGGAACTTCTTCGACGGAGTCGCACAGACGACCGAGGGCGGATGCCGGATCAATCTGGGCGACGGCATCACCATCAACAGCAACTACGGCCGTTTTGAAGGACCCGTCACCGCCGCCATCAGGCCTGAAGACATCGAGATTCTCAACGGCGCGGACGCGCGCGGGCCTGGTGTCATGATTGGCCGCGTGGCGTCGGTGCGCCCGAAGCCCACGTACATCGAGATGTTCATTGACTGCGCCGTGCCGCTGGTTGTTCACGAAGGTCGCGGGCGGCACCAAGCACCTGCCGCCGGCGGCGACATTGCTGTTCGTATTCCTGCCCACGCCGTCAAGATCTTCCCCAAAGAGGAATCGTAACTGTTCTCATCGCAAAGACCCGGAGAGCCATGGTATGAAAACGATATCAGACTCACCGCCCGGACGGCAGGGCCCCCTCAAATCAATGACCGAAATGAAAGCCACGAAGAAACGGTTCCGTGCGGCTCTTGCCGTCATTATTGCAGTTGCGTCACATGCCTTCGCCGGCGAAGAGAAACAGGAACCGTTTCCCGACCTGCGGCTTTCGGGGAGCCTGCGACTTCGTTACGAACACCAGAGCAACTACAATATCAAGCGGTACGGGATCGGTAAGAGCGACGACTTCCTCCTTACGCGGCTGCGCCTGAACTTCGACCTCATGCTGCGGGAGGGTTTTCACGCTTTCGCCCAGCTTCAGGATGCGCACTTCTTCTTTTCAGACCTCAGTCGTCATGACTTTCCGAAATCCTGCCCGTACGAAAACAGGCTCGACCTCCGGCAGGCCTACCTCGAGCACAAGAAGCTCTGGGGCGGCCCATTTGGCCTGAAAATCGGGCGACAGGCCATCAACTACGGTGACAACCGCATCTGGGGACCGGGCGACTGGGGAAACGCCGGACGCTACACCTGGGACGCCGCAAAGCTGTATTACCATACCGACTTCATTCACATCGATGCGATAGCCGCCGAGCGTGTGCTTTACGATCCAATCACGTTCGACGGCAGCCACTATCCTTACGAGGTCTTCGGCCTCTATGGGCGATTGCCTCGCAACAAGGCGGCAAGCGTCGATCTGTTCTGGGTGCTCAAGCGCGATGCGCACCACAACGTGAAAGGAGAATCGGGCACAGATGATCTCAACCGCCACACGGTGGGCGCTCACGCAACAGGAGAGTTCGGCAAAACCGAGTTCGGCGGCTTCGACTACGCAGCCACGGGCGCCTATCAGTTTGGCAATCATGGCAAGGACGACGTGCACGCGTACGCACTTCTCGGCGAGGTCGGCTATACCTTCAAACGCCGGCTCAATCCTCGTGTTTACGGCGCTTACACGTACGCCTCCGGTGATTCGGATCCGACTGACGGCGACAACGAGACCTTCGATGCCGTGAACGGCGCCAGAGCCAACTACTACGGTAGAATGAACCTGTTTTATCTGAAGAACCTCGTTGACTACCAGTGCGGCTGCAGTGTGGAACCGGCAGAGAATATGAAGGTATCGGTCGATTATCATCTGGTGGGGCTCGCAAGGAGCAAAGACGCCTGGTACTATGCGGCGCCCCACCGGCGCGACAACACCGGAGCCTCGGGCCGGAATCTCGGCCAGGAGATAGACGTCATCGTTAAGTGGCAGGTTCCCCTGAATACATCGATCAAAAAAGCCATCAAGAAGTTCGAGCTTATGGCGGGGTATGCCTATTTTGTGCCGGGCTCGTTTATCGAACGCACCGGCCCCGCGGGCGACGCCAACTGGGGGTTCCTGCAGGCGGCGGCGTGGTTTTAGCGCCGGCCACTGCCCCGCCCCCCCTGTTATTCACTTGTTTTTTCTTTGGTCTTTTTCACGCACGGATGGGTTTTCTCGTCACCGTGACATTCCTTGATCTGTTCCGGAGAACATTTTTCCGGTTCTTTTTTCTTTCCGTTTTTCTTCTCACAGCCACACATAATGCTTCTCCTTTCGCTCTTCTGCCGGTACAAAAAACAGCAAATCACCCGGCATCGGTTCCAAGAAACGCGCCGAGCGCCTTATCCCACCTGTCCAACGTTTTCTCATTCAAGCGGTAGTGCACAAAATACCCCCGTTTGTCATCAATCACCAAGCGTGCCTCTCTCAGAATCCTGAGATGCTGGGAAACAGCTCCCTGCGTGACATCCAGCCGCCTCGAAAGAGCCCCGACGCACAGAGACCGACCTTTCAGTAACTGGACGATCCGGACTCGTGTGTTCACGGAGAGGATTTTGCAGATGTGAGCAAGTTCTTTTGCGCCCATTGGGAGATCCTCGTTCATTTTAGCATGCGCTATTATACTATAATAAACTGAGAGTGTCAAGGGAAAACGCGCCGGCGATCAGGGGTGGGTGCGGCAACGGAATATGGTTTTTGGTTGGCGCGGGACACCTCCGCTCAGTCGTTCAGTCCCACAGTCATCAGTCATCAGTCCAAGGTCCAAGGTCCAAAGTCCGGAGTCCGGAGTCTTCATTCATCCTTCCGCCTTCCGCCTTCATCCTTCTCTTCAGTCGTTCAGTCATCAGTCGACAGTGAGCCAAAACTCATAATTCATAAGTCATCCTTGATTTGTCCTCGTCGTCGTGCCGCCTTCTTAGCACTACAACGCTAAATTCCGCGACCGAGTTGGTTCGGACAAGTATACTCACGGCGTCGCCGCAGCCCTGAAAGGGCGACCAGATTATAGCCCAGGGCAGAGCGCGGCCGTAGGTCGCGCGTCGCCCTGGGTAACGGTTCATCCCACACCAGAGGAGCCCTGAAAGGGCAACACAATTCAACCGCATTGCGCGTTCCCGCGTCGCCCTGGGCAACTTGTGTCGCCCTTACAGGGCTCGGATCTTTTGGTTTCGCCTACCCAGGGCGTCGCCGCAGCCTTTCAGGCTCCGGCTTGCCCTGGGCTGTATTGTAACGCCCCGTCGGGGCTAAGAACAACTCCACAAGAAAAGGTCAACAAAATCCAAGTCTCTTAAGCAGTTGCGTCCTCTGGATAAAGAAAAA
>Ga0114922_10003718_pt1 | contig 14209 bp, 11 predicted proteins | sample AartaG_FD_100975 | JGI IMG/M metagenome (GOLD analysis project Ga0114922, IMG submission 100975) | Deep subsurface microbial communities from Aarhus Bay to uncover new lineages of life (NeLLi) - Aarhus_00045 metaG | ecosystem: Environmental > Aquatic > Marine > Oceanic > Sediment | place...
CCACCGGAAGGCTATGGGGACCTACAACAGTTTCCCGGTGGGGGGGTGTTCTGCTCCACGAAATGCGTCGTGGACAAGGCGCAGGGGAAGCCAAGTACGTCTCTCCAGGACGCTAAAGCAGGACTGACGGCCATGCGAGAGGAGCAGCCAAGGTGAATCACCGGGAGCGGGAGATCCGGGACAGCATCGCTCGGCTGGTCAAGCAACTCTACGAGTTGCGTCACAGGCAGGAGCGGTTTATCCCCGGCGAATCTCCGGTGCTCTACGCGGGCCGAGTCCATGATGAGAGGGAGATGCAGGCGCTCGTGGATTGCTCCCTGGACTTCTGGCTGACGCTAGGTCGGTACGGTGCCGACTTCGAGAAGAGTCTGGCCGACTTCCTAGGCACTAAGAACGTGGTTATCACCAACTCCGGTTCTTCAGCCAACCTTCTCGCCCTTTCTTCCCTAAGTTCGCCCATGCTTAAAGAGCGGCGCCTGCGCCCCGGCGACGAGGTCATCACGGTGGCGGCCTCATTCCCGACTACGGTTAGTCCCATCATCCAGAACGGGCTGGTGCCCGTTTTTCTAGACGTAGAGTTGGGCACTTATAACATAGACACATCTCTCTTGGAGGAAGCGATCGGCAAGCGGACGCGTGCCATCTTCGCAGCCCACACCATGGGCAATCCGTTCGACTTAGACACCGTCATGCGGGTGGCTGAAAAACACAACCTATTCGTCATCGAGGACGCTTGCGACGCCCTTGGATCCAGCTACGATGGTCGAATGGTAGGTACTTTCGGCCACCTCTCCACTTACAGCTTCTACCCGGCGCATCACATCACCACCGGGGAGGGCGGGGCTGTGGCCACAATGAGTGGCAAGCTAGCCTGGATCGTTCGATCCTTCCGCGACTGGGGTCGTGACTGTTGGTGCGATCCCGGCGAAGACGACGCGTGTCGCCGGCGGTTCAGCTATCAGCTGGGGAGCCTTCCCTACGGCTACGACCACAAATACATCTACCGCCACATCGGCTACAATCTAAAGCCTCTCGATCTCCAAGCAGCCATAGGCGTGGAGCAGTTAAGGAAGCTACCCAACTTCATGGCAGCACGCGAGCACAACTTTCAGCGTCTTTACCGCGGGCTCCAGAGATACGAAGGCTACCTCATTCTGCCTCGGGCGCTGCCCAAAGCCGACCCCTGCTGGTTCGGCTTTCTCATCACTGTTCGTAAGGAGGCTCCGTTCGGTAGGAACCATCTTGTGAACTTCCTGGAGGCCCACAAAGTGGCCACACGAGGGCTTTTTGCCGGCAACCTGCTGCGTCACCCGGCGTATCAGGAAGTGCCTCATCGTGTGGTGGGAAGCTTGCAGAACACCGACTTCGTCATGGCAAACACCTTCTTCATCGGTGTCTACCCCGGCTTGGATGACGCCAAGATTGACTACATGCTGTCGGTGTTCGACCGGTTTATGAGGGAGAAGCTGCGCAAGCCCGTGGGAAATGAGAGGGAAACTGCTGCCAGATACGTCCAGGACTTCAGCAAGGACGGTTCATTCTCACCATGAAGAGGGTTCTCGTGGAACCAGCCGGACGAATGCACCTGTTTTTCGAGCCGATGTTCTCCCATCCGCCGGAAGGATATGAATTTGTCTTTCAGCGCGCTCCTTGGGACAGGCTGGTCGCGCCTATTCTCAGTTCTGATACGCTCTATTTCACCTTGCAGAGGCGAGTTCTAAGCCCCATTCTGCCGGTGCCCTTGGTCAAGGCCTATCTGGAGAGCTTCTTGAAGAAGCCGCCTCAAGGCATAGACCTGACCTACGCCATTCACCACCTCGTTTTCCGCAAGGAGCCTTGGGTCGTGCAGCTCGAATGGGTGCATCAGCTTGCGGGGTTCAACTACGCCCATTTGCGCCGCTTCAGGAGAGTGGTGGAAAGAACTCTGGCATCGCCCTACTGCAAGAAGATCCTGTGCTGGTGCGAGCTTGCAAAGACGACGGTCTTGGCTCATCTGAACTGTGATTCCTTCCTGCACAAGATCGAGGTGGTTCCCTACGCTGCGCCGCTAAGAAGCGGCTTCACTAAGACTTACGACGACGGCAAGGTCAGGATGCTCTTTGTGGGCTCCGGCAATACACCCGCAGAGTTCTACACGAGGGGCGGCAATGTGGCCCTAGAGGCTTTCAAACTTCTCAGTGGTCGCTATGACAATCTGGAGCTGGTCATCGCATCAGACATGCCACGGGACATCAAGAAGCAATGCCAGGGTTTTCCTAACATAACCATCATTGAAGAGCACATAAGCAAGAGTCAGGAAGTCCAAGAGCGGGTGTTCGGCTGCGCCGATATTCTCCTTTTCCCTGCACATATTACTGCTATGGTCATTCTAGAGGCGATGAGCTATGAGTTGCCGATTGTGGCAACAGATATCTATGCCACCAGGGAGATAGTAGGAGATGGGAAGACGGGCTTTCTGATCAAGCCGGCCAAACATGTGCCCTATTATGTAGCGGAATACCTCCCGACCGGCCCCGGGGATTCTCTGGATCGTCGGTTCAAGAAGGCCATGGAACGAACCGACTCCGGGATGGTGCGCGACATGGTGGCGAAGACGGCTATCCTCATCGAGAACGCGGAGCTGCGGCGGCACATGGGGAAGGCAGGCCGTTGGGAAGTGGAGCAGGGCAAGTTCTCCCTTCAGCGGCGCAACGAGAAGCTGCGGCAGATATTCGATGAGGCCGCGGGCCTCGAGCTACTGCCGAAAGATAGTCGTCCGCTGGAACGCACATAGGGAGGACTCCACATCTCATTTCCAGGATGAACGCACCTCGTCCGCCGGAATCGCTCGAATCTGGCAAGGAGCCAAGACCATGGGCAGAATTGACAACAGGGCTATAAGGATCGGGGTAGTCGGGGCTGGCCACATCGCCGAAAGGGTCCACCTGCCCCTCTTGAACCAGTTGGCCGATGTCGTCGTGCCTGCCATCTGCGATGTCCGGCTAGATGGGGCCCAAAGGCTGGCCCAGCGTTTCGCGATACCGATGGTATATCACGACCTGCTGGAAATGCTGCAAGCGGAGGAGTTGGACGTTGTTGATGTTCTGACGCCACCAGACAGCCATGCCCATCTGGCGACACAGGTGCTGGAGCGCGGCTGTCACTGTCTTATGGAGAAGCCCCTAGCTATGACCACGGGCCAAGCGGAAAAGGTGATCCGGGTGGCCGAGAAGACGGGGCTGGCTCTACACGTCACCCACAGTTTCTCCTACTTCCCTGCTCTGAGAAGGGCTAGGGCCCTAGCAGCCTCTGGTGCCCTGGGTGAAGTGGTCAGTGTAGATATCCAATACCTGACGTCGATCGGGGGGGAAAGATACTTGGAGCCTGGTCACTGGTGCAACCGTATGCCAGGGGCCATCTTCTACGACATTACGCCGCATCTGGTCATGCTTCTCCTCGACTTCCTGGGACCCATAGACGACGTCAAGGTCATGACCAGGAAGGTATCGTCATATAGTCATCTCGAGGCCGACGAACTGAGAGTCATGGCAGCGACGAACAGGGGTCTAGGGTCATTTTACTTATCCATGAACTCCCCCCTGACGCGCTATGTGGTCACCATCATGGGGACCAAGATGGGTCTCTGGATCAACGCCGACGCCCAGCTCGTCGTCAAGCTTAGGCCCGTCGGCGGCTACAAGGTCGTCGGATCTTTCAGAGACGCCATCCCTCGCGGCCTCGGTATGGCGTCTGAGATCTGGCAGCAGGCGGCAGGGCTTGCCTCCATCTCCGCCCGCGTAATCTCCGGGAGGGTCAACTATCTGTCGGGCCATCGCTATCTAATCGAGGCGTCTCTGCGCAGCCTCCAGGGCCGGGGCGAGTATCCTGTGGACCCTCACAAGTGCCTGGAGGTAGTGCGCGTCTTGGAGGCCATCTTCGGGCAGCCGAGCTCGGAACTGACAGGGCAAGACTATGGAACGATCCAACGCTAGAGTCTGTCTAGTGAACTCGCCGATCAACTCGGTGACTGAAAGCGTGGTTCTCGATAACCACATCCGCACCCTCATGCCGGCGTGTGACGAGATCCTTGTCATAGCTGGCAACTTCCCCTACCGGTATGGGGACCAAGTTCACATCGTGGAGATCGAAACAGACACGAACTGGGCCAAGAGGCCGCACCTATTCCGAAGAACGCTGGACAATCTGACACGGCAATTAGTCCTCACCTGGCACCTCCTAAAGATGAGGGAAGACTTCGACATCGCCTTCTTCGATGTGGGGGAGTATCGCAACCCAGTACCTACCCTGGTCGCCAAGCTCCTGGGTAAGAAGACCGTGGTCTTCCACCGCGGTGGAAACAAGTTTCTGGAGGCACGAAGAGACTGTACCTCTGGCTGGGAGAGGCTAGTTCCCTTCATGCAGGAACCCATGATGCGGCTGTGCTATCTAATCGCTGACCACATAGTGTGCGAGGCGAATGCCATCATCAGGTTCGGCGGGCTGGAGAGATACAAGCGGAAACTCCTCATCTTCGGGCCCACGTATGTGGACACCGACCTCTTTCGAGTAACGACACCCCTCGTGGAGAGGGAGAACCTGGTAGGCCATCTTGGACGCCTGGTGCCCAAGAAGCGCACCGTCAACCTGGTCAGGGCCATACCTCTGGTCTTGCGGGAGCGCAGCGACGTCCATTTCCTTATAGCGGGCCAAGGGCCGGAGCAAGAGAGGGTTGAACGGGAGATCGAGGCACTGGGCGTGAAGGACCGAGTTACCCTGATCCCCTTCATTCCACACGATGAACTGCCAGAGCACTTGAACCGCCTGAAGCTGATTGTCCTCCCTTCAGATGACGAGGGGGTACCCACAACAATGATGGAAGCCATGGCTTGCGGCGTTGTCGTTCTGGCGACCCCAGTGGGAGGCATCCCAGATGTCGTGCTGCACGACAAGACCGGGTTCATCCTCGAAGACAACACGCCCCAGTGCATCACCCGTGGCATTCTCCGAGCTCTGGCACATCCTGAGCTGGGACGGATAAGCCAGCAGGGGAGGCAGTTTATCGAAAGGGAGCGCAGCTTTCAGGCAGGAGTGGCGGGGTGGAGGGGTATCTTGGGAAGGGTGATTGATCCACGGAAGGGGTCGGGGTAGGCGGCGATTGGGCCCGTGAAACCCAGAAGTTCGAATGTGAAACGGCTTGGCGCCATCTGAGGCAGGGGGGTCTGCTTGTGTCCGATGAAACGGGGCGTGGATTCCTGAAGTTCTGTGCGAAGACTGGTGGCAGGCGTTACCGGCAGGGCAGACTCGGCGTGGTTGTCAGGCGAACGACCTAGTGACCACGCGACCCGGACGCCAACCTCCTGACGAAGTGCGAGGTCTAGCAGTGCGTGCGGCAGGTCGAGCAGCCGAACATTTATTCTCGGATAGATCTTTGGCTCTCGTGGGAGCCGCTTCCGTGATGGTTGCTCTGACAGTGATTCTTGCGACGCCGAGGGCAAACGGTTACGAGATCTCCATCTACGCGGCATACCCTCCATACTTCTGGCTGCTTCTTATTCTCAGCCTAGCATCAGGCGTTTTCATCCTTGTGCGTCAAGCCTTTGCCGAGGACAGGTCGCATCTTTGGGTGGCAGGGTTTGCCGTCATACTGACAACGGCCAGCGTCGTCCTCCTGTTGCCCCTCCTCCGTGGTTATGCTTTCTACGGTAGGGGCGACCCACTGCATTACCTGGGGAACGTAAAGGACATTCAGTCGACCGGACACTTTGGGGCGGCGAAGACCGTCGGGGAGGACTTCTATCCTGCCAGCCATGTTCTGGTCGCGAACATAAGCTACGTAACCGGTCTGGATCCCAAACTGCTGCTAATGCTGCTCCCCACGCTCTTTTTTGCATTCTATGCCGTCTGCATTTATCTGCTGTCAAGGGAGCTGACCAAGAGCTACAGCCAATCCCTCATGCTGACCGCCTTCGGCTCACTGCCGCTGTTCGGGTGGATGCAGTCAGCCTTTTTCCCCAGTTGTCTGACCTTCTTTCTCCTTCCCTTTCTCCTTTTCCTGTACTACCGTGCAAGGCAACCATCATCCCGCACGGTAGAATTTGCGGCGCTGTTCGTCTTGGTATTGCTGTCGATGCCGTTTTTCCATCCTGCGAATGGCGGGCCATTCTTGGCTATCGTGTTGCTATCCTTGTGTGTGGGCGAATGGATCTGCAAACGGTCTCAACAGGGATGCGTTGGCACGTCAAGTCCAGATGTTCCCATCCTGAGAGGCCTCTCCCTGAACCCGACGACTATACTCATAGTAGTTTGGTTCCTTTGGTTCTCCAGTACTAGAATGTTCGAGCTAAGTGTTCAGGAGATCTACAAGGTGCTTACGTTCAGCGGTTCGGAAACTCAGGCATTTCTGGAAAGGGGACCGGTCTCTTTGTCGCTTCTTATTCGGGCGTGGCTTCTCAGCTACGGACCGCTTATCTTATATTCCGGACTCGCTGTCACGGTAGGCTTCAGGGCGTGCACGGGGCTTTTCTTCCGTCAGGGCAAGGCCGAGCCGAAGCAAGTGGGGCTCTTCGTCATGTTCGCGATTTTCGTGGTGCTATTCTTGTTGGCGGCTCTGGGTGCCCTTCGCTTCGGTTCTCCTCGGTTGTGGATATACATCATTTTCAGTGCTGCACTCTTGAGCGGGCTGGGGTTGCACGATTTGCTCAAAGGGGGGTTGCTCAAGAGATTGCGAGTGCCCATTGTGACTGTTCTCTTGGTAGCTGCTGGAGTTATGGGCATGCTTAGCGTGCATCCGTCCCCTCTGACTTATGGGTCCAATCAGCAAATCACAGCCATGGACTTGGACGGAGCCCGGTGGTTCTTCGACCACGACAGTGAGGAGCTCTTGATTGACGAGCTAGCTTTCATTCAGAGATACTATGTTGCTGCCGTGAAAGGGTCTAGGGTTTGGCCGAGAAATGTGCGAGACGTGGTACCCGAAGAGGCGCGACGGCCCCCGGAGCACTTCGGCTACGATAGAGGTCAAACCTACGGTGAAGCCTCTGACAAGGACAGGTACTTCATCAGCGATAAGCTCTCACGGGCATGGTATGCGGAAGGTCTAGTTCGGCGCTATGAAACCTTCTCGCTGTGGACCCCTGAAGACTTCGAGCGGCTGGAGGAGGATTCCACCGTTAGCAGAGTATATAGTAACGGGGAGTTCGAGACGTTTTACATTACGGCCGAATCTCGGGAGGTTCTGGGTGTCAATGATCAGTTTCATTTTCCAGCGCCCTGATCAGAACTACTTCCATCCTGGACCGCCTTCTCCACCACTCGGTGACCATCAGCATCCGCGGCGAGTCCTACCGCCTCAAGGACAAACGGAAGGCAGGAGTCTTTCAAACGGAGAGGGTGAAAGCTGAGACCCAAATCACCTGGGGAAAGTTAACCTGCTGTTGACACTACCAAGGCAACTCTGATCTGCTTGACTCTCGCCACAGGTCTACCTCAACAACCCTCCAGCTTTTGTTCGACCCACCGGAATGTCCGCTCCAGGCCCTCGTCTAAGCCGACCTTCGGCTGCCAATCCAGGAGGGCCTTGGCCTTGGTTACAGCGGCAGTCCTGCTCAGAGGACCCACAGGCTTCGAAGGGTCGAAAAGCGGCTCTATGGCCTTGCCCGAAATCTCGATGATCCTGTCGACCAGTGCCTTGATAGGCAAGGTCTCGCCGGAGCCGATGTTGACGACCGTCGGAGGGGACGATGCTTTCCCCTCGAGCGTCAGGAGCGCATCCACGGCGTCGGCAACATAGAGGAGGTCCCTGGTCTGGTTGCCGTCGCCCCAAACCCGAAACGCCTGGCGTGGGTAGAGCACAGCCTTGCGAATGAGGGCCGGGACAACGTGGGTATTCTCGTCAGGCTCCTCGTTTTCCCCGTAGATGTTGAAGATACGGGCGACGCCGATGTCGAGATCGCGCATCCACTGGAGCTGGATTTCGCCCAGAAGCTTGGCCCAGCCGTAGCCGCCCTCTGGATTAATGGGCCAAAGATCCTCCTCACGGAAAACGACACCGTAGGACTGCTGGAGGTGTATAGGGTAGACGGAGACGCTGGAAGCGTAGACCAGCCTTCCTACCGCTCTTTCCAGGCAGGCTCTAAACACGTTGGCGTCTATCATCAGGTTGCTTTGCAGGGCCAAGAGCTCGGCTATCTCGCTTCCGTGCAGGAACTCGACGCTGCCCACGCGGGCGGCCAAGTGGAAGACGGACTCGGCCCCATCTAGGGACGCCAACACCTGCTGGTAGTCCCTCAGATTAACGGGACGTGGGTCGAGCCGAACTCCCAGGTCCAAGAGGTTTTGAGTCTTCCCTCTGGAGAAGTCATCGGCTACGACGACTTCCCTCCCTTCCTCCACCAAACGCTTCACGAGGTGGCTACCGATGAAACCAGCTCCGCCGGTAACGACCGTCTTCAAATCGCGCCTCCGTGGTGGCTGTCCGCAGTGATTCGGCGCAAAGTGTAGAGTTCGGAGGCCATGACCGCGTCCAGCTTGGAGGGGAGGGAGCGCCAGTCGTCCCAGATAGCGCTGATGAGACGGCCCGTGAGGCCATCGGACTCCCCCGAGGCAAGGAAGACCGCCAGTTCTGCCGCCGCCTGGGGCGTTGCCCCCTCCTCCTTGACGCGCCGAGCCTCTGCAAGCGCCCGCTCGCCAGCGGCGGCGCCGGCCGCCAACACCTGGTCCGTCATCAGGGTGTCTATTGCCCCCGGAGCGATGGCATTGACCTGGACGTTGTGCTCCTTGGCCTCCTGAGCCAGGGTCTCGGTCAGACGCACGACCGCAGCTTTCGAGGCACCATAGGCGGAGAAGTAAGGCCGGGGGGAAGTTGCGCCACCGCCCGAGAGGTTGATGATTGTGCCGCCGCCCTGGCGAATCATTATTGGCAGCACGGCCCAGCAGAACAGAAAGACTCCGCCCACGTTGACGACGATAGTACGTAGCCATTCATCTGGATCGTTTTCCCAGAGGGGGCCAATAGGTGGCTGCACCGCAGCGCTGTTGACCAGAATATCTATCCGCCCGAACTGGGCCAAGGCTCTGGCGACTACGGCCTCGACCTCCTGACCATGGGACGCGTCGGCCCTCAGCGCGAGGGCCTTCTGGCCCATAGCCCGCGCCTGCGTCGCTGTGTCTTCAAGTTCGTGAAGCGTGCGGGCAGTCAGCACTGAGTCGGCACCCTCTCGGGCGAACGCCAGAGCGATCGCGCTGCCGATGCCGCGGCCGGCGCCTGTGACGATAGCGACCTTATTCCTCAGTCTCATCAAGCTTCGCCCGCCAGTAATCCAGCATGTCTCGTAGGGTTCGTTCGAAAGGAATTAGTGGCTGCCAGCCGAGGGCCCGAAGCTTGGAGTCATCGCCCACATAGACGGGATCATCGTAGGGGCGCATCTTCTCAGGAGCCACCCGGTATCGGATCTCGCTTCCGGCGAGGGCGAACAGCCTCTCCAGGACCTGCCGCATCCCGGAGGCCACGCCGGAACAGAGGTTATACGTTTCCCCGGGCACGCCCTTCTCTGCCAGGAGCCACAGGGCTCTAACGGCGTCCCGGCCGTCGGTGAAGTCCCTGACGGTCTCCAGGTTACCCACCTCCAGAACGTCGCGCAGCCCGTTCTCTATCTCCACGATGCCCTTGGCAAAATCGGAGCAGGCGTCACCGGTCTTCCTGGGTCCCGTCATATTGAAGGGTCGAACCCGGATAACTTTCATCCCGTACACCCTCCAATAGAACTGACCCAGCATTTCCTCGCTCAACTTGCTCACGGCATACATGCTGGTAGGCCGGAAGTCATTGCCCTCCTTCAAGGGCATCTCCGCCTCGGCACAGGGCCCGTGGACGGAGCTGGACCCCACCAGAACGATGGTCGGCTTAACGTCGGCCTGTCTCAGAGCTTCCAGGAGATAGAAGGTGCCCAGGACGTTCGTCTTCAGAGTCTCCTCTGGGTCCTCCCAGGATATGTCGACGAAGCTCTGGGCCGCCAGATGGAAGACGATGTCTGCCCTCGCCTGACTGATGATGGCCTCTACGCGTCCCATGTCCTTCAGGTCTCCCTCCAGGATGGCGATGCGTCGCCTTAGCTGCTCGATGTTGGCCGTGTCGCCGTACACCATCCCGTAGATCTCTGAGCCCTTGGCTACCAGGAGGTCCGCGAGATGGGAGCCGATGAATCCCTCGCAGCCAGTGATCAGGCACCTCATGTCTTGCCTCCCTCGGAGCCCTTAACTGCCACGGCTCTATTTCGGCCGGGCAGCAGGTGCGAGTAGTACCCCAGCGCTACGAAAATCAGAGCCCAAGCGGTGAGACTCAGGCGCTTCAAAGCCGCAGATGGCGTTCTCACGAGGCCTGCCAGGTCGCTCGGGATGCGCCGGGCGATGATCCGGCCGAGCAGGTCTCGTTCGGGCATCGGGAGGTTTCCAGCCCCGCCGGCGGCAGCATCGAAACGAGCGAGGTTGCGCCGAGAGCGACCTATCCAGTAGGCCCTCTCCCGAACAAACGACAGACTTAGCCTATACCGGTGAACCTTGTGCCAGACGGTTGCGTCAGGGACATAGAGGATGCGCTTTCCCGTCTTTGAACGGACGCGCAGCGAGAACTCGTTATCCTCGGCGAACGGGCCCTTATGATAGCCGGTGGCACTGTGAAACAAGCCAGCGACAGAGAAGGCCTCTTTCCTGAAGGCCATGTTCATTCCCCAGGCGTTGCGCACCTCTCGTACCCGGTCCCAACCGCTCCAGGCCGTGCACGATATGATCCAATACAGCTCCTCGGGGAACCACGCCATACTGGGGTTCTCCCATAGGGGTAGAGCAGGCCCCGTGACACCGATGGCGTCCGTCTCGGCGAAGGCGCGAACCAGCGCCTCCGCCCAGTCGGGGAACGCCACCACGTCGTCGTCCAGAAAGGCGATGAGTTCCCCCTTGGCCTCGGGAATTGCCACGTTTCGGGCCGCCGACAGACCTGGATCCCCATCGTTGAACAGAATTGCCACGTTGCGCATGTTGCGCTGGTCTGCATACTCTCTCACCCGACCGCAAAGCTCTGGCGTCCGTTCTCCCACGAACAGCACCTCGATATGCGGATAGGTCTGCTCCTTCAGGCTCGCCAGAAGGTCGAAAACATCGGGCAAGCGGCTCTCCGAAAAAGTAGTGATGATCGTGGAAAGAAGAGGCTGCTGCCTAGCCACGGAAGCGCTCCCGCACGATGGTCCTGATGGCGCCGAATCCCTGGCGCCAACTGGGCGCCTTACTAGTACCAGCTATTCTCGGCATGTCACGGTGAGGCACTTCCTTCACTCGCAGCTCTGCCTTGCGAACGCGCGCGTGGAGCAATGGTTCATCGGCCAGCCCGTCTTCACAGGACAGGTCAGCCTTGAGTATAGCATCCTTCCGAAAGGCGTTGTAGCCTGAGCACAGGTCCGTATAAAGCCGGAAGAAGAGCAGATCGAAAGTGAGGGTTATGATCCAGTTCCCAATGTTCCGGTGGATGGGCCTAGTCTTCGAGAACAGGCGCCAGAACCGCGTGCCCTTGGCGAAGTCATACCCCCGCAGGATGGCGTCCACAAAGAGGTGAAGCTCTGCCGGGTCTGTCTGGCCATCGGCGTCCAGGGTAACGATAATGTCACCCTCGGCTTGCGTGATGCCATGGCGAAGGGCACCGCCCTTCCCTCTACCCGGCTGCTGCAAAACGCGGATTCCCGGCCGGAGCTGCTTGGCCACCTCCACAGTGTTGTCCGTCGAATGCCCATCCACCAGTAGGACCTCGTCCACCCAGTTCGGGATCCTCGGTAGGACGTGGGGCAAGCTCTCCTCCTCGTTCAGTGTGCAGATCAGAACTGTCACACTCAGCCCTCTTTCCGCTTGGGCTTTCAGAAAGGCGTCCTTGGTCTGGTCTCCAGACTCTGCCTGCCTGTTACGTTGCCCTTGCATTGCCGTCGAACCGATATCCTTTGCCGTTAGGATCCCCGGCTGGAGTCACTAGGAGCCAGCGCATCCTTTGCGGCATGGTGCCCTCGGTGGTGGTTAGCAGCCTCGCCACAACAATGGCCAGGCCGAGCCCTTGCCCGACACCGTGGCCGACGCCTGCCCCTGCCAAGCCGATCAACGGCAGAAGGGCAACACTCAGCGCCACCGTGATCACCGCCACCACGCCAGAAATTAGTACTAACTCGCCCACCCGCTTCGTGACCCTCAAAGCCCCAAGGTAGACATTGACCACTGCGGCGGGAAGAGCGGCTAGGGCCACGATGCGGAGAAGCGTTGCGCCTTCTGCAGCATACTCCCGCCCAAAGGCTAGAAGCAACTTGTCACCCAGCAAGAGCAGGAACAAGGCGCCCAGGGTAACCACCGCCACTCCGCCCAGCACGGCGTTGCGTGAGAGAACGCGAAGTGCCCCAGGGTCGTGAGAACCCTCCGCAAATAGGGATAGGCCCAGGTACGCCGAGGCCGATGTGAGAATGTACCCCAAGAACCACGCCATATAGAAGTAGGCTGCCTCTGTGGACCCCAACAAACCTAGCACCACCAGTGGTAGAATCAGGCCAGGCGTCAACAGCAGCGAATCTGCAACGTAATTCCCCATGGAAAAGGGGAAAAGTTTGAATACGGAGGCCGCGTCGGCCACTCCCCCTGGTCGATAACCCGGCAACCCCCTTGCTAGCAGGGCAAAACCAATCACTGCCCCGAGTGCCGCCCCTATCCCCCCCGACGCGACTACGCCGAAGGCGCCGAAGAAGACCGCCATCACCGCTGGCAGGACAAGGCGGCCGAGCTGGACGAATACGCCTTGGATCAGAATGTATTTCGCCTTGCGTATCGCCAGAAAGGCGTGCGTCTGTACAATGTACAAAGTGGCGGCGACCACAAGCGAGATGAAAGCCACCGCGTATAATGGCTGCTCGCGCAGGAAGTCGAGGCGGGGCGCCCACAGGGGGACGCCAGCAAGAAACACGGCGGACAAGACCACGGCAGCAGCAGCGCTAGTTGTGAACACGGAGTTAACCAGCCGTGGCCCCCGGTTGCCCGACTCAGGCAGGAACCGGATAAGCCCTAGGCCTAAGCCCAGGTGGGAAAACATGGCCAGCAGGGTTAGGGCCGAAAGGGCAGCTGAGCCCAGCCCGACGTCGTCGGCGTTGTACAGACGGGCTACCAGCGCCCAGAAGGCGAAGCCAGCGACTGCTGCTCCTGCAGCATTGAACCAGAGATAGAAAGCGTTAGCGTACAGGCGCGTTCGTAGCAGCGCAAGCAGGCGAGAGGAACTTCCTGCACTGCCTACCGACGCCGAGGTTGCCTTTGTGGGGACCTGCTGTTCCATGACCGAATACGCGTCCCCTCGACGTGCTTTCGCCGAGCGATCGCCCCGCTTTCCTTTCTCAGCTCACCGAGGGTCAACCCGATCGGGTAATTGACATAAGCATCTTCCACGAACCGAGGGGAAAACGCAAGCCCCACAGTCGATGGTGGCTCTACAGGGGTATCCTATACTATGCGGCCCCACCATGCACTTTGGCCACCGTCTAGTCCCCTGTACGCCTTGGAACGGCAGATGAGCTACGAGCGGATGCGACGTGCCACGGGGTGCTCCGCAGCCGTGACGGCCGGTTTCTGCTCAGTCTCGAGGGAGATCAGCACCGTTTTCGGAAGTCGAGGGTACACCCATAGCGATTGGGTTCTGTACGGAGTTGATGCAGGCGTGCTCCCAGGGCGCATCCGGCAAAGAGGCCGCCGTCCAACTGCTGGGCAACGAAGCGAGCCGCAGGAGCGGAGGTGGCTATTTTCGGGATAGAGGCATAGATGCTGTTGTTCTCGCTGTATCCTTGCCGCGAATGGGCCTCGGGGTTGTGACGTAGATGGTGAGGATGTCGTTAGTCGGATGGCCCCCGCACGGCTATGGCGTCCGTGGCGCCGTTGCACGAGGCAAATCAACAGGCACGCCCAGTGATTGCAGGCCAGCGCCATGGCTTGACGATACTTGCGACAGGCTCTACAGCACCACTGCCTTCCATGCGAAGTCCACGTCCTGCCCTGGGTCTTGGTCAACGGTGATGGTGAATGTTGTGCTGCTATAGGCGCTAATCCAATACTGGGTTGCGGCCCCCCATGCCTCGATAGGTGTCACTATGACATCGCCAATGGCAGGGGTGACTGCTAGGCCGTGGGTGACGGCGATGCTGGTCTGGCCGTTGACAAGGGTGGAGGTGCC
>Ga0114922_10003719_pt1 | contig 14206 bp, 9 predicted proteins | sample AartaG_FD_100975 | JGI IMG/M metagenome (GOLD analysis project Ga0114922, IMG submission 100975) | Deep subsurface microbial communities from Aarhus Bay to uncover new lineages of life (NeLLi) - Aarhus_00045 metaG | ecosystem: Environmental > Aquatic > Marine > Oceanic > Sediment | place: Aarhus...
CAGGAAATCCATTCATGGCATAATCGATCGCTGGTTGCAATATTTCCTTCATATTGAGTTTACCAAATCTGCTTTGGAGTTCAAACCACCCGTCCACGCAACCCGGAACTGATAACGGCAGCGGACCGAATGAAGGGATTCTGTTGTATCCGTTTTCTTTAAACCATTCGCGGCTAAGCTTCCGGGGTGAGCGGCCGCTTGCATTTAGTCCGTATAGTTTTTGAGTTTCAGCATCCCAAACAATGGCAAAAAGATCACCTCCCACACCGCATCCTGTAGGTTCAACCAGGCCAAGAACAGCATTGGCAGCAATTGCCGCATCAACAGCCGTACCTCCCTTCTTAAGGATATCAATGGCTGCCTGCGTGGCTAATGGCTGACTGGTAGCAGCCATTCCATACTGTGCTATGATTTCAGAACGTGTAGCAAATGAATGCCCCGTTATTCTGTCCTGTGTAACAGCCGGATAACAGAAAAAAAGCAGTATAATGTAAATTTCCGGAAGTGTTTTCATGTAAATTTATTCCTCGCCCTTCAGGACATGTTTAAGTGTTAACTTATTATTGTTATCCAAACCGGCAGCAATACCGCGACAAGCAGAATAATTGTTGACTGCAGGTAATAATTAATCACAAACAAACCTGTTAATATCAGTAATTCTTCATTTTTGCTGGTTGAGATTTTACCCTTCAGGAATGATCCACTATAATGAATCAGGATTTCCTCAGGATTGTATATACTCCATTTGGTATTCAACCAGTTATCATATTTCCAGTTAAATATTTTATCCCTGATTCTTATGGTTGCTTTTGTCATCCATGTATGAAAGTTTATCTCACCAATGATATCATTATTCAATGGATCTATGATCAGCGTTTTCTGCCTGAAAAATCCCCGGGTCTTAAAAATATATTTTTTACCGTTCAGTTCGCCTGCTGCTGCAACTGACCATGTATTTTCTTTTATTTTACCCACTTGATTATCTTCTGAGAATATCTCATAGGTATTCTTAAAGAGTCCGCCTTTCCAGTTTAGTATTGTTTCCATAATATACATCTATTAAGACAAGGCCGGAGCTTTGCTTGCGCCCAATCGCTCTTGCGGATTTTAAAATCCGCAAGTATATAACATTCGGATTTAAACTTAGCGAAGCGATCTCATGAGCGAAGCGAGTAAATCCGAATGAGCATATGCTTCAGGCCGGAGCCTTACACCATATACTATCTTCTGATTGATATAAAAATCGAAGTCTCATGTATATCCGATCCTTTATTTTCAATAAAAAATGGTTTCAAGTCGTATTTGAATCCAATCCCTATGTTTTTTTTACCCGAAATTTTCGGAAGTAATATCATTAATACCGTAAAATTGTTTTTATTAATGAAATAATCCTTAAGTTCATCGTTCGGGATTTTATATTTCTGCCTTTCGTCACCTGCCAGCCACCCTATTGTAACATCCCCTTTATTTTCAAATTCACCATTTTCATCATTTATATTATATTTCAATTTATGCTTTCCTGATAAATATCTTGAATATGATGCCTGCAATCTGAGATCTGCAAAACGTGATTTCAAATCGAAGCCAACCGGAATAACGAGATATCCTAAAACCATCTTGTTTTTACTCCAACTAAAGAATGTATTCTTAAATTCGTAAGGAGGATTTTCAACAATCTGATCTTCAATCATATTCTCGTTCTTAGTTAATATGAGATTTTTCTCAAAACGATAATATCTGATAGAATATCCCAAATTTAAAAACATTGCAATATGTTTATTGCCAACTGCAACAATTGACTTTTCATAACTGTATCCAATACTACCAAATCCCTTAAGGGTTGTCTTGAAATTTTCGATGTCATCACCCATAAAAAAGTTGAAATCATAATAATTAACTTTACCTGAGAAAAGTGAGAAATAACTGCCATTCTCCTTGACCCATTTATGAGACAATCCCTTCTTTGTATGCGAAGCAGCATTTTGTCCATTCACATGAAAAGTCGAAATACTAAAAAATAATACAATAAAGAATAAAGTTGTTTTTGTTTTCATTTCTTAAATGCTTTTATTCATTCCAATTATAATCGCAAATAATTAAAAGTTTAAAATCAATCAAATTTATATTTTAACAAATTGAGGATAAACAAAAATAGTTTTTAATTATCAGCTTTTTTTGTTAGTGTATTTAATTCCCATTCATCAGCAATGAATTTTCTGTAAACAGGTTTAATTTTAGGGTAGCCACCAACATCATTTTCACTGTCGATAATTTTTCCTATACCTGATTGTACTTCAGCAATAATCCGTTTATCAATATCATCTCTATCCCAGGGGAAAGCACCCGCATTTTTTAAAACCGACTTTTTAACATCAACAGCTGGTCTAATTACCAGCCCTTCTGGCCAAAAAGGAGCACTTTCTAATATTGTATAATTCCCTGATAGTTCTTTTACATCGGTATTTGCGGTGATTAAATTATCTTTCCAAAAGACTTCAACAGAACCACGAAATGACCCGCCGGAAACGTCACTTCTTGAATCGTTGCCAAACTCTATGAAATTTCCTGCTGCTACTATTTTTCCGGTGACCCAGTCAAATCCTTCCCACTCACTTTCTACCAGACCATAATGTATGGCTGCCGTTCCAGGATTGTAAATATAATTATTCAGAATTGTGACTTGTGTACCTCCTTTGCAATATGGATTTCTTCGCATATTATTAGCAAATAAATTTCCTATTATTAATATTTCAGTTGCATTATCATGAATAAGAGATCCTTTTGAATGTTCGCCTTTTGAATGTGTCGAATTACTCAATCCTTCGGCAACAATACAGTTACTGAATACTACTCTGTGTGAAGTATTTTTTCTCCACTCATCGGTATTATCGCCATAAAATCTTGGACCGCTTGCTGTTAAATTTTCATCAGTTGCCCAGGTGAGTGAACAATGGTCTACAATTACATTGTAAGCTCCCATTGATGTAGAAATCCCATCTATTTCCCATCCGCTTTTTTTCTTGTGACCAGCTTCACCAGGCCTTACTCTAATATGTTGTATAATAACATCATGACTTCGTATTTTTATTCCCCCCTTAATTAAAGTAATGCCGGGAAAAGGAGCAGTCTGGCCAGCTATCGTTATAAATGGATTTAAAATTTGAAGTGTGTTTCCCTCAAGGTCGATAACTCCCGCAACTTCAAATACAATAATTCTTGGTCCGTCAAACTGAATTGCTTCTGACAAAGAACCATTTCCTTCTTTGTTTAAATTGGTTACTCTGATAATTTCTCCTCCACTTCCGCCTTTAGAATCAAGACCAAAACCAATTACATTCGGGAATATCGGCAAGCCATAATGAAAAGAATCAATTGACTTTTGGGAATAAGTAATTTGAAATTGAAAAATAAAGATAAAATAAACACCATAGATTGAGATTCGTTTAGGTTTCATACTTTTTATTTTTGCTGGTAAGTTAGTTTTATTCTGGTGTGTGGCATCGGAAGGATTCCCCTGATATAGCATGGGTCTTGAAGGATGAGATTCCGCAATCATCACATCAGGAACTTCCACTAATTATTAATACAAAGGTAATCAGGATGTTTTTCATAGCAATCAGGTTTTTTGGAATATTTTGTAATATAATCAACACGTATGAAAGAATGATTAAAGTATCTGGTTCATGATAATTTGCTTTCAGTATATTTTTTAACCTGATACATAAAAGCTTCGAACCTGGTATCAGTGCCGACATTTTCCTGGCCATCATATGCAAAATTTTCCCATGGCAGTCCGCCGTGTTTCTTTCGCAAACTTTGCGATACGGTGCAGTTTATGGTACCGGGCATACATGTAAAAGGCAAAATATTCACAACCCCGGAAATCTTTTTATCTGCCAGTAATACTGCTGATCCAATAGCCAAAGGAGGATCTCCGTCATAGTCTTTATCTATATATTCTCCACAGTTCGCCAACATTTCTTCAACTTCAACCTCATGAGCAAGTTCATAGATACTGTGAATGCTCCCGGTAATATTTTTTTCAATTGTCTTCTGGAAAAAGAGTTGCAGTTTGGCTTTCAACAGGTTTTTCATATTTCCTTTCCAACGGCTATCGCGGATAAATCTTATGGTTGAGTAATTAACCCATTCGGCAAAGGGTGCCATTAGTGTTTCCGCTCCCAGGTCCTCCAGACGTTTCACCAGAAAGTTTGAGCAAAAAGGATTATCCCGCATAAATATCTCTCCAACAATCGCTACGACAGGCTTGGTATTAAGATCATCAACCTCAATGCTTTTGAAATCATTGGCAGCCAGTCTCAGGATTTTATTTAAATCTTTGCAGTTATTTTCAACTGAATGAATAATCCTGTCAAGGTAATTTTGATAAACCTTGTCGGTAGTTCCTTTTATTCTTTCATACGGTCTTATCTGCTCCAGCATTTTCCGTAGAATATCAGAGGCGACGATTCCTTTCCATGCATTTTTTCGCCATCTCATCGAATACCCTGGAGCTATGCTGGCATAGGCATCCTCATTACTTGGATGAACGATCTCTGCATCTTGATATCCCAGGTTATCGAAGATAATGCGATGTAACTTATTGTATTCTCCAAACCGGCATGGTCCATTATGATCTGGCATAAAAAAGCTTGCTTTTTTAGGATCGATACCCGGTTCCATGAGCTTTTTCAAAAAACTTCCGGTTGTACAAATTGCAGGAAAACATTCCTGACCGTTCGTATATTTTCTACCCAGCTCAAGGTCATCCTCGGTTTGCATGGGTAATACCTCGCTGGGTATTCCACAACTTCTTGTTGCTGCTGACAATATATGAACCGCATCACGGGCATATGGAAAATAAATTGTCCTTCCATTTAAGGCAGTTTCCCTCCTGGAAAGTAATGACTGTAATGTTGCTTCCGGTTCTTCCTGATGGTTGGCTTCCCAACCTTTCAGGCTATCCATAAATGCCTCAATACGTGTTATCATTCCTGCATCAGCACTATGCTCATCAACTTCGAGGTGCAAAAACGGTTTATCCTTCATCTCCTTTCTCACAAAGTGGAGAAGAAACGAATCAGGTCCACAGCGGAAATTGCTCAGATAGACTGCAAAAAGATCCTTCTGTCTGGCAATAATTCTTGATGCCTTCAGTATTTTCTGTCCGTTAGGCCAATACATACTGGGATAATCATCAAAAATATTTTCATTGTGAAGTGGCAGAAAATCGATGGGTATGGGTAATACATTGATGTTTAGCAATTTTTTTATCAATCGCAGATTGAGCATGGGATCACTGGTATTATAAGAACGTCCCAGTACAACAACCTTACGGATTGAGCCATTCAGATTTTTAAAAACTTCCTGTCCTTTTAATCGTATTTGCATTTCAAATAAATCCTGTGCTTTATCGGCTCTATCAACCGCTTTGGATATTTTGGTTCTGGGCAGATCAAATTTCTCAGAAAAGAAATCCTGTAGTTCTTTGCGTAATGCTTTATCAAAATACCTGAAATGTAAGGTAGGAATCAACATTTTTCTCCGAATTTTATCATCGGTAAATGCTGCTTTCAATAAGTAGGGGTGTGATTGAACCCATGGACAATTAGCGTTATTGGTTGGATTTTCCTTTTCGCCTTTTGAATTTACAATGAAAGGAAGAAATAAATAATCAACATCTTTTTGGATAAGGTTCAGCACATGACCATGAATGAGCTCAACGGGAAGACAGGTTTCTGAAGCCATCGTCTCGAGTGAACTGGTGATGATTTGCTGGTCCGACTCGTCCGAAATTACAAGGTTGAAATCAAGCTCGGAAAAAAAAGTCCTCCAGAACGGAAAATTCTGATAATAATTTACCAGTCCCCTTGGTAAACCTATGCTGATTTTATCATGACTGCCTTGATTTTCAAACCCATTTAGAAGCATTTCATCTCTCTCTTCAAAAAGATTTGGCAAATCAATCTCAACCGATTTTCGTGTTTCTTTTTCATAACGCTCACATATTCCACCATAAAAAAGCGGTTTGGAGTCTTTATCAAAAATCTTTACTCTTTTAATTTCACAATAATTAGCACAATGTTTGCATGTGAATCGGTCGGTTTCATATTTTGCCTCACTGATATGAAATCCCTTAAACCTTGATTTTTCACCTTTTTTCATACCCTTGCGGGCTAAAATGGCTGCACCAATAGCGCCCGTGATATCAAAATGCGGGGGAATCGTTATTTTTTTCCCGGTAACATTTTCAAATGCTGCTACAACTGCTTTGTTATTTGTAACACCACCCTGGAAAAATATTTTGTCTCCGACAGGTTTGTCACGCACCACTCTGTTTAAATAATTGTAGACAATGGAATAGGATAATCCTGCAACTAAATTTTCCTTCGAAAAACCCTGCTGCTGCTTGGTATTCAGATCGCTCTCCATGAAAACAGTGCATCTTTCGCCAAGCTTAGCAGGCCTTTCAGATTTAAGGCCCAGTTCGCCAAACTCCTCTTCTATATTGATCCCAAGTTTATCGGCCTGTTCTTCAAGAAATGATCCCGTGCCTGCGGCACAAACCTTATTCATTTCAAAATCAATAATTACGCCATTCGATATCCGAATGAATTTTGAATCCTGTCCACCTATTTCAAATATAGTATCAACTTCAGGATCGAATGTAATGGCAGCAGTTGCCTGGGCAGTTATCTCATTTTGAATGGTATCTGCACCGACAAAATCTCCGGTCAGGTACCTGCCGGAACCAGTTGTTCCAACAGCCTTTATTTCAATCTTATTGCCTATTTCTTCGTTTATCTCTTTCAATCCCTTTTGAATGGCATTTAACGGTTTGCTCGCTGTAGGTAAATATCTTCTGGCTAAAACCTGATTGTTTTCATCAATTACAGCAAGATTAGTACTTAATGAACCAACATCAATTCCAAGAAATGCATCAACCTTCTGGTTATTGTTTAAGGACACGACTTCTTTGTGTATGGTATGTTTTCTATCAATAAGCTGCTTCAGATATTGTTCTTGTTTGCTTTTTTCATTCAGGTAATTTCTGAGCTTATCAATATTAATTTCTGACCCGGAAAATAGTTCGTTTTCACAGGCATGCATCACCGCTCCGATGGCACCCATCGATGCATGATGTTTTGGTATTAATAGTTCTTCATCCTTAAGGTTATAAATCTCTTTAAATGCTCTTATCATGCCCACATTCGCTGCAACTCCACCCTGAAAAATAACCGGCATTTCGAGGTTCTTGCCTCTCCCAAGGGTACTTTTAAAATTTCTGGCAACTGCAAAACATAATCCTGCCGCAATATCCTGCATAGATGTTGCAACCTGCTGAAGATGAATCATATCACTTTTAGCAAAAACAGAACATCTGCCGGCAATCCTGGGAGGATTTTTGGATTTCAATGCAAACGCTCCAAATTCATTTTCGACCGACAGCCCCATCCTCTTGGCCTGCTGATCCAAAAAAGATCCGGTTCCGGCAGCACACAGACTATTTAAAACAAAATCGGATAGTTTTGATGCTTTGCCAATGGTCCCTTCCTCCATAAAAATCAATTTGGAGTCTTCACCTCCCATTTCTATAATCGTTTTAACCTCAGGATACAAATTCGAAACAGCTGCAGATTGTGCGATGATCTCGTTTACAAATGTGCCATTCAATAACGCAGATGCCAGTCTTCCACCAGTACCGGTAGTTGCAATATTACCGGACAATTGATGTTTGCTTCTCATTATATTCTCAAGCCTGTCTAAGAGCGTCCTGAACGGATGGCCTTGGCAATAATCATAGTATTCTTCAACTACCTGCAATTTTTCATTAAGGATAACTGTATTAACCGATATAGAGCCGATATCAATACCCAGGTAGTTAATCATAATTGTGAATATTTGGTTTAAAGATAATAAATCTTGGTTATCCACAAATATCAACCAAGACTTATCAGAAAGAAGTTAGATGAAATCTGTTTGTTGTGTTATCGTTTCATATTTAATGCTGCACAAAGGTATGTTGTTTGTATCAATCCTTTTAAAAATTTCGATTTTATTTCCACCGCCAGTTATCAAACTGGCTCATGCTTAGACTATCATCCAGTACACCAATGGAGCTAATCAGAAAAGTATAAGCCAGAGTGCCTTGTTCAAGATGCCCTCCTATTGTGGTATTCAGATCAGACAATGTGATATGGGCATGTACCCTGCCGTCGAAAACAAAACCGTTTAAGTTCAGTACATCATAGGGTCCTTCTTCCTCAGCAAAAACATTTATAGTGGGAAAATCAGTTGTCTCACCCACCGAATGCACATGATAAGAGATAACCGACCCTATTCCGTGCAGAATGACACCATTTTTGATTCCTTCCTGTTGAACTGCTTCATTTAAACCTTCCAGCAAATCGGTTTTGTTTTTCAGGCGAACCACCACAATGCGTTTGATATCGGATGTAATTGTATATACTGAAGGCACTGTATCATGCAATGTTGAGATGTCCTCAGAACTGTAACCGGTTTGATCTTTTCCAGGCTCTTTTACAATGTTTTGACATGCTATAAAGGTTAAAATAATTCCTGCCAGCATGATCATTTGTACAGAATTTCTTTTCATGGCTTTTGCTTTTATCGGATTGATTGTTTTCTATTGATTTTATTAGTTAATGACTGAAAGTTACAAAAAGCTATCCATACCATTCTCGCTTACAGCCAGGCAGGTTATCAAGTATTTCCAGGGTGATGTTTACATCATCCACAATCTGGAAATCAAACATACCAACACAAATAAAGTCTGCTCCGTTTTCGAATGCCCAGCGGAATCCATCCTTTGGTTCAATAGCTCCTGCAGCAAGCACTTTATATCCCATAACAGGCACCTTCACCCGGTTTACAAACTCAATGGTGCGTTCAGGGAAGAGACAAAAAACATTGTCATGAAATCTGTCATGATCAGGATTTTTATCGCCATCAACCTCATAAGGTATACGATTTGCATATGGATGTGCCGACCAGTACTGGTCGTGATGCATGGTTTTCATATAATAGTCAGGAATTATCCCGTTTTCTTCGCAGGAAATCAATGCATCAATGGTATGTGATGCCAGTCCTGCAGTGTATCCCTGCGATCTGATTTTATCCATCATTTTTTCAATCACATCAATTTTTTGATCCCTTACCAGCCAGTCACACCAATTGCCCTGGATCTGGATGATGTCCACACCAAAATCAATTCCCTTGTTGATAAATTCATAGATGTCACCGTTTTTCATGTTTGGCCCTACCTGGGTTATTACCTTAATCTGACTGCCGGTCGATTTTTTATACTTTGCCAACAGCTCATTGGAAGGAAAGCCGATATTAATGGTGTTGATTCCTGCCTGTTCAGCAAGCATCAGTGTTTCATATACTTTTTTTTCAGTATTATATGCCTTAAACAGCGAAGGAACATAAATCAAATCACGGGAATGTGCCCAGCCACCAATTAAATTACCGCCCAAAACCAAACGGCTGATTTCATGGTTTTCAATTCTGCCTTTGGGAAGAACTCCCTTCAGTTCATTCAAAGAAGCCGATCTGACCTGGATGGTTGCTCCGGACATCACATCGATATCAAGTTTTAAGCTTCTGTGTATTGCACCCCAGCCCATAAGACCAAGCATCGGAACCGTGGCAAGGTTTTTCAATGCTTCACGTCGCGCATTAACGGATGTATCGATAATTTCATCTTTTGCCTGTAACTGTCTATTTTTCCTGCTTTTTGTCCATTGAATAATGACAGCATGCAATCCGTAGCCCTTGTTTTTCAGAAATATTAAAAACAGCAGAGCTGCAGCCTCAATGAAAATTCTGTCGACAATATAATGATGCCCTTCGCCGCTTTGTAATAATGAAACTCCAAAAGGAGGGTAGGCAAAATAATACAGTGCAAGCAGAACTACCCCGGAAATGGCTGCAATCCTAATCAGATATCCAATAAACAGAGCAAGACCAATAAGGATTAAACCGTATATATTTAAGAAATCAACAGCCTTGATCAGAACAGGAGAATTGGCTAACCAATGATAAAAGCCTGATAAAGCCCCTGTTGTATTTATGAGGTAGCTATATGCACTCCAGTTTTCTGTGAAAAGCTTCACCACTCCCTCGTAAAGAAAATGCCATCCTATTGCAACACGAAGTATGGTTACAATGAGTTTTGTCCAGTCACGTGCAATTTTCTTTTTCATCATTTTCACTTGTGATGATTAGTAAGTTATTCCCCTGCCTTATTATCTGTCTGTCTCGACTGATAAAAATAAGAAAGGAGTCAAAGCAGACAGGCTAATATAATAAAATTACAGATAGCAGATGATACTATTTTCAACTGGCATTTTTCCGGTTTATCAGGATCAAATGCATGCTATATATAAACTAAGAAGGCGTGGGACTTCAGCATACCAGATAAACTCATCCAGAAACCGTGAAGTGGAACGCTCTGTTTTCTCATTTTTTGGTGTCAAATCATCTGCAAACAGGCTGCCAATAAAAGGAAATGGTAAAATGGAATGAGCATTTGAACTAATAAAGGAAATGAACCACTGAAAACCAACGATTGGTGTCGGAATAAATATTTTTGATCTTCAATCCGCTTAATAGTGAGAAATTAAAAATATGTTCATTTGTATACTTATGAGAATTTTCCGTATGTATTGTCTCTCCTCGTTTAAAGCTGATTTTTGCTGGTAAATTCGGACTGGTTACTTCCATGTTTTTTGATGCTGTCAGATGCATTTCAATCCTGGATTTCTCTTCATTATAAAAAGCCAGGTGGTCAAAACAGTTCGGATCAAAATCGGTATGTAACATCCGGTTTACATTATTTAATATATTCTTGTTAAAGGCTGCTGTAATCTGCTGATCATCGTTATATGCCCTTTCAAGTATGGTTTTGTTTTTTACCATATCCAGTCCGAGTAACAACTGATCACCCGGTTGCATATTTTTTTTCAAGTCCAACAAAAACTGCATAGATTGTTCTCTGGTTAAGTTGCCCAGAGTACTTCCAAAAAAACAAATCAACCGGTTTGATTGTCCTGGGATTAAGTCAAGATGAGACATGAAGTCGGCAATTACGCCATGTACCTTAATGTCTGTAAACTGTATCGATAGGTTATCTGCAGATTTACGGATTGCAGAATGACTTACATCAACAGGTACATATCGAATCGAATCATGGTATTTAACAGGAATTGAATCGATGATAATAGAAATCTTGGAACAATCACCACTTCCAAGTTCAATAAGGTCGATGTTGTTCAATCCTTTTGTAATCTGTGGTGCAACTTTTTGTAAAATGGATTTTTCGGTCCGTGTCAGGTAATAGTCAGGCAGTTGAGTGATATCTTCAAAAAGTTTAGAACCGGTATGGTCATAAAAATATTTACTGGATATATATTTTTGATCGGAGGTTAGTCCGGTAATTATTTCAGATATGATTTCTTCCTGTCCTGTTTCGGATAATAAATTGCTAATGGCAATTTGGTTACTAACATTGGTTTTGTTATCAAGAGCGTTCATATCAACTTATTTAATGCAGTTTCATGCTTCCTTTGTGGTATTCCGGTTTCAAACGGATTATCAGGATCGTTGCTCCACTCAAACCAGCCCCCATCATATACAGATACCCGCGGCCATCCCATCAGGTAAGCGTTAAAAAATGCTTCACTTCCGCGCCAGCCGGTTCCGCAATAAAATGCATTATGTTTTTCCCGGCTTATGCCGGAATGATGCCAGTTTTCGGCAATTTCGTGGAATTCGCGGGTGGTATGGTCGAGATTACGGTAATTCTCCATGTGATATGCATCAGTGCCACAGTTATTGAAAACTGCTCCCGGGATACGGCCTTTTTTTTCAATATAATGATACCCACTGACCTCACCTGTATATTCGCTCCAGCTTCTAACGCAGACTAAATCTCCATCGGTTGATTTTAACAATTCTTTCGCTCCCGGCATATCCACGGCAAGCTCAGGATGTGCTGGAATTACTGCACCAAAATCACTTACCGGGGTCTTAGATATATTTTCCGTACTGATTTCATAACCGGCATCCAACCAGGATTGAAAACCCCCATTAAGTACCCTTACATCTTTTACCCCGGCATACATCATGATAAATGCACACCGTATTGCGCCAATATGACCTGCCGCATTGCCGGGAAATGGGTCGCTGTTGTTTGGAGATAAAAATTTCCCATATAAAATGACCGTAGTATCTGACTTGATTCCATGATTTTGCAAAGCTTCCTTTAATTCATCGGGTGAACGCCGATTCCAGGTTTCGGGGGATTCGAGTGCGAGTGTATCCAGGTCAATGGCACCGGGAATATGACCGCTAAGATAAGCATCGCGGTTACGGTAATGCACATGACATATGATATAGTTATCTCCATCAAAATGTTGCGGACTGCTTCCCTTCAATATAGTATAAACCCATTGATGGGGTACCAGCTGCCTGTATCTTTCCAGATATTCCATCGGCATATCTTCATTGGCTGACCATTCAGTAATAAAGCCGTTGTAAATACTGATATCAGGGTAGCCGGCTTTTAGAAACAAACTGGCAACCACCTTTGCCTCTTCGGATGAATATCCGTAAATCACTATTTTATTGTCCGGTAATATGTTTTTGGATCTTACAATTTCTATCCAGTCAATGTATTGGCTCCATTTCATCGACAAGCTTTTAGCCCCTTTGATGTGTCCTCCCCGCTTTTCGTTTTGCAATTGCCAGCCATTGTATGCATCAACAGGACGTATGTCAATGATTTTAAGCCCTGGCTTATCCGAAAGGTTTAACAATTCTTCACCTGAAATTTCCTGCATTAAAATTTGTTTTTCCTGATAACAATTTGTTAATATAGCAAACTAATCCTTAATTATCTTAACTCCCTTCCAGAAAGCCATCCTGTCTTTTATATTTTTCGCCAGTATGATAAGGTATGAATAATCGACAGTCAGATATTTTTGTGCAAAATCAATAAGGTTAATCAGTGTCAGTTTTTTCAACACCGGGAAAATATCTTTTTCTGAACCATAGTGCCACGTTGACCAATGTGATTAATACAGGTACTTCCACCAATGGTCCGATCACAGCTGCAAAGGCTTCACCCGAATTAATGCCAAAAACAGCAATGGCCACCGCTATTGCTAACTCAAAATTATTGCTCGCCGCGGTAAAGGAGATGGTGGTGGTTTTTGAATAATCTGCACCAACTTTTTTCCCCATAAAAAAGGATACCAGAAACATTACTACAAAGTATATGATAAGCGGAATAGCTATTCGAACCACATCAAAAGGTATTTTAACAATGTACTCACCTTTCAGGGAGAACATCACAACAATGGTAAACAACAATGCGACAAGTGTAAGGGGACTGATAACCGGGATGAACTTTTTATGATACCAGGCCTTATCTTTAACCCGGACAAGTATAAACCTGGTTAAAAACCCTGCAATAAAAGGTATACCAAGATAAATAAAAACGCTTTTAGCTATCTGCCCGATGGTAATATCAACTTTAAACGACTGTAATCCCAGCAAGTCAGGAAGAACTGTGAGAAAAACATAAGCATATACTGAAAAGAAAAATACCTGGAATATGGAGTTTAAGGCCACCAGTCCGGCGGCATACTCGGTATCTCCCTTTGCCAGTTCATTCCAGACAATAACCATTGCAATGCATCTTGCCAGTCCGATCAAAATCAGCCCTGCCATGTAATGCGGGTAATTTTGCAGAAACAGGATTGCAAGTCCGAACATTAAAACCGGACCTATCAGCCAGTTCTGAAGCAATGATAAACCCAGAATTTTAAAGTTCCGAAACACATCTTTTAACTCTTCATACCGAACTTTTGCCAGGGGAGGGTACATCATAACAATTAATCCTATTGCAATGGGTATGTTAGTTGTACCTGAGCTCAATGAATCCCAGAAAAATGAAATCTCCGGAAACAGGTACCCGGACATAACTCCCGCAAACATGGCCAGGAATATCCACAATGTCAGATACCTGTCTAAAAAAGATAATCTTTTTATACGCAATGCCATTACTGCAATTTAAAATATAGTGCCATATAACAATCCTGTTAGTGTAGCCATGAACACTACCAGGGATACATAGACTAATGTTTTTTGTGTTCCCATCACTCCACGAATTACCAGC
>Ga0114922_10003720_pt1 | contig 14206 bp, 13 predicted proteins | sample AartaG_FD_100975 | JGI IMG/M metagenome (GOLD analysis project Ga0114922, IMG submission 100975) | Deep subsurface microbial communities from Aarhus Bay to uncover new lineages of life (NeLLi) - Aarhus_00045 metaG | ecosystem: Environmental > Aquatic > Marine > Oceanic > Sediment | place...
TACCATTGTTAAAGCTCTCTTTTACATGAAGTTTAGGAGTTCCATTTTGATGATACCATCGCTCAAATTGAGTCAAATCTTGCCCACTAGCTTCACTCATTGCCCATAAAAAATCGTTTGTAGTTACTGCTTGCCCATCAAAACTTTTAAAGTAAAGATCAGTTGCTTTTCTATATTTTTCCTCACCCAAAAGAGTATGAATCATTCTAATAACCTCAGCACCCTTTTCATATACTGTAGCCGTGTAAAAGTTATTCATAGATATATAAGATTCTGGTTGGATTGGGTGTGAAGTTGGGGAAGAATCTTCAACAAACTGTCTCTCTCTTAAAGATTTAATATCTTCGATTCTTTGAACCTCGGCAGAGTTTAGGTCAGCAGAAAAACATTGATCACGAAATACTGTCAACCCCTCTTTAAGAGTCAACTGAAACCAATCTCTACAAGTGATTCTATTACCAGTCCAGTTATGAAAATACTCATGTCCTATCACAGATTGGATTCCCATAAAGTTCACATCTGTCGCTGTATCTTTATCTGCAAGTACATAATGAGAATTAAAAATATTAAGACCCTTGTTTTCCATCGCACCCATATTAAAAGAATCAACTGCAACAATATTATAAATCTCTAAATCATACTCCCGACCATATTTTTCTTCATCCCAAGTCATAGATTCTTTAAGTGATTGCATTGCATGATGACACTTAGATTCATTGCCTATATCACAGTAGATATTCAACTCAACTCTCTCACCACTCATAGTTGTAAATTCATCATTTACACAACCTAAATCTCCAGCAACTAAAGCAAAAAGATAGGCAGGTTTTGGATGTGGGTCAAACCATGTAGTTGCATGTCTTCCATTCATAAAATCATGACACTGTTTTTTGTTTCCGTTTGATAAAAGAATCGGATATTTCTCCTGCTGGGCAATTACCGTAGTAGTAAACACAGACATAACATCGGGACGGTCAAGGTATGGAGTAATTCTTCTAAAACCCTCAGGTTCATTTTGAGTACAAAAGATTACACCAGATTTGTAAAGCCCCTCTAGTTCTGTGTTATTTTGAGGGTAGATTTTATTAATGATTTTAAGTGTAAAAACTTCTGGAACATTAAGAATCTTTAACTTTTCATCTGCATAACTATAACGAGTATCTTTTAGTTTTAAGTCATTAATCCATAACTCAACTAACTCCAAATCAATAGAATCTAACTCTATATCTTTCGTATTAGAATCTAGTTTTACTATGTTCATAGTATTGGTAACTGTTGCAGAATCTTCATGCAAATCAAACACTAAATCTACATCTTTTATACTAAACTCAGGCTTTTTATAATCTTTTAAATATATCTCTTTCATTTCGTTCATTTTTCCCTCTTTTATTTAATAATCTGACAAAGTGAATCTTGTATTATCATTATTTCACTATCTGTTAATTTTGATAACTTCTCTTTTACTCTACTCTTAGCTAAAGCTCTTATCTCATAAATACAAGCATCACAATCTTTTTCTAACTTCTCTCGTGAAGTGATTAAGAATCTATATGGGAGAGCATCTTTCTCTATAACAGTAGAAAGAGGTATTACAATTATAGTATTTAGAATCTCATTATCATCAATATCACTTAAAACTATAGCAGGACGGAGTTTACCCATTTCACCACCTTTAGCAGGGTTGAAATTTACAAGAACAATATCCCCTCTAGTTAATCCCATCATCAATAGCCCCATCACCTATAATGTCTTTAGTGCTTGCTATTGCTACTCTTTTAAGAAGTTTTCTTTTTTTTTCTTTTTCTAGTTCATTTAAAAAACTCTCAAATTTATCTTTAAATATAGTTGGGACAAAATATCCAATATCCTCTTTTTTTCTACCATTAACGATATGAATCACCTCATCAGTTTTAAAAAAAATAGATGATTGTCTAAGATCAGCAAGTGTTGCTTCTATCATAACATTTCCTTTTCACATTTCAATCTTACAAACCATTATAACATAATGATATATTAATAAGATTATGGCAAAGTATATTTTAAAACCACTAGTGATACAATCAATATTATGAATGTAGGATTAAGCACTTTATACGATATCGGTTCAAACTATACTGTGAGACTCAATGATAAAGAGATTCTTATTTATGAAGAGGATGAAACAAGAGTAAAAAAACCCTCCCAGACAGAAAAACTACAAAAAGAGCAAGAACAGCAGTTAGAAAAAACTTCCAAAGATAAATCTGACAATGAACTCTCCCCTGCAGAGGAGGAGATGGTAGCTAAACTAGAAGCTAGAGATGCAGAAGTAAAAGCCCACGAAGCAGCACACCAAGCAGCTGGTGGTGGGATGACTGGAGCTGCAACTTACACTTACCAGCAAGGTCCCGATGGCAAGATGTATGCCATAGGTGGTGAAGTCTCCATCTCAATGAGTTCTGGCTCATCCCCCGAAGAGACCATAGCAAATGCAAGACAACTTGCAGCAGCAGCAATGGCAGCAGGAGAACCCAGCCCACAAGACTTCTCAGTAGCTGCAAGTGCAAGAGTGATGGAGATGAAAGCCCAACAACAACTAGCACGAGAGAGAGACAATCAGATTCTAGGTCAAGATATTTATAGTAAAGAATCTATGCAAAATAAAGATGATAAAAAAGAGGAATACACAAGTATAGATTTACCAGCATAAATAATCCTAATATAAGTCATTTAGTGTAAAATTACAGCAATTAAAATAAGGTTTGGAATTTTGAGCATCTATAGAGAGTATGACATCAGAGGAATCTACAAAGAAGAGTTAAATGAGCAAAGTGTTACTAGAATTGGTTTTGTTTTAGCCTCTAAAATTAAAGGTGATTATATCGCTGTGGGTTATGATGCTAGAAGCCATTCACCTATTCTTTTCGAGTATCTTGTTGCCGGATTAAATGCTGGTGGTAAAAAAGTTCTTGGGATGGGTCTTGTTCCAACTCCGGTTAATTACTTTACAAACTATCAAGAGTGGGATTCAATTACACCTGATGCTTCTGTTATGATTACTGGTTCACATAATCCTAGTGAATACAATGGTTTCAAGATTACTGTTGATAAGGCACCTTTCTTTAGTGATGATATTTATGCTTTAGGTGAAGAGTGTGAGGCCATGGATTCTATCCCAAAACCCGAGATGAGAGAAGTTACTGAGATAGATGCAGTTACTCGTTATATGGACTTTTTAGTTTCTGAATTTCAACACTTAAAAGCTATGCCCACTAAAATCGCTTATGATTGTGGGAACGGTGTTGCTGGTGTGGTAACGGAAGATATTTTTAAAGCACTTGAACTCAAAACTACTGGTTTATATGTTGACCCAGATGGAACTTTTCCAAATCACCACCCTGACCCATCGGATGAGCATAACCTAGTAGATGTAAAAAAACTTTTATCAGATGGAAACGATATAGCATTTGCTTATGATGGTGATGCAGATAGAATCGCAGTTCTTACTCACAAGAACAATATCAAAGGCGATATGATGGCTCTTCTTTACTCTATGAAAATGGATAAGCCTACTGTTATCGGTGAGGTAAAATGTTCACAAGTTATGTATGATGAGTTAGAAAAGCGTGGTTGTAAAGCTATAATGTACAAAACTGGTCACTCAAATCTCAAAGTAAAGATGAAAGAGACTAATGCAGATTTAGCTTGTGAAGTTTCGGGTCATGTATTTTTCAAAAATCGTTATTTTGGTTATGATGATGCAATCTATGCAACTCTTAGAATGCTAGAGTTAGTGCATGATGGAATCGACTTGGATACAGAGTTAGCAAAACTACCAGTAGTTTTTTCAACAGAAGAGATTAAAGTAAAAACTACAGAATCTGAGAAATTTAAAATCATAAGTAAAGTAAAAGAACTTTTAGAGAACCCTCCAGCATCTTTTCCAACTATAAAAGATATTATAGATGTAGATGGTGTTAGAATCAACTTTGAAAACGGCTGGGGATTAGTGAGAGCTAGTAATACTACTCCAGTACTTGTAACTCGTTTTGAATCAACTTCTAATGTTGATGTAAAAGTTTATGAAGAAGCTATTAACGATTTGATTAAAGTTGCTAAAGATTCATTAAACTAATATTTGTGATATAATTTATTAAAATTTAAAAAGGATTTTTATAGCTATGAATAAAAAAAGATTAAAACATATCAAAAAAGCTCATAAAAATTCTAATAAATACTATGAAAATAAAATCAAAGATTTAGAGAATCAACTTCAAGATAAAAGTGATTTCTTAGCGAGTATGTCTCATGAAATAAGAACACCAATGAATGCGATTATTGCACTTAGTCAGATTTTACTTGAAGAGGATAAACTCTCAAAAAAACAAAATGAACACCTTCATACAATCAATAATTCTTCTCAAATGTTATTAGGAATCATCAACGATATTTTAGACTACTCTAAAATAGAAGCTGGAAAACTAACCCTTGAAAATATATCATTTGATATCAATATGATTTTAGACTATGTCGCAGATATGATTGGTTTAAAAGCTCAAGAGAAAGGCCTTGAATTAATATTTGATATTGAGCGTACGGTTAGAGCCAACTTTATTGGTGACCCATTACGCATATCTCAAATAATTTTAAATCTTATGAGTAATGCTGTTAAGTTTACTGAAAAAGGGAGTATTACACTCAAAGTTGGTAACTTAGATATTAGTGAAACTAAAACAACACTTCAATTTGAGATTGTGGATACAGGTATTGGAATCACAAAGGATCAGCTAAACAATCTATTTCAAACTTATTCACAAGCTAAAAACTCAACAACTAGAGAATATGGTGGAAGTGGTTTAGGTTTAGTTATTTCAAAAGAGTTAATTAAGCTGATGGATGGGCAAGTATGGGCAAAAAGTGAACCAAATCAAGGGAGCTCTTTTTTTGTTACAATTCCTTTAGAGTTTTCTTCGCCAAAAGAACTTCGGGTTTATCGTCTTCCATCCAAAGAGATTATGAAAAAACGAGTATTAATTATAGATTCTCTTTCAAAATCAACACAGTCTCTAAAAAATATGATTGGATATTTCCACATAGAGACAGAATCTGTTAAAACATTTAAAGAAGCAAAAAAACTTCTAGAGAGTAAAAAATTTGATATTATTTTTATAGATGATGCTGTATGTGATTATCATACTTTACTTGAATACAAAAATAAATATAAATTAATTACTGTTCTTATACATAATTGGATGAGTGTTTTTGATGATGATTTTTTTACACAACATAAAATTGACACCTATATTAAAAAACCATTTAACCAAAAAATATTATTTGATACATTTACTCGATTATATAGCGATAAAAAAATAATTTCTGATGATAAAAAGACAGTTTTCACAAAACAAGATTTACAAAATTTAGGTAAAAAAAATATTTTACTTGCTGAAGATAATAGTATTAATCAAAAAATCATACAAGGTTTACTTAAAGATACAGATTTAAAACTTCATATCGCTGAGAATGGAGAAGAACTTCTCGAATTAGCAAAAGAGACTAAAAATATAGACCTAATTTTCATGGATATTAAAATGCCAATTATGGATGGTTATGAAACAACTAAAAGATTAAGAGAAGATGTACAATTTAACAATATCCCCATCATAGCAATGACTGCAAATTCTCAACTAGAAGATGTTAAAAAGGCTAAAGAGTATGGAATGCAGGAGCATCTATCTAAACCTATTGAAGTTAAATCTTTTTATAAATTACTTATAAATTATCTTTCTTAATTATTAACGTACAACTAAAATTACACTTCAGATTTAATTTTTGATAAATTTTACAACTTAATCGTTTTTAAATCAAAAAATTATGCTAAAATTTATTTATGCTAAATTAAAGGATTACTTTTATGTTTAAGAACCTCTCAATCAGATTGAAACTGATACTGCCAACCATGGTACAACTATAACAATAATTATCTTAGCTATAATTATTATCAATAGTAAACATTCAAAGGTCAATAATTTAGAGGATATGGAAAAAACATCTCAACTTCTCAGTTCAATATCCTTACTTCTTCATGAAACGCAAAAAGAGAGAGGGATGAGTGCAGGATATTTAGGGAGTGATGGCAAAAATTTCAAAAACAAACTTCCAGAGCAAAGAAAACTTACAAATAAAAGAGTGAGTGAGTTAAAAATTCTACTTAAAGAGATTAATTTATCAAGTATTGATGATAAAATCAATACCCCTCTTAGTTATGCATTAAGTGATATAAGTAAGATAAACTCCATAAGATCACAAATTACATCATTAGATATAATAACTAAAGATGCTATTGACTACTATACTAAGATGAACGAAAAATTTTTAAATACAATAGTAAAAATTTCAACATTCTCCTCTTCACCTGAGATTACAAGACAAATCATCGCTTACTTTAACTTTTTAATGGCAAAAGAGAGAGCTGGGATAGAGAGAGCTGTTGGTACAAATATTACTGCAACTGATTATTTTATAACTAACAGTAGAGAGAAATTTTCCAATCTAATTTCAGCACAAGATTCGTTTATGATAAGTTTTAATGAATATGCTTCCCAAAATGCAAAAGATTATTATACTAAAACCTTTAATGACAGTGCAATCACAGAGGTTAGCGATATGAGAAAAACTATTTTAGAAGCTAAAAGTATTGGTGGGTTTGGTATAGATTCTGTATATTGGTTTGACACAATCTCTAAAAAACTTGGACTTCTAAAAAAGACTGAGAACTATATAATTAAAGAGCTTCAAATTAGCGATAAAAAAACTATGCAAAGTGTTAAACTGGCTGTTTCCATTAGTAACTTAGTTCACGAAACTCAAAAAGAGAGAGGTGCAACGGCAGGTTATGTAGGTTCTAAAGGTAAAAACTTCACAAAACGACTTCCAGCACAAAGATTACTAACTGATAGTAAATTAAAAATAATGAAACAAACTCTAAAAAGTATTGGAACATCAACTTTAAATAGTGAGGCTAAATTGTATCTAAACAAAGGTTTAAATGAATTAGCAAAACTTAAGACTATTAGAGATGGTGCAACTAACCTGAGTATGGGTGCTGCAAAGGTTATTGGTTACTATACAAATATGCATGCTATTTTTATCAATATGATTGGTGCAATCTCTAAAGATGCTACAGATGTTAATGAAGCAAGAGATTTACTTGCATGGTATAATTTTGTTATGAGTAAAGAGCGTGCAGGTGTTGAAAGAGCTGTTATGTCAAATACTTTTGCAAGAAATAAATTTTTACCAAATATGAAAGAAAAATTCACAAAACTTGTAACTGAACAAGATTCTTATTTAGTAAGTTTTGAAAAATCTGCAAATAAAAAAATGATGGAATTTTATAATCAAACTGTGACTGGAAAACATATTGATGAAGTAAATAGGATGAGAGAGATTGCTTTTAATGCAAAAAGTATTGGTGGGTTTAATATAGATTATAAATATTGGTTTGATACAATTACAATAAAAATAAATTTACTTAAAAAAATAGATGATTATTTATCAGCAAACCTAAAACTGACGATTGAGGAACAGATATCTAATACATATAGTTCACTCTATACAACAATGATAATTATCTCAATAATAGTTATATTTATACTTATTTTTTCAAAAATAATTGCAGATGGTGTTACAAAAGCTATTAAAGAATTTCAATCAGGGTTATTAGACTTTTTTGATTATATCAATAAGGATAATGATAATATGCACCTTTTAGACGATAGTTCAAATGATGAACTTGGAGTTATGGCAAAAGCGGTAAATAAAAGTATAGAAAAAACTAAATTTAGCCTAGAAGAAGATAATACATTTATTGCAAATACTCAGGCAGTAATGGATAGAGTGGCAAATGGCTGGTTCTCTGCACGAATAGATGTACCAACTACAAACCCTAGTCTTTTACTACTCAAATCAACAGTAAATGATTCTCTAGAGGAATTAAAAAATAAATTTATAACTATTGATAAAACATTAGGACGCTACTCAAACTATGACTATACAGAAGAACTAAAACTTGATAACATTGAAAAAGGTGGTGTATTTGAGACACTCATTAATGAGATAAATACACTCAAAAATGCAATTGTTGAGATGCTTAAAAACTCAGCAGGTAGTTCTAGTGAACTTTTAGCTAAAGCAGACTTTTTACAACAACAGATGCAAGAGCTAAATAATGCCACTACAAATCAAGTAACTATGCTTCAAGAAACAGCTAATACTATGCAAGGAATTGACAATTCAAGTAGAGATACTTCAGATAAAGCTAAAGAGGTGATAAGCCAATCAAATGATATTAAATCAGTTGTTTCAATTATTGCAGAACAAACAAATTTATTAGCTCTAAATGCAGCTATCGAGGCAGCAAGAGCAGGTGAACATGGTCGTGGATTTGCAGTTGTAGCTGATGAGGTAAGAAAACTAGCTGAGAGAACTCAAAAATCACTTTCTGAGATAAATGCAAGTATCAACATTCTAACTCAGTCTATCACTGATATTGGTGTAAGTATCGATGAGCAAAGCAATAATGTATCAGAGATAAATGAAACTATTACACAAATAGACAACTCAACGCAAGAAACTGCTAAAACTGTAAATAGTATAGATACTGTAACAAGTGAAGTAAAAGAGATGGCTTCTGAAATCTCTAAAGATGTTCAAAAAAATAAATTTTAGTAAAACAAGCTTTTAGCCTTATTTAGATATAATTTGGTAATTATTAAATTACTTTTATTTTAAGGAAAAAACTTGAAAACTCATACTATATTAATGCCATTAGATATGCACCTTCATCTTCGTGATGGTGTTATGCTTGAAAATGTTGCTCCATTAACTGCTTACTCTTATAGTGGTGCTATTATTATGCCAAACCTTGTTCCTCCTGTTGCAACTAAAGATGATGTTATAGCTTATAAAGAGCGTATTATGGCAGCTGTTCCAAACGATTACTTTGAACCATATATGACTCTATTTTATAAAAACTATGACAAAGCTTTTTTGGAAAATGTAGCTGATGAGATTACAGCAATTAAACTTTATCCTGCTGGAATTACAACTAACTCAGAGGGTGGTGTTTCATCTTTTAATATTGAAGAGATGAGAGTTACACTAGAAGCTATGAGTGACTTAGATATTCCACTTTGTGTTCATGGTGAAACTGATGGTTTTGTTATGGATAGAGAAGCTGAATTTATGTCTATTTATGAGCTTTTAGCTACTAATTTTCCAAATCTTAAAATTATTATGGAGCATATCATAACAAAAGCAGCTGTTGATATGTTAGATAAATATGAAAATCTTTATGCAACAATCACTGTTCATCACCTACTTCTAACTCTTGATGATGTAGTTGGTGGGATGATGATGCCTCACCTATTTTGTAAACCAATTGCAAAAAGACCTGAGGATTTAGATGCACTTTTAACAGTTGCTCTTGAAGCTCATCCAAAAGTTATGTTTGGTTCAGATTCTGCTCCACACCCTCAACATAAAAAAGAATCTTGTGGATGTGCAGCTGGCGTATTTACAGCACCTATCTCTCTTCAACTTTTATGTGAAATCTTTGAGCAATATGACAAGTTAGAGAATCTTCAAGCATTTGTAAGTGATAATGCTCAAAACATCTATGGAATCTGTCCTGAGTTTAAAGAGATTACTTTAGAAAAAAGAACATTCGTCGTACCTGAAAATTATAATGGTGTTGTACCAATGTATGCTGGTGAAGCTATCGCATGGGCTATTGCGAGTGTCGACTAAAATACTCCTCCTAGAGGATAACCAACTTTTAGCTGAAACTATTGTTGACCTTCTTGAAGATGAAGAGTTTGAGGTGGTTCACACCTCAAACGGTCAAGAAGCTTTAGATACTATATTTACTTCTAAATTTGACCTCTATCTCCTCGATATTAATGTTCCTCTTATAGATGGAGTGACCCTGCTAAAAGAGTTACGAGAAGCTAACGACAATACACCTGCGATTTTTCTAACCTCCCATACTGACAAAGAGATGCTAAAATCTAGTTTTTTAAGTGGTGGAGATGATTATATCACTAAGCCTTTTGATAACGATGAACTAATATTTAGAATCAGTGCACTTATTAAGCGCACAAAAAAAGAGCAAGTAAAGTGTATAAAACTACTTTGTCATGATGAGATTCATAAGCAAATATTTTATGATAAAGAGGAACTAGAGTTAAGTAATAAAGAGTATAAACTACTACTTCTCCTTATGCAACATGTAGATTCTAGTGTTCCTAAAGAGTTGATTATAAACGAACTATGGAGCGCTTCAGAATCTGGAAGTGATGGTGCCATAAGGGTTTATATTAACCGTGTTAAACAGCTTCTTCCCCAGATGCAAATTGAAAATATCAGAGGTATAGGTTATAAGCTTGTTTCGTAATTTACGCCTTCAAATATTTACATACTACTTCATAACTGTAAGTGCTTTTTTAATTATACTTCATTATATTTTGACTGTAGTAAAAGTTGAAAACTATTTTTTACTTGCAGTTATTATGCTTTGTTTTGTGATTCTTTCAGGTATTATGATCTCTAAACTCTCTATAGACCCTCTTCAAGAGCATATTGAGAATCTCCAAATTCTTTCTAAAGAAACACTCCATGAACTCAACTTACCAATAAGCACGATAGTTACAAACTCTCAAATGATAAAAAAAACTTTAGAGGATGAGAAGTCCCTAAAAAGATTAACTAGAATCAATACAGCCTGTTCAATGCTACAACAAAGGTATAATGAACTAGACTATATGATAAAAACTCAAACACTTCAAGAGATAAAAGAGAATATTCAACTCGATGAGCTTATAAAAGAAAGAATAGATTTTTTAAGTGTTATTTATGGACATGTAAATTTTAATTCTCAGTTGCACTCCTTAGAGATATTTAGCGATAAAATTGGCTTGTCAAAAGTTATTGACAATATTATAGATAATGGGGTAAAATACTCAAAAAACAGTACTAACATAGATATAAAAATTGTAGATTCAACACTCTATATTCAGGACTTTGGTTGTGGAATGGATGAGGTTGAACTATTACAAATTTTTGACAAGTTTTACCAAAGTAACAACAATATGCAAGGTTTTGGAATCGGGCTTAACATGGTTAAAAGATTCTGCGATAAAAACAACATAGGGCTAAGTTTTAAATCACAACCAAACAGTGGAACAACAGTCCTACTAAACTTTAAGGATATATAAATATGGAACAAGAAAATTTTCTCGCCATGGCTGAACAAGCACTTGACTATGGGGTAATGGGTATTTTAATACTTATGAGTATTGTAACCTTATGGTTATTTATAGAGAGAATGATGTTTTACAGAAGTGTTAAAATAGAAGATTATGATCATAGGGACAACCTAGAATTAGATTTAACTAATAACATAGGTGTTATTAGTGCCATAGGGACAAATGCTCCCTATATTGGTCTTCTTGGAACAGTTATCGGGATAATGATTACATTTTACTCTATGGGTGATGTAGGTGCTGTTGATGCGAAAAAGATTATGATGGGTTTAGCACTTGCTTTAAAAGCTACTGCGATGGGTTTAGTTGTTGCAATACCAGCTATTGTAACATACACAATAGCTTTGCGTAAGGTTGAGAGAGTTCTTACAAAATTTGATGTTGCTCAAGATATGAAAGAGAAATAGTATTATGTCAAAATGTAAAAAACAGAGAAAAAAGTTTGATGAGATAAATGTTATCCCATTTATAGACATTATGCTTGTACTTTTAGTGATGGTTTTAACAACTGCTACTTTTATTAAGCAAGGGGTTATTCCTGTTGAACTTCCAGAGGCAAAATCCTCACAAAAAGAGGAACTAAAAAAAGAGATAAATATTTATGTAAACTCTCAAGGTGAGATATTTTTTGACAAAGAAAAAGTAGATTCTAACACTCTTGAAAAAAGACTCACATCAATTTCAAAAGAACAAACTGTAGTTCTTAGAAGTGATAAAGAATCAAAGTTTCAAGACTTTGTAACAGTTATGGATATACTTAAAAAACTCGAGCATGAGCAACTCTACATAGTAACTAAAGAGTAACTAGATACTAGTAACTCTTTGGCATTAACTTAAACCTTGAACCATTCACCTCATCAATATTTGTCATTATTTTTTTATCATTTTTTACTGTCGTTATATTACTTTCTTTGCTCTGTGTTGGAAAAACTTTTTTTTCAGCCACGGTAACCTCATTAAAGAGTGTACTTGCAATAAAAAATAACACCATAATAACTACTACACTACTATATAAAAGGATATAGTTTTTTATATGTCCGGATTCGAAAGGGTTTTGCATAAGAACTCTTTATATTTTTAAGTGAATTATATACAAATAATGGTAACATAATCAAAATTATTTAAAGGAATTTATATGCAAACAACAACATTCAAAGGAACTACAGTAAATTTAGCAGGAACTCCAGTAAATGTAGGTGATAAAGCACCATCAGTTATTGCCACAGGAACAGACTTAAGTGATGTAGAGATTGGTGGAGCTAAAGATAAAGTTCAACTTATCATAACTGTTCCATCACTCGATACTGATACTTGTGCAGCTGAAACAAGAAGATTCAATGTTGATGTAAACAACTTAGATATATGTGAGACAACTGTTGTATCTATGGATTTACCATTTGCTGCAGAGCGTTTTTGTACAACTGAAGGTATCGAAAACCTAACAGTAACTTCTGACTATATTGAAAAAGAGGTTTCAAAAGCGTATGGTGTACTTATGGCTGATAATAAACTTAAAGGTTTAAGTGCAAGAGCTATTTTCGTAGTAGATAGAGATGGTACAGTTGTATATAAAGAGATAGTTGCTGAGGTAACAGATGAGCCAAATTATGAGGCTGCTTTAGAAGCTATTAAAGAAGCTAGATAGTCCGTTCTCTATTTATTAGTCCTCGTCGGTCCTTTGGACATCGACTGTGGTTCCGACCCTAAAAACGAGAAGAAATTCTCGTTTTCTTTACGGGTCTCACATCATACCTGGCATTCCACCCATTTGTGGAGGCATTCCAGCTCCAGCACCCATATCAGCAGGTGTTTCTTCTGGTATCTCATAGATAGCAGCTTCAGTTGTAAGAAGTAAACTAGAGACTGAAGTAGCATTTGTAAGAGCAACGCGAGCTACTTTAAGTGGATCAATAATTCCCGCTTCAAACATATCAACATACTCACCATTTGCAGCGTTAAAACCAGTGTTTTCATTCTCTGCTAACTCTACAGCATTTACAACAACACCAGTATCATAACCAGCATTTTGCGCGATTTGTTTGATTGGTGCTTTTATAGCACGAAGGATAATTTCACAACCGATTTGTTGGTCACCCTCTAACTCTAAAGAAACTTTAGAACCAGCACGAACTAGAGCAGCTCCACCACCGATTACGATTCCCTCTTCAACAGCAGCTTTTGTAGCCGAGAGTGCATCATCAACTCTATCTTTTTTCTCTTTCATCTCAGTCTCAGTTGCAGCACCAACTTTAATTACTGCTACACCACCACTAAGTTTTGCAAGTCTTTCTTGAAGTTTCTCTTTATCATACTCAGAAGTTGTTGCATTCATCTGAGTTTTAATCTCAGCAATTCTTGCTTTAACAGCATTCTCATCACCAGCACCATTTACGATTACAGTGTTATCTTTGTCAATAATTACACGAGTAGCTTGACCTAACATCTGGATATTTGCACCCTCTAAAGTGTGACCAGTCTCCTCAGAGATAACAATACCTGCAGTTAAAGTTGCGATATCAAGAAGCATAGCTTTTCTTCTGTCACCAAAACCTGGAGCTTTAACAGCACTTATGTTTAAAACACCACGAAGTTTATTTACAACTAAAGTTGAAAGTGCTTCACCCTCAACATCTTCAGCGATAATAAGTAAAGGACGATTAGTTTTTTGAACTTGTTCTAAAAGTGGAAGTAACTCTTTTAATGAAGAGATTTTACCATCCATCATAAGAATCCAAGGATTCTCAATCTCAGCAGTCATTTTTTCAGCATTAGTAATGAAGTATGGGCTTAAATAACCACGATCAAATTGCATACCCTCAACAACATCAAGTTCATCGCTTATTCCCTTAGCTTCCTCAACAGTGATAACACCATCTTGTCCTACTCTATCCATAGCTTCAGCA
>Ga0114922_10003721_pt1 | contig 14205 bp, 9 predicted proteins | sample AartaG_FD_100975 | JGI IMG/M metagenome (GOLD analysis project Ga0114922, IMG submission 100975) | Deep subsurface microbial communities from Aarhus Bay to uncover new lineages of life (NeLLi) - Aarhus_00045 metaG | ecosystem: Environmental > Aquatic > Marine > Oceanic > Sediment | place: Aarhus...
CTGCACGTTTGATACGAAAAATCGGGGATTTTGGGGAGGGTGAATTTCGCTAAGTGCTTATGAATAAAGGAGTAAAAATTTTTTTAGAAAAATCGAAATTTGTCCAAAATTACCAGCGTTTTTGTTCGAAAATTGGGCGAATTTTCGCCTGTATTGTGTATTGCCCCCGACAGGGAAGCAAGTAAGCACCAATCGAGGGTAAACTCCTGAGTGTTGCGTGGGTTTAAGATTCTTCAATATGTTCAAAATGACGGATTATGCGGCATTTCTACTTGAGGCCAGCATGAGCATCGTACAATCACGTAAACACGAAGCCCCCAACCCCCGGCAGAAGAACAGACAAGCACACCCGAGGGTAAACTCCAAAGCAGGTGAGCTAGAATTGGGGGTAAACTTTTGAGTGATAAAAACGGCGCGAACCGAGGGTAGAAATGTAATGGTTCAGCGTGAATTGGACATATGCGATTTTTGGTCAAGAAGCTTCCTTGTATCGCAGGATGCGTTTTCTTTCGGCCCTCATTTTCTTGCGAAGGGCCGAAAGAAAACTTGTTCGGCACGTGAACATTCTTATCTCTGAATCGAGTAAGAATGCGTTTATCGCATTAGGGCTGACAGCAAGGTCATAAAACGGGCTCATCAGGTAAACGGGCAGGTGCATTCGATACTTCGGATTTCGAGATTCGAGTTTCGTACTTTGTATGTTCTTACCGGTGCTCTGGAGTTTACCCCCGAGATTTAGTCACCTGGCTTACAACAGGGGGCCGGGGGTCATCACGAGTGAAGCGCATCGTAGCCGAGACATCTGGCCTGAGCCTGCCCTGAGCACAGCCGAAGGGAAATTACATTTACAAACATTTAAAAAGGCAGGCCATCCAATCTGAGATCTGAGATTAGAAATTTGAAATTCACTCCCCAAATAATCAATTGCCAAGGGGTGTATTTGACATGGTTTCCGGCGGCGCAGGCCCTGTTGACATTGGCCCGGCTATGCAGGCCGCAGTACGGCCGGTCTATGAACAGCCCCTTGTACGATGCCGGCTTAAGAGAAAAATCGAATACGCGCGTGAGAATCGAAATCAGGATTACACCAAAGGCAAATATCCTTAAAACGCTTCTCACATAGACCTAACTGTTTATCCACCTTTATTGGCCTGTTGTTTATAACTACCAGAGGCCGCATGATTTTTCGTTTATATGCTGGCACTGTACCGGCAGACAGGGATTAACTATGAAGCAAACGATATATGGGCCACGGGACGCGGATTACGGATAATGATGGTTATTAAATGTTAGAACTAAAAAAAGACAGCCTACAAAATTCGGTGACTGTCACTAGTTTCTTCACTAGTTTCTTCAACAAGGAATGGTGAATGTAGAAGGGAAGAATTTCTGCCGCAGGCAAGCACGGTAATTTAGTTTTGAGATTTTAGTGTTGAGTTTTGAGTTGGGATTGAGATAAGAGAATTAGTTAATTGGAGATTAGAGAATTTAACAGAGTGACGAGTTTTAGTTCATAATGAATTTTGTTTTCACTTCTGGGGGCCATTGAGAACTTGGTTGATCAAATTTTTTCAGTTCGTAGCATTTGTAAAACATAAATGATATAAAGACAATAACCGAAATAACCAAGCCCAAAATGCAAATAAGAGATCTTTTCCCACATCCCATAAGACCCAAGTAAATACAAATGCTGGGGATCGCTGCAAATAAGACTGCGTTAGCATAATAATGCTTGCGAAACACATGTGCAATTCTCATTCCTTTTCTGAGGTCTTGTTCCCAAGAAAAAATTCCTAAACCACACTTTGAATTCAACCCGCGTTCTATTCCCCATAGATACCAACTAGCTCGTCTTGCACGTCGCATTTCGGAATACCAAGTATAAAACGTAGCAATACAGATCACAGGGACGAGCAGAAATAAAACTACTGGAGCATATTCATGGTCCCCACCTGCAAGCGCTCTCACACTATGCGCCGCTAATAATGCAACGCCAGCAAGCCCAAGCGACAAAATTTGGAATCTAGCTGATATCGCCCTCAGAACCTCTTCTCTAAGAGACCTATATTCTTCCAAAAGCAAATTAATGGATTCCTTATCACTTAGCTTGATTTTGGTCTCTTCCATGAACTTCATCCCCTTCTATGCAGTTTAATCGGTATTTCGGATGATTTGAATTTTATTAAAATCTCTCTGTAGTTATTAAGCATTTCTAAAAATTCCTATCCAATGCGACTGGATTCCTGCCTGCGCAGGAATGACAAAACGATTCAAAGAAGTATTCCGCTCCAGGTTGTTTCACGCCTTTGGTGGTAGAGGATAACGGATAGAAATGGAAAATGCAAAGAAAAAAGTAAAGCATTTTCCATTTCTCGTGACTCGGATTCCGGTGCACGGGGCACGGAATACGAAAAAAATATCGAATATCGAACAAGGAATGTTGAATATCGAAGGGCAGGCTTTTGCGCTCGCCCTTCGACTCAGCTCGCCCTTCGACTCAGCTCATCCTTCGTCTCCGCTCATCCTTCGTCTCCGCTCAGGATGAAGGGGGATATAGCATGAGCATCAAACAATCACGCAGGCACGAAGTGATAAAAAATTAGGGCGAACCGCAGGTAGAAATGCGATTAAGGATGACCCATAAATGAATTGATGGGCTAAATAGGGAAAAGGGAAAGGGGTATAAGGGTATAAGAGCATAAGAGCATAAGAGCATAAGGCAAAAGGAAAAAGTAAAAAGGGGAAAAAGGAGCGTACAGTGTGAAGCGTACAACTTATTGTTTATAGAAAACGGCAAGGTTATTCGGAGATAGAGTGGCCGGAATCTGACAGGACTGAAATGGCTTTTTCGACCTTATCCTGTTGTACCAGGAAATAATCGGTATTGTAGGTTGAGATTACGTAGATACTGATTCCGGCGTCTGCTAAAGGTGATGATATTGCGGAAATTACACCTATTTGGTTCAGGTCGAATACGACGTCGACTTTGAAACAACACCAATTAAGGTCACATTGATATTGTGAAGGTATCAAGTCCTGCCGGGATACGATGGTTAATTCATCCTTCGTACGAGTGATGAAGACCAGATATTCCATTTGCGCCCAATCAGGAATTTGAGCAGTGTTTGGGAGCGTGCATATACCATATTTATCTTTGAGGAGAGAAAGCTTTAACTGTATTTGTGTCATAAGTTCTCTAATCCCTGATAGGAAATCAAGTGGACTAATGCGAAGAATAACATTAAAAGTCAAAATGTAAATGGAAAAATTGCCATGTAAAAAGTGGATTCCTGTTCTCACAGGCAACTATTTTAAATAGACCCGTTCGACTGCGTACCTTGGGCACAAGCTCAGGGTGACGGTTGCGTATTTCGTGTTGCACCCTCGGCCCCCGGCTCCCAACAGAAAAACAGGACAGCTAACATTGGGAGTAAACCCGCCACGGCGGGCAAATTCCGGAGTGATTAAAATTAGTGCGAACCGCAGGCAGGAATTAGAGAAGTTAGAATTATGAATGTAGAATTTAGAATTTCAGAACATTAGGCTTGTCTTTTGGAAGCGTCTTAGGGTGCAACCTGTGAAAACACGGCCAGGATGGCCGTGCCACGGTCTTGCCGGCCGAAATCCTAAGCACGACCTGCTGCGACCAATCGCGACGAGTCCGACACGTCGTGCTGTTATTTTTGGGGTGGCGGAATAGTGACGTCGATTTCGCGGACATCGCCGAATACGGATAACGGCTCGTCGAAATCCTGTGGGCGGCCGACAGCGAGGATTTGGACCTCATCGGGCCTGAGATATTTTTTTGCAACGCGGAGAATATCCTTTTTGGTGACCTTTTCAATGCTTTCTTTGGACTTCTGTAAAAAATCCAGCGGATAGTCATAGTAGGCATAGGTCATCAGCCGGCTTACAATTTCGCCCTTGGTGTCGAAGTTGAATACGAACGAGTTCAGATAGCTGTCCCTGGCCAGGGCAAGCTCCTCGTCGGTAACCTCGCTTTCAGTCATCTTCCGGACCTCTTCGGTCATAGCACGAATGGCCCGGACGGTGGCCTCGGATCTGGTCTGGCAACCAACATAAAAGAGGCCGGGAAAGTCATAGTTGGCCGAATAGATTCCGAAAACGGAATATGCCAGCCCCTCGCGTGAGCGTACGTTTTTGAAAAGACGGCTGGTAAAACCGCTGCCGAGGATACGATTCATCAGAATCAGCGCAAAATAATCAGGATTGTTCCTCATGCCGCCGATATGTCCGAGGTAGATGTTCGACTGGTTGACATCGTCCTTGCGAATAACGTTCACTGTTTGCGGGAATTCATATTTTACCTGCGGGACTTCCGATAATTGCACATCAACCTTTTTCCACCCTTCGAATGCTTTTTCAATTTTTCTTATCATCTGGTCGATGTCGAAATCACCCCAAACCCCAAGCATCATATTATCGGGACCAAAAAACTGTTTATGAAAGGCAACCAGGTCGTCACGGCTGATGCTGTCGATTGTGGCATACTCGGTATGCCGGGCATAAACACTGTCAGGCCCGTAGATGAGCTTCTCAAATTCCCGGGCGGCTATTGACCCGACATTATCATTGCGGCGGGCAATAGAGCTGCGATGCTGTATCTTTGCCAGCATGATTTTATCTTCACGAAAAGCGGGATTCATCAGCACATCGGCCAGTATTTCCAGCCCGACATCGATATCTTTTTTCAGCACGGAAACAAAGGCCGAACCGGAATTAAGTCCGATGCCGGTTTCCACCGAGGCGGCGATACTTTCCAACTGCTCATCAATCTCGTCACCTGTCCTGCCGACTGTTCCGCCCGTGCGCATCACTATTCCCGTGATGGCGGCCAAACCAATCTTGCCGGGCGGCTCATAAATCGAACCCGTCCGTACCCGTGCGGAGACACTGATAAGCGGCAGCTCATGGTCTTCGAGGAGAAACAGCCGCATCCCGTTTGCGAGGGTAACCTGCTGAACCTCCGGGACTTGAATATCACCCAGTTTGGAATATTTCAATTGTTTGTAATTAAGGGGGGAGTTTTGCGTACAGCTTGTGACTGCAAAGCACAATACGAGAATTCCAAAAATAACAATTTTCCCCGCGTACGATTTATAAGCTCTCATTTGGCTTCTCCTGTGAAAAATTATCTTTCAGTCCGGGTCGTATCGATAATACCCACTGTCCGGTTTTTGGTTGTAAAATACTGTTCGGCAACGCGCCGGATATCCTCAGCCGTAACTTTATCGATATCGTCGAGCTGCTTAAACAGATTTCGCCAATCGCCGGTAACGACCTCGTAAAAAGTCAACAGGGACGCAAGTCCTGAATTGGAATCAAGCTGCCGTATCAGGCTTGCCCGGCTGCGTGTCTTTGCCTTGGCCAGCTCCTCAGGCAGGACAGGTTCGGTTTTCAGCTTGTCGATTTCAGCGTAGAGGGCCTCCTCACATTCCTGATTCGTATGGTCCCTTGCCGGTACGGCATAAAACAAAAACAAACCCGGATATTTGTTCCCGGGCATGCCCGGAAACCCCGAGGCGGCAACAGCAACCTTCTTTTCTTTAACAAGATTCTTGTATAACCGTGACGTGCGACCGACACCTACAATCTCCGTGATAGCATCAAAGACCGCATTGTCAGGATGGTTAATATTCGGCTTATGATAACCAATCAGGACAAAAGGCTGCGCAGGATCCTGCACAATTACGCGTCGCTGCCCGAGTTGTGGAGGTTCGACTGTTTCCACCGGGTCGGGCTTGGGGCTGCTGGGAATTCGACTAAAATATCTTTCAGCAAGCTCCCTTACTTGCTGCGGATTCACGTCCCCGACTATCGCGACGGTCAGATTGCTGGGCAAATAATACTTTTTGAAAAACATCTCAGCTTCGGAACGGGTCAGAGTCTCTATATCACTCATGTGCCCCACGATCGGCTCACCATAAGGATGGGCCTTGTAAGCAACGGCTAAAAACTCCTCCAACAGGCGCCCGACAGGCTGGCTTTCGGTGGTAAGACGCCGCTCCTCCATTACCACATTTCTTTCTTTATAGAATTCCCGCAGTACCGGATTGCCGAACCGGTCCGATTCCATCGACATCCAAAGCTCGATTTTATTGGAGGGAAGACTGACTATATACTGGGTAGCATCCTGGCTGGTATAAGCATTGAAACCGGCGCCTCCTTCCCGGACAAATGCCTCCTCAAATTCATCATGAACCAGGAACTTCCGGGCTTCTTCCTGGGCTTCCTTTAATTGCTTCTGGAACTCCTGAAGCTTTGCCTTATCCGCCCTGTCACCTTTCCTTCGCTCGAGTTTCATTGCCTCAAAGGCTTCATCTGCCTTGGCCATAGCCCTGGCTTCCGCCTGGTAGTCATTAGTTCCAATGGTTTTTGTCCCCTTGAAGGCCATATGCTCGAACAGATGTGCCATACCCGTGATTCCCTTGACCTCATCAACCGCACCGACATCGGCGTAAGTGTGAAATGAAACCACCGGAGCTTCATGTCGTTCGAGCACCAGGAATTTCATACCGTTGTCCAGTGTAAATTCCGTCATCCGCTCTTCGAATTTCACCAAATCCTGTGCTTTTGAGGTTTTCGGAGCCATCGTGGTGATAACAAAAAGCAGCAGCATCACACCGATCGCAACTAACTTTAGTTTTCGGATTTTGTGCTTCATCTCGAATACTCCTGTGCTATTACATACTTTTGTTTTTTACCTGAAATATAGAAAAAAGGGTGCCCTTGTGACAATATTTTCAATAATAGATATTGATAGTCAACTCTTTTTTTCAAAAGTCGAAAAAGAGCTTATAGAAACGTAAAATTCCCTGTTCTAATTGTACATAAAGTACGCCGTCGCCCTGCAATCATCACTTACCCCGATTCTTACCCAGTGAGCTGAAAAACCATCCGGAAAAACGTGATAGCTATATCCTCTCTCGCCCGGGACTTTAACCGGCTCGTACGATTTCCACGTTCCATTACCGAGAAAATCGACCTCTATCCAGAACCATATATCCTTCTTCGAGTCATGAGCAAGATGCACGACCTTCTTATCAAAGCCGGTCATCAGAAACGGGTCCGATACCGTTCCGGCCTTCACGGGTGTTTCCCACCAGGGCCCGCCCCAGCCGGCGGGCTTACCCATCGACCATAAGTCATCGATATTTCCAAACCACAGGCCCGACTGCGGCTGTCCCTGGTCATGGTCGATCTGGTCGGAAGCCATAACGAATAATCCCCGCCAGTAACAAAAATCAGGAACCACACGCAAATGACTGCAAATTGGACGAATCCCCCATATCCGGCCCTCATACGAAAAAGGCGGAAGGTCGTAAAACATCCCGTGAATATCCATTAACAGCCGTTCCGTCTGAGCATGACGGATTCGCATCCATTCTGTGTTCCAGGCATGGTCCCAGGAGTGGCCGGCTTTTGGCAGCAGATAACGCAGCCATTTACCCTTAACGAGCACGCGAAGCACAACAGAAGATTTTGTCCAGCCAGCAGCGTAAATCGTATGACCGCCGTAAGAGCCGCCGGAGGCACTGCCGTGGACTTCCACGAAAGGATTGCGCTCTATAATCGTCCAATTTTTACCATCCCACTGGCCCAATCGTCCGGCCTCTCTGAGGCCAAGAAACTCTTTCTGGTCGTATGTATTATTGGCAACAACTACCCGCCCCTGGGCGGTATAAGCGCTTTTGAAATGTTCTTTGGCGTTTGTGATTTTCAGCTCTTTAACCAGATTGAACAGGAGCTTCGCCTTAAGGCTATGCACGTCAACCTCCCAGAAGCGGCCTTCCATTCCAAGGAAATAGACCTTGTTGTCCCGGTCGGTCAAGTGACTCATAGTTGCGGTCAAACGATAGTTCCTGAGCGCTTCAATTGTTCTGACGTTTCCATCGGCATCGATGGCGTGCGGGCCGATGAAAGCCTGGTCGGAGGGCCAGTGTGCCATCCGATTTGCAAAAGTGCCGGTAATCGAGGCCGGATGCCGCCGCATCGTCATATCCTCATTTATCTCATAAAGACCGAGCCCCTCGCCCTTGATATGGGAAACATACCCAACCGCCCACAGCTTGTTCGCCCATGGAATCAGTGCTCCGATACCGGCCTCAGAGTTACTGCCCAAGCCTTCGGCCATAACAGTCAGGTTTGGAAACACACCGTTTACCTGAATAGGAAGTTGTCCAGCCTTAGAACTCTCTTCGGAGGGAGTGTTTGCATCAAGCCCCCGTGCACGCCCATATCCACTACCGAGAACCAACACCCACAGGACAATTAAAACTAATCCGGTGCGGTACCTGAGATTTGCTGAATTACATCTTTGGGAAAATTGCAACCTTCCGCATTTTTTCATAACGATTTCCTTCCTCAAAAATCACGGATTATCAGCTTAAAATCAATGGTTCCGAACTGGTTAAAACTTACAACTAAAGATATTACGGGCAACCGGCCATGTCAATGATTAAAATTCCCTGTAAGAGAATAGTGTATGCTTTGAGCCTGTGTCAGTGAAATGTATTAAAGATTAGACAAGCACACATCTAAATGGATAATGAGGTGTAGTTAAAATCTGCGGCTGAATAAGCCGAAACCTCGACTCATAAGTGAGATGCTAATTTTTATCCGGGGCTCCAACTGCTGCTTTCCGGCCCAAGCGCCGACAGCTCTCACAATCACAGACTCCAATGTGCCTTAGATGTGAGACTCCGGCCAGCCTCCTGGTTTCAATTATTTTCGCTCCTTTGGTCTCCATCTTGCGAAGTGCAAGCCTGGCCTCCCTTTTATTATGCGAGCCTACTGCATCGATTACAACTGTTACTTGTTTTCCTCGCTGCAATAATCCCAGCGCGGCGGCCGAAACAGCACCTTCGAGACTGATACCAATGATAATAAACTCATTGGCCCGCACTTCAGACAGCAATCTGTCAATCCGAGGCTCATCAAACGGGTCAACACATCGCTTGTGAAGGATAACCTGCTTATAGCGCCGCAGCATATCTCTGGGCAAATCAGTATTTCCATCCGCTGCAAAACTTACACGATTATTAAATAATGTGTAACGTATTTTCTTTTGCCCGTCCGTACCATCAATACAGTAGCCGGTCTGGCTTTCCCCATTATGATTCGGGTGAATCTCCGCAGTCGAGATGATGGGGACATTCCTGAATCTTGCCCAGGCCATGACCCTTCGGATATGCGATAAAACCCTCCTGTGGTTTCCTATGCATGCTTTACCGCCGGCCAGTAGAAAGTCCTTCTGGGTATCAATATCTACTATAATCTGCTTACGTTTAGTTCTTATAAATTGTAGAATCATTTCCAGACTTCCTTATCCTGGCTTCTATGATTCAGTCCTATAATGAATACGTTTCAGCCAACAATCAGGTTCACTGTTTCTTATCGAACTGTCCCTGCACTCACTTTAATCACAACAAAATCTCAAAAGCAATTTCAATCTTAGCCCAAACGGCTGTAATTCTGTATAATACAGGTGCTTAAAGGTTGTTATCGTCTTTATGTGTTTTTTTGGCTTGATTTAACTAATGGCACGTACTTTAAAGGAATATCCTACTGTCTCACTCAAACTCGATGACTTAGACGGCAAAATAGACTTTATCCGGATTTTCGGACGTACGGGACCAGTCCACATCGAAATCGGTTCAGGTAAAGGAACATTCCTGCTGAAACAGGCCGGAGCCAGGCCGGGTGACAATTTCCTCGGTATCGAATGGGCCCGTAAATACTACCGATATGCCGTCGACCGCATCGGACGATGGGGATTGAAAAACGTGCGGATAATGCGCACTGACGCCGCTGTTTTTTTAGCCGATTTTATTCCTGACAATTCCGTAGATTTTTTCCATATTTATTTTCCTGACCCCTGGCCGAAGAAACGTCACCACAAAAGACGGCTCATCTGTCCGGATAATTTGGAGCATCTAATTCGCTGTCTAAAGACGGGCGGGCGATTAAAAATCGCCACCGACCACGCAGATTATTTCGAGGTAATACAAAAGTTAATCAGCAATGAGGACAAAGGGCTTGAAGAAATTCAATTCCACCCCACTGCCGGTGCTGATACAGGAGAATGGGTCGGCACAAATTTCGAACGCAAATACCTCGAAGACCAAAGGCCGATTTACACCCTCGCTGTTAAAAAAATATAAATTCTATCTATTAGTGTTTTCGCTCTTTGTAAGAAACTTATATAGACTTAAAAAACTCATTTAAGCCTATATATCCCAGCCGGCACATCTATTGCTCCTTCCGTGATTCTAAGGTTAATCGGCCCTGCTTTTCCGATAAGGCGAACGAAAGCACTCTGTGCGGGCATTTGTAGACGTCCCATCGGAACCTCTACCGGCACGACCGCTAGGGTCTTGCCGTCCCGTGTGCACGCAACCTGGAATACTCTGCCGTCACAAAAAAAAATGACTGCCAATAAAATGCTGCTCAGTCCAGTGAATCTTGCCATCCCCATCAGCGTCCCATCCAATCGTGTCGTAATCCAGTTCTCGCGGGCCCAAGGTGCCGACTACTCCTCCGATCTCTTCGGCCCTCCTGGTCCGAGCTGATCAGCCATCTCACCGAGTTGAAATCCTTCGGAGATCACAATGTGTTTCTGATCCGTGAGAATCAGCCAGGGCAACGACTTGACAGCCCAGTCGAAACGGGTGTTCTCTTCGTCGCCTTGAACCATGCCGACCGGAAAGGGAATGTTGTTCTTCTTCACCCATCGGCTGAGGGTGTTTCCATCAATTTTCGAGACCTGGACAGCGACAATCACTACATCTTTTGCTTTAAGCTCCCGTGCTTGTTCACTCAACCGCCGAAGGCAGTTTCGCGACGGCCTCTGCTCCATGTCAAAGAAACAAACAAGGATTACCTTCTCATCGGCATCGGCCGGCGACAGGTCTATTCCGAGGTCTTTCAATTCAGGCAACGCCTTACCCGTCAACGGTATTGGTTCGCCATCTGTCACTTGGAGTTCACCGCAGACCCATTTGTACTCAACATTTGCCTCGTAATCTTTAACGCTCATCCCCTCTGAGAAATCGATTTGAAAAGCATTCATCGAATCAAAATCAGGATTGACCTGTATCTCACTACGCGTCGTGGTTAGTCGTTTTACAAGGTTCTCCGGCGCGCCAGAGATTTTGTATGTATAGGTTGCAACAGCCTTGGTCGGAAAGGTTACCTCATCGATTCTAACGTATTCAAGTACCTCCACCTCGAGGTTAAATGCGTTTACGTCAAAAAGTTGTGATACCAAGTTGGAACTTGCTTCGAACAAAGCCCTCCTGAGTGTTGTGGGCTTCTCAACGTTGAGCCAGACTGTCATTGTTCCAGACGGGATCTCCCCTTCAATGCGCAGCAGCTCATCGCCCGCAATTGTGGTTTCGCGCGCGATCTTCAGTTCAGGCACACCGAGCAAGTCGTCACTATAGTGATTTGATTCGATGAAAACGCCATCGGCAAACCAGCCTTTTTCATCGGGCCGGATCTTGTCGTGAAGCTTCACGCGCGTTGTAACAGCCTCTTCGCGGCCTGATTCAAGGTATTTCCGGAGTTCAAATGCACGTCCGTCTTGCCATACTGAATGCCTCTCGGTGCCTTTCTGAAAGTCATTGTTCAGGCTGGCGCTGACGCTGTAAGTCTCAAGTTCCTCTCCACTGAGCCGGACAAGGCCTTCCACCGTATAATAAGTAACCTGCTTTTCGCCCTGATTGACGCTAATCCGGGCTACGGTGCCGCCGAGAAGCTCAAACTCCGTCAGGAACGACATCTGATACGGAGGTCGATCCTGGAACCGGCGTTGTAGTTCTTGCAGGATCTGGTGTGCCTCTTCCTGTGCTGCGGCGGGCACCTTTTTCTCCTCTCCAAACGCAGGAAAACAGACGAAAGTGAACAGGACGACGAACAGCGTACATCGGATGATCATAATCGATGTAGATTTCATTGGGATAGGCCTCCTAACTGATAACAAGTTATTATCCGGGATTTCCCATATATCTTCATAAACGGCAATCCTACACGCTACAACACATTATTCTACCCGAATTATTTGGATCATTTCAACATCCTTGGCGGTTCAATCGCCCAAATCATGAAGAACGCTCTCAAATCTAACATTTTGGCACTTTTCCAACGCACCTCAACCAGCTATTTCTCATCACCTGCTAGGGTTTTCGCTCCGTTGCCGGTCATCCTACCCCCGCCAATTCTGGGCTGGCTCTCAGTCGCCCAATACGGTCAAGAATTTCCCAAAAAAGTGCCTTAGGCACGGCCACTTCCGCCATCTGGAATACCACATACCGCGAATGCGTGACCACCTTGGTTCCGATCTTGATGAGCTTCAGTTTGCGGTCAAAATCGAGCCTCAGAGCGTCCTTGCATGCTTCACCCATAGGGCTCTCCCGTAAAGAATGTCTGAAACTGGCTTGAGTGGTCTCCATAGGCTCTATACTATCAAAACACGGCTCTTTTGTCACCCACTACACGGGAAATCTGGGTTATTAGTGTTTATTTACTCTCTCTGAAAGATATAAGTCTCGAATCAATACTTTGAGGTACGCGCTGCCTTTAGCAGTGGTCCATAACTTTTTATCATGCGGTGACGCGGACCAATGGAACGCCAATAACCAACCCAGTCGAGACTTTCACGCGCATTAAGATCGACCTGGGCCCAGAAGACGCCTTCTTTGCCATCGCTGCTAGCCAGTATCCTTCCCATCGGGTCGATAACAAGGCTATTGCCGCTGTACACAGATGGAACCATATAAATTCCGTTATCACGAGACCGAACCCGAAATACCGACTCGCCATCGACCTTTCCGGCTCGGTCAGGCAATGTATTACCCCAGGTCGGAGCAAAGATAATCCTGGCCCCTTTGAGGGCAAATATTTCCGCCGCCTCCGGAAAGAACCAATCATAACAAATCTGAATCGCTACCTTTCCGAAATCCGTATCAAAAACAGGATATTCATCACCCGGCCTGATGCCATTCTTCCATTCCTCACGGGGCAGATGAACCTTTCTGTACTTGCCCGCAATCCGCCCCTTGCGGTCCAGCAGTACGGCGGTATTATAAACAACGTCGCCAGCCTGTTCAGTAAGACCGGCCACGACCCAAATACGGTTTCTCCTCGCAGCGTCAGCCAACTGCACAGTAGCCGGCCCGGGTATCGGCTTGGCGCAGTCTTTGGCCGTACAACCGGTCCCAACGATAGTAATCGCCTCACCAAGGCACACGACATCCAATCCGAGCTTACCGGCCGCATCAATCTGTCCACACCACAGCTTCAGATTATTTTCCGGCGTACTTTGCCTGGGCCTTAGATACACAGTCCCAACTTTCACCTTACGCGGCTTCGGCTGGGCTGTCTCTTGTAAACTAACCTTTTTCCAAATGACCGAACCGTCGCCGGGCCATTTAATCTCCAGCGACAATTGCGCCCCATCAGCCCCTTCAGGTGCGACAAGCACATCTTCAAAACTCGCAAAATCCGCTTTAAGCGTAGGCCCCCGCACAAGCATGCCCGCCGGATGAAGTGACTTGCCATTACGGCTCCAGCTTATACGCACAAGTATCGAATAATAAGGGTCAGGAATATCACGCAATCGGCAAACCGCTTTAATCGCATAAGCCTGTCCATGCTCGATATCCCTTATTTCCTGAAGCACCCCACCGACAGCGTACGGGTCCCCCGCCGCTTTAACCAAAAGCCCCTCGCCGATACTTTGGAACCGGCATGCCGTCTTGTCCAGCACAGGTTTCCAGACAGACCAACGGGCTGGCAATTTCTCTTTTCCGGCCGATTTAAATGTCGGATTGGCTACTAATTCCTTCGCCTCAACACCCTTAGCACCACGGAAAATAATCCCACCTAAACAAACAACGACCAATACTCTAAACACAAATCGCTTCCACATTTTCAACTCCCTGGCAAATTCCAAACGCAGGCAGAAAAACCGCCCATATTCTAATTATAAGCTATTTGCTATAACCTATTTAGCCCCTATTTTATGCAGAGTTTTTGCTATTTGTTTTCCAGCCGTTCGATTGTTGTGCGTGCTACCCGCTGTACGTAGTTTTCCGAATCCTCCAGGGCGACCTTTATCTGAGGCAGGGCTGGCCGGGCTTTTTCGCCAATCTTATTCAGAGCGATAACCGCATACAGCCGGGC
>Ga0114922_10003722_pt1 | contig 14202 bp, 10 predicted proteins | sample AartaG_FD_100975 | JGI IMG/M metagenome (GOLD analysis project Ga0114922, IMG submission 100975) | Deep subsurface microbial communities from Aarhus Bay to uncover new lineages of life (NeLLi) - Aarhus_00045 metaG | ecosystem: Environmental > Aquatic > Marine > Oceanic > Sediment | place...
AATATCTTCGTGATCGCCGCCGTCAACATCGTCTTGCCGTGATCTACGTGGCCTATCGTTCCTACGTTTACGTGCGGCTTCGTCCTCTCAAACTTCTTCTTGCTCATCTCCTATCACGCCTCCATTCTCAATTGTCGCGTCCCTCGCCACGCCCAACACGAAACCGCCATTTTCTCCCTCAGGCACTTATCTTAGCCCACGACCGGGATCGAACCGGTGACCTCATGCTTACCATGCATGCGCTCTACCAGCTGAGCTACGCGGGCACAACTTGCCTCTGGAGCGGGAAACGGGGCTCGAACCCGCGACCCTCAGCTTGGAAGGCTGATGCTCTACCAATTGAGCTATTCCCGCTTCTTCTTGCACTAGCCTTCTCTTGCGCCGATGCGCTGCTTATGCCGAATAGACCGTATGGTGGGGAGAGGAGGATTCGAACCTCCGAAGCGTTACGCAACAGATTTACAGTCTGCCCCCTTTGTCCACTCGGGAACCTCCCCAACATTGTATAACTTCGGTGCCTGAATCTCAAGGCTTGTTCCATGGAGCTGGCGAGAGGAATCGAACCTCCAACCAGCCGCTTACAAGGCGGCTGCTCTACCTTTGAGCTACGCCAGCCTGGTGATACCGAACCAGCCTCGCAGAGATTGAACTCTCATTCAGGAACAGGGCCGACCGGGATTCCCTTCTCAATGGCGCAAAAGACTATATCAAACCTTGGCACATCCTGTCAAGTTGGGCGGAAACCGCGGACCGGTCAACATCGCCCTCGGCTGCTCGACCTTCCCTCTAGAGCTTGACCACGTTCGACTTATCGCCCGTAACGCAGCGCGTCGCGTTGCGCGTATCGACAACGACCTGCGAGTGACTGACTATCAAATCATAGTCAAACCGGGAGTGGTCCGCGACTATCACCGCACAATCGGACTGCTCGAGAATCCCCGCGTCGATCCCAAGTGAGCGGAACGTCTGATCGTCCAGCTCAAGCTGGGGCACGAACGGGTCAATGTAGGACAGAATCGCTCCTTTTGCCAGCAGAGCGCGCATAATGTCTAACGCGGGTGACTCGCGGGTATCGCTGACATCCTTCTTGTACGCGACGCCGAGAATGAGTATCCTGGAATCCTTGACGCTCTTGGAGGCCTCGTTCAAAGCGTCAACGATCTTGTGAACAACCTGGTTCGGCATGTCGGCGTTTATCTGGCCGGCCAACTCGATGAACTGAGCCGTATAGTTCAGCGTCTTCAGCTTCCACGACAGATATAAGGGATCGACCGGTATACAATGACCTCCGAGACCCGGTCCGGGAAGGAACGACATGAAGCCGAACGGCTTCGTCTCGGCGGCGTCTATAACCTCCCAGACATCCACTCCTAACCTCCCGCACATTATGGCCAGCTCGTTCACCATCGCCAAATTCGTGTATCTGAACGTGTTTTCCAGCAGCTTCACCATCTCGGCGCACCTCGTCGTCGAAACCGGAACCAGGCGCTCAATTACTGTGCCGTAAAGGGTTTGAGCCAACTCGCTGCACTTGGGGGTGATCCCAGCTACAACCTTGGGCGTGTTCCCGATACTGTAGTCTATGTTTCCAGGGTCTATTCGTTCAGGCGAGAAGGCCAAGAAAAAGCCCTCACCCACACGAAGCCCGCTTGACTGGAGTTTCGGAAGGATCAACTCCTCGGTCGTGCCCGGATACGTCGTACTCTCAAGAACGATCAACTGTCCCGAGCGCACGTTCTCCGCTACTCCGCCCGCAGCCTCTACAACGTACGAGATATCCGGTTCGCGCGTCTTGCTCAATGGCGTTGGAACGCATATGCTGATAGTATCCAGCTCCGCCAGCGCCGCATAATCCGCGGTAGCGCGAAGAGATCCCGACTCCGAGAGGCTCGTCAACTGCTCTGAGGCCACATCGGGAATGTAAGACTCGCCACGATTGACTCTTTCGACCCGATCCAAATCAGTGTCAATACCGGTAACCCGGAAACCCGCCGTCGCGAAAAGCGCCGCGAGCGGCAAACCAGCGTATCCCAACCCTATAACGCCGACTTGCGCTTGTCTGCTGTCGATCTTCGCCCTGAGCAGTCCAGCGAACTTGCTTTCCGCCATTTGTACGCCTCCAGTTACGCAACCTCGGTTCGCGCCGATACCGGATGCTAGCAGAGAGAGGCGCTGACTGTCAATATCATCCCCGCCCGATTCGAGGGAACCTATTTGCGTCTGGCCGCGATCAATATAGTAGATGGAACGGGAAGCTTAGGACATTGACGAGTGCATGAGGAGGTGGAGCAAGTGCTCAAGCTCAACAGAGGCAGATATCCGTTGTGTTTGTTTGTGACTCTTTTCGCCGCCACTGCGGTGCTGGTCGGTTGCGACAGTCATGACCATCACCACCATCATCATGTGCTACCGGCGGTGCCAACGACGGGCGTAGCTAAAGGGTTCGCCTTTTTCCCGTTCGAGGATGAGTTGGGAGACTACCCTGTGTATTACGACACAGGAAATGAACTGATTCTGGTTACACTTTACGATGCGGACGATATCCACTACGAGTTTCCGCTTAGAGATTTCTTGACGGACACGGACGGTTTTTTCAAGTTCCGTAACGCCAACCCGGGCTGGTACTTCCTGACGGCGGAAGCGCAGGAGTACGATACGGTGCTCGACATAACGGATTTCTACTGGGCGGAGACCGAAGATTTTCGTGTTCGTGCGGGCGACATCCACATCTGGGAACTCTATCTCGAGTATGATGGTTCAGAACCCGGATTCTTGCGGAGCGCACAGACCTTGAAGGAATTGGGCCAGCTTGGACCCGGTGAGCTCGAATGGGGACCCGAGCTTGAACAGTTCCATGGACTGCGTCTCGAAAGGTTCGAGCGCAAGGGACTGCAGGAGAGACCTTTGAAGCTGAGGCTCAAGACCGACAACGAACAGCCTCAACCGGCAGCGCAATCAGACTAGCAGACCGGCGAGGTACCGTGAAACCTCGATCGCCAAGATTGCCGGCACTGAATTTGCCTCACCCCAACTCTGCCATCTGAATTCCTGATGCTACACCAAGTATAATGTGCCACGCACAAACGATACATGGACCATCGTTGGCGGGTTCCTCCAAGTATCCTGGCGACTTGACCACGACCTTTGTTGAAGGTACCTTTGCCAGCGCGACTAACGTTGTTTAAGGGGCAGCTGACCCTGAACCGGATTCGTCGTTTCGCCCGCAGTATCGGCAGCATCAGCCGGTAGGTTGCGGGGCTGCGCGTTTTCTGGCCCAAGCTGTGTGGGCTGTGCATGTAGGTGAGCGGCGCAACGGGACCGTCCAGCGTAGGCTCTCGCCAGATCAGTCCAAACCGATCAGTTTGGCGATCGTTCCTCCGAATATCTCCGCCTGCTCGTTTTCCGAGAACCCGTGTTTATCGAGATGCGCCCGCATGAGGGAGTAGCTCGCACACAGCTCTACGTCAGGATGGTCCGAGCCGTATATGCACCGCTCGGGTCCAAGCCTCCTTATCGCATAGAAAATGTCCTGCTCGAGCGAACTGCCCTTGAAGCGCGTCAGTATGAGCGAGGTGTCGAAGTATATGTTCCTGGAGGACCGCGCAAGCGTGAGCGCGTCGAAAAGCCTGTGCCCTCCCATGTGCGCGATAATGATGCCGGCCTCCGGGACCATCTCCGCCACGCGCTCTATGAGCTCCAGGGTCGTATCTCGCAGAGCTCTGCCACCGTACGGAAACGCGTCAAGGACCGTCGGTACGCCGAGCTGCGCCGCCGTTCGCACGACCCGCGCCACTTTGTCGGCATGCTCAACGCCAAGCGCCTGCCTTCGCGGATGCAGCTTCAGCCCTTTGAATCCGTATCGCTCGATGACTCGTTCCAGCTCCTGGGCAGGGTCTTTTTCGGCGAGGGGACTCACCGAGGCGAACGCGATTAACCTGTCAGGATATTTAGCGACTGCTTCCGCGACGAAGACGTTGGGAATTTCAGGTTCGATGGGCAGGAGAACCGCCCTCTCAACGGGTGAGGCGTCCAGCGAGCCGATCAGCCCGTCAAGGGATGCGTCAAACCTCGCACCTAACCCTTCTTTCTTTGGATGAATATGGACGTGTGCATCAACGATCACGGGGGAGCTCCGGAGCAGTATTGTTGCCCTCGTGTTCCGCTCGACCACCCCGCCCGCCGGTCTCTCCGGCATCATGATCGAGCGTTTCTCGAATGACGTAACCCGGGCGAGCTCGCACCTCGTTGTAGATTCTCCCGATATACTCGCCCAGTATTCCAACGCATCCCAGCTGGACACCGGAGAATAGAACCACGGTCCCGATCACGGGTACCACAAATGACGCAACATTCCCGGGCGAAGCCAACCCTCTTGAAATCAAGCCGCACACAAGCATGACCGCGCCGCACAATGTCAACAGAAGACCCAGATATGAAGCTATCGCGAGCGGCGCGGTCGAATAGTGCGCTACAAGAGTCATCGCCAGATCGACCAGCCGCCGGAATGTGTACTTGCTCTTGCCGTGCTTGCGCGGTCTGCGTTCAACCGGTACCGAAGCGTACCTTCCGTATGAGAGCCACGCCAGGTATCCGCTGAGATATCTGGTCTTCTCCGTGAACTGGTTGACCTCGTCCACGAGCCTTCTGTCAATCGCGAGGAAAGACGTCGCGCCATCCGGCAAATCCAGACGAATCACTCTCCTTATCAGCCAGTTTGCCCCTATCGTGCCCAACCGTCTGTACAGAGAGGTTGGAACCTGTCTGCGCACCCCGTACACTATGTCGTGACCCTCGAGGAGTCTCTCCCTGAGCTTGAGTATTTCCGACGGCGGCGTCTGAAGGTCTGCATCTATGATGATGATAATGTTGCCTCTGGCAAATTTCAAACCGGCCGCATTTGCCGCCTGCTGACCGTAATTGCGTCCAAAGCGCACCACGCGAACGTGCTCATCCGACTGGTAGAACTTGCGTAACAGGTCGCGCGTCCCGTCAGTGCTGCCGTCGTCTACGAAAAGGAGTTCGTACGTCACGCCGAGCCCGCTCATCACCTGAGACAGCTCAGCGTACAGTTCCTCGAGATTCTCTTCCTCGTTAAAAGCGCTTATGACAACCGATGTGTCGACCATAGCTCCTTCGCGTTCAAGACAATCGCAGTCCTCTTCATTATCCCGTTTGCCTTTCGAATCACGCGCCCCAATATATCACCCTCCCTGAACGCTTGTCAAAACGCCGACGGGACACTCCGCCGAGTTGAGAGACCACACTCACCTAGTCACCTGACGCGTTTCTACCGCTTCCCCTTCCAGATCGCAGATGGTCAGACGGACACAGTCCTCGCCAATATCGATGATCCCGAACGTTGGCGCCCGTCCCTTGTGGCGGGGGCCTTTGAGATGACCCGGATTGAACAACACGGCTCCCTCCATATCCCTGATCTCGTACAGATGCGTATGGCCGACCAGCACTATGTCGGCGGCCCTGACCTCATTTTCCGGTAATGTCTTCTCCGCGTGCGCGACGAGCAGCGCCAATCCCGACGCGGTGTCCATCACACGCCTCGGTATCGCCGCATCACCATACTCCCTATCATATATTCCGGGGACCCTCACAGTCTCGATACCGCGATGGAGCAGCGCGGAGCTATCCTCGTAGTCATCGCCTAGGTGGTAGATCTTGGTTACGCCGAACCTATCTGTCATCAGGTCGGCCGCGCGGTCCATGAGTCCCACGTTCGCATGTGTGTCGCTCATCACGCCTATGGTCATGAATTGAGTCTCCCTCGTGCCAACAGCCGTCGGTTCCCAGTCAATCACCCACAGCCTGCACCGACAAACCGGTCCGGGCAATCTTAAACTCCAGAAGTCTTGCCCCGCTTTGCGTGAGAGCTTCCTCCACGTCGCCCCGCGATTCGGGCGGTACGTACGTTATCATGCATCCGCCTCCTCCGGCGCCGCAAAGTTTGTTGGCAAGCGCCCCGGCACCGAGTGCAGTCATCATAATCCGCTCGGTTTGCGGCGTGCTCACCCCCTCGGCAAGCCCCCTTCGGTTTCCCCACTCCTCCGCAAGAAGTCTCGCCAGCGAGTCCCACTTCCCTGCCACGAGAGCTTCACGAGTACGCAACGCGGTCTTCTTGATCGCCGCGATATTCTCCACAGCAGTCCCGACGCGGTCGATATAGCTTTTCAGCATCGCCCAGTTGCTCGCGCCGGAGAAACGCGACGTGCCGGTGAACGACAGCACCAGCCTGCTCTCGATCTCGCGGAGATCTTCCTCTCCCAGGTCGAGATGCTCCACGCGGTCGCCCTCTACCTCGAACCAGATCGCGTTGACGCCGCCGTACATTGCGGCATAGTAATCCTGCTTGCCCGTTGGTATGCCGATACACTGCGCCTCCAGATTTGCGGCATTGTCCACCATCTGTTGCGGCGGGATCTCCCGAGAGGTCAGTTTGCACATGGCACCGCTCAAAGCGATGACCAAGGACGACGAAGCCCCCAACCCGGATCCTTTCGGTGCATCGTTCCTTGTGGTAACGTTCAGACCGCATGGCGGGGCGTAATGTTTGACGATGCGCGCCGGTAAGTCCAGGGCGCCACCCAGCATCGCATCGAGATCCTCAGCGGCCTGTTCCTCATCTATATCTTCCGCGCGAACACGGAACAGGTTGTCGTCGCGCGTCTCGACTGTAACCCAGCTCCTGAGGTCAATGGCGCAGTTGACGGTTATCCCGCCACCCTCAAACAAGTACAGTGGCCAGATATCGAGTGTGCCACCCGCAAAGTCAACGCGCGACGGTGCATCGGCACGTATCAGCACGCACTACCTTCCTTCAGCTCAACAGCATCAAACCGTCTGATTCACACTAAAGATTCGTCTACATCCTAACTTGCGCGGTCAGACCGCAATCACGGATACTCGTAGAAGCCTATTCCGGCCTTCCGGCCGAGCCTGCCCGCCTCAACCATCTTTCTCAGAAGTATACACGGGCGATACTTGGGGTCGCAGTACTCTTTGTACATGGTCTCCAGAGACGAGAGCACCACGTCCAGTCCGATCAGGTCCGCCAGCGCAAGAGGGCCCATCGAGTGACCGTACGCCTGCTTCATCGCGTTGTCGATATCCTCAGCGCTCGCAACATCTTCGTGGAGAGCGCAAATCGCTTCATTCACCAGCACGAATCCGAGCCGAGTAACGATAGATCCGGGCGTGTCGGCTGCAACCACGACCTTCCTTCCAAGACTTGCGCAAAACGCTTCGGCCTGCTCAAAAGTCTCATCAGAAGTCTCCATGCCGCGTATGATCTCGACAAGTTTTATCACAGGAGCCGGGTTCAGGAAATGAAGCCCTATCACCCTCGAAGGGTCCTCGACAACCATGGACAGGGACGTGATGGACAGCGCGGAACTGCATGAGGCTAGAATGGCATCGTCCGACACTACCTTCTCCACCTGCCGAAACACCTCTTTTTTCGCCTCTAGATCCTCTGTCACGGTCTCAATGACGATTTGCGAACCGCTCAGAGCCTCGATATCGAGCGACGTACCCACCCTCTCGAGCACCGACTTGGCAAGATCCGGCTTCACATCAGTCCGTTTTGCCATTCTTTGGACGTATTTCCGGTGAAAACGGATCGCGTTCTCTAACGCGTCCTCTGAGAGGTCAACGAGTATTACCTCGCATTCGGTGGCTCGGGCGACGAGATGGGCTATGCCCGCCCCCATCACGCCTGCCCCGACGATGCCGACGCGCGTGATCTCCATCTTTCTCCCCCTCCTTTAGACAGAGGCGAAAGGTCAGCCGCGTTCAGGAATGATGGTGATGTTACGCATTCCTTTCCGCGGGCAACTATACCAGAGGCGCACACCTCTGTCAATGAGAGAACTGCCTACCCGTGCCGGACTCTGTGTGGAAGCTCTGCACTTGCCTCTTGGCACGGAAGCTTGGTACTATGAGACACGCTGGGACAAATCCGAATCGAGCTGCACGACAGCAGATGTCAATGGTTAGTTCGTGCAGGGGCGACAGGGAGAGCGCTGATGACATCAAAAGAAAGGGTGATGAGAGCGGTCAACCACGAGGAGGTCGACAAGATCCCGGTCGATCTGGGCGGCAGCGTACAGTCGACGATCCATGTATACGCATATGCGGCATTGAAGAAGGCGTTGGGTATCGAATCCGGTGATGTGGAGGTCTCCGACTCGTATATCCTCTCAGCGATGGTCGAGGATTCGGTGGTCGACGCGTTACAGATCGACGCGGTGCCGATCCTGTGCCCGCTTGACTGTCTCGGCGTTCGTAACGACCTGCCCAAAAAGAACTGGACGATGCCTAACGGGCTCAAGGTGAAGATATCGGAAGACTTCGACGCTGTTCAACAGGAGAACGGCGACTGGATCCTCGACAAAGGCGGGTCCAAATTCAAGCTTCCCGACGGCGGCTACTATTTCGATGCTGTTCAATACGTGCTCCAGGACGCGGAAACCGAGGACGATGTCGATGAGAAGTTCGAGTTCAGCGGGTACACGGATGAACAGGTCGAGTTCCTCCGGCAGCAGGCCGAGCAGCTCAAGGGTACCGACAAAGCCGTAATCGGCGACGTGTTCGCGAGCTTCTCCGCGGAGGACCACTTCGGATATGAGAAAGCGTTCATGAACCTCATCCTAAAAAAGGATCTCACGGTCTACTTCATTGAACGGGTGACCGATATGTTCATCCGCAATTTCGACCTGTTCTATGACGCGGTGGGCGACGTGTGCAACATAATGATGATGCACAAGGATATGGGCAACCAGCTTGGCCCGATGATCTCGCCGGAGGTTGCGAGAGAGGTGTTCATGCCCAGCTTCAAGAAGTTCGTTGCCCACGTTAAGCAGAAATCCAAATACAAGGTGATGATGCACAACTGCGGGTCGGTCTATGCGTTCATTCCCGACCTTATCGATTGCGGTATAGACATACTGAACCCGGTCCAGTTCACGGCGAAAGATATGGAAGTGGGCAGGCTCAAACGCGAGTTCGGCAAAGATCTCTGTTTCTGGGGCGGCGGGGTGGACACGCAGCACACCTTGCCCTTCGGGTCGGAAGAAGACGTAAGGCTACACGTGCGGGAGAACGCTGAAATCCTGTCTGAGGGCAGCGGGTACGTGTTCAGCCCTGTCCATTGTGTCCAGGCACAAGTCCCTGTTGAGAACATCGTCGCTGCGTTTGATGAGATAAACCGGTTCAAGCCCACGGCGTGATCCGGTCAGTAGTATGCGAAGACGGCGAATAGTGCTCATAAGCCGGCGAACCCTCCTTCTCCCCCAGAAAGGACTTGACACCCGTTGGAGTTGTCAAGGAATATCTGGTATAATGGTGCAGACGCGGTAGAGTCGGTTTGGAAATGCTTGGAAGTGTTAGTCCTGATGTGTAGCAGCAATCCTTCGCGGTCTCGCACTTGCACTGGGACCAGTCTCATTCGTGCGGTGCCTGTCCGGCCGGCGATACCCTTCTCGCGAGAAGCCCATGGAACCAAGAGGTTCAAGACTCTGTCCGAAGGGATTTGACGTATGAGACGGACCTGTTTTCTGACGTTTATCCTTTTCGCCGCGCTGTTGACGGCGGTCACAGTGCCCGCCGCAAGCGGCGACACAATTTCCCTGACGCTGGACCCCGTGCACGTCGAGGTCGCGCCGGGAAAGACCGGCGCAGCGCAGTTCACTTGCGACGACGTCGATTGGCTGGGTCGCCCCGGTGAGCCGCGCATTCCGTGGAAACGTCTGACGGTGCTCCTGCCGCCTGATGCAGACCTTTCAACCGTATCGGCTGACGTACAGGCCGGTTTCGAGCCGGTTGCCGGCACCTGGACGATCGAACCTCTGCCGCCGGACACGGCATGGGTCGGCGGCCGGAAAGTCGAACGCTGGCCGAGGGACAAGACGATTGTCGATGGGCGCGACGCGGCCGTCTACGAGCGCGACGCGCTATGGCCGGAACAGCGCGCGCGCGTACTGCATACAGGCCGGCTCCACAAATGGCAGCTGGCGACGATTGGCGTGCCGCTCGTGAAGTACAACCCGGTCACCGGCGATCTGCTCCGGCTGACCGGGACGGAAGTCAGCGTCACGTTCGATCGCGACGATACAGCCGGCGGCAAAGCCATCGCGATGACCAGTGCGGATATGCGCGCGCGACCCAGAGTGCAGCGGATTGCCGCGAATTTCGACCAGGCCGCCGCCGATTACGGCGCGACGCTGACGGCCAAGGACGTGGGCGACGGCGGATATACAATCATCACCCGGAACACCATCGAAAGCGCCTCAACCGAGCTGGCCGATTTCGTCAGCCACAAGACGTCGCTTGGCTATACGGTCCAGGTCATAACCGAGGACGAGTTCGGCGGCGGTTCCGGCAATACCGCCGCGGAGAACATCCGATCCTGGCTGCAATCGAATTACGAAGCCGACGATATCGAGTTCGTGCTGCTGATCGGCGACCCGAGGCCTACAGGCGGAACGGTGCCTATGAAAGCGGTCTGGCCGTGGGGGTATTCTACCGACCCGCGCGACAAGGTACCCTGCGACTTCTATTACGCCGAGTTGACCGGTGACTGGGATGACGATGGCGACGGGTGGTACGGTGAACGTCTCGACGATTTCGGTGCCGGTGGAGTAGACATTTACTGGGAAGTGATGGTGGGCAGGATTCCCTACTACTCCAGCGTTGATGATATCACCGTTCTCGACTCGATCCTGGCCAAGACAGTCTACTTCGAAACACGCTCTGACACCGAGTGGATGGCTAACAAACTCATTTCCATTCCGGACGATATGGACTATAACCTGGGCGAGAATATCAGGACGGATATCCTCGAACCTGCCGGATGGCCCGTTACGCGCGTATATGACGATGCACACGACTGGATAGTGCCGACTCCCGAGTACTTGTATAACTGGAGCACGCACGGCGAATCTTACGAGTACACAATGAACGTATGGGGTACCAGCCCGTATTACGGATTGGTCACCGGTATATCGCACGGCACGTGGGAATCCGCTTACTTTGCGCACCGCGATCACACGGATCTGCTCGATGACGACCATCCATCGTTCACGTTTGCGGCTTCGTGCGACAATTCCTATCCCGAATACACCGATAACCTGACGTACGCGCTGCTGAAAGAGGGCGGCATATGCACGATCGGCGCGACACGGCTTGCCTGGGGTCCCTCGGCTGACGTCATGCTGTACAAGTACGTATCTGAAGTTGTCGGGGACGGCGCCGACGGCGTAACCAGCGGTCAGGCGCTTCACGACGTGAAACAGGATACTCCGATAGATACCGAAGCGAGGTGGTCCAACGTCGCCGAGTACAGCATATACGGCGACCCATCCCTGAGACTCGCGCCGAACCTGCCGGCAGACACCGATCCGCCCGATCCCGATCCGGCTGCCTGGGCTTCGCCTCCGCAAGCTGTAGGGAGCGGCGCGACCGTCATGGCAGCCGCCACCGCCGAAGATCGCCACGGTGTCGAGTACTACTTCGACGAGACCACCGGCAACGGTGACGACAGCGGCTGGCAGATCACCCCCTACTACACAGAGGTGGGTGTGACGCCAAGTACCCGCTACGAGTATCGCGTTCGCACCCGCGACAAATGGGCCGATCCCCTTAACGTCGGCGGCTGGTCGGATTCCGTCCCGGCAAGGACCGGCGCGGAAGGTTTTGACGTCCTCTTCTCCGAAGATCTCGTCGCGCACTGGAGATTCGACGAGGACTCCGGCCCGGCCGTTCCCGACGAGACCGGCAACTACCACGGCACGAAGACCGGCGGCGCATGGGCGGCGGGCGCTCATGGCAACGCGCTGGATCTTGATGGCGACGACTACGTGTCTATCAGCGGTCCGAGCGCGATGGCGCAGGTAACGTTCTCGTTCTGGCTGAAAGTCGACCAGTGGCCGGAAGAGGAAAACCCGGTCATGCTGATGGAGCACACCGCAGCCGGTGACGGCGCCGCCCACTTGGTCGTCGAGACCGACGGCGCAATGAAGATGGTAATCGGCGAGGAGGAGGATGTGGTCTTCCGAGGGAGAGTCCCGGCGCTTAACACGGTGCACCACCTCGTGGTAACGTACGACGCGGATGACAACACCGTCAGCAGGTTCTACATCGACGGCGCGCCGGCCGGCAACTACGCACAGGGACACCAGTTCCCGGGACCTGCAGCGCTCGTCGGCGACGCGCGGTTCGGCTATCGTCATGACGGTCTGCTGGACGATTACCGCATTTACGACCGGGTACTGAGCGCCAGCGAGGTCGCCTCGCTCTACGAAAGCTATGTCAGCCCCGACAGCGACAGCGACGGTCTGTCGGATGAGGCGGAGGCGGCGCTCGGTCTGTCCCCGACCGACCCGGATACGGACAACGACGGGCTCAGCGACGGCTACGAAGTCACCAACAACGGCCAGAACGATTGGGAGGATTACGAGGACATGCTATGGGACCCGGTGACGAATCCGACCGGAACAAACACCAACGCCTTCGTCGCGGATACCGACGAGGACGGGATTGATGACGGCACGGAAGTGGTGTTCGGGTACGACCCTCTGGACAGCGACGATACCCCGGCCGTCCCCCTCTCCAGCACCATCGGACTGCTGCTACTGGCTGCCGCCATCGCCTGCGTCGCGCTGGTACCGACATTGCGGCGGCAGACCGGCCATCTAGAGACGGCCCGCGACCCGAACTAGTCCACACGAGCGGCAGGTTGGACCTCCCTCATAGACAGAACAGGGCCGGAAGACCACGTTTCATTGTGGTCTTCCGGCCCCGCCGTTCGCTCTTTCACCGAGCAGTCTTCAGTACTCTAATAATCGGCGGCCGCATACCAGGCTGCATTCACAGGGAAATCGCCCGGGTACCTGATAAACTCGACGTGGCCATCCATATAAAGCACGTTGCCGCCGCCGGGCTGGTGGTTAAAGGGAATCCCAAGCTCGCCACCCCAGGTTATACCGCCCACATCGTCCCACATCACGGGAATCTCGCTCTGCGCGGACGCCGACCCCGCCGGGTTATTGATGTCTGTGATCATGAACCGCTCGATACCTTCGCGAAGACGGTAGTAGGTGGTTCCGTTGGCGGAAATATCCTGGTCGAAAGCGCCCGGATTTGCCCCCGGGTCGGTAAGGTACCATACATCTCCGTCCCAGTCGTTTGTGGCGTCGGAGAACCTGTCCCAGAGGCCGTCGACGAACTCCAAACGAACGTAGGTCCTGATAACATCCCATTTCGCCTCAGACGATACATCCAGTGCAACATCCTTGACTGCTTGCTCATTACCGGTAAAGCCAGGACGAGCCCAGCTGTCCTGGTTTATCGCCCAGCCCAGGTACTGGTAAGACGTGTCCATGAACCGGCAAGGGTCGATCGCTAGGTTCGGGTCGTCGGCAAAGTTCCACGTGCCCATTTCAAGCCAGTCGAGACCTGTGGCATCGGACGGGCACACCACAACATTCCAGTCCGTCAGGTATTCCGGGTATAGGCCGTAATACTCAAGGGACCAATCAGCGTCGTTAATAATTGTACACTGCCCCGCATAGGGAGTTGCCGGTGTTTGGGCGTCCCGATCCGTGTGCATCCTCTTCATCGACGGGAAGCTGCCGTCGTTTTCGTTTGCGTACATCTTGAATACCAGCCCCATTTGTTTCAGGTTGTTCGCGCAGGATGCACGACGCGCAGCTTCGCGGGCGCGCGCCAGCGCCGGCAGCAGTATCGCCGCCAGTATGCCGATGATCGCTATGACCACCAGCAACTCGATCAATGTGAATCCACGTGACTTTTTCATGATTTTCCCTACCTCCCCCTACATGAAGTTGCAACAACTATCTCACCGATGCCTCATCGTCCGGGCATGTCAACTACTCATTAAATGAAGTATTATTCGTCCCTTCACCACCCCCTTTCTCCGAACATCAAATGTAATTCTCCTCCGAATTCCTCCAAAGCACGTATCAGAAAGGTCAAGACAGAACCCCCCGGATAGTAGATGTGATCTTTCCCGACTCGAAGCGATTTTACCAGAATAGGCGCGAATTGTCAAGGTATTTCGGTTAATCAGGAGAGTGGCGACCCGCGAGGCAAGGCCAGCCGGGCGGGTCTCCCTCACAAACAGAACAGGGCCGGAAAGCCGCGTCTGTTAACGCTGTTTTCCGGCCCCTATAA
>Ga0114922_10003723_pt1 | contig 14202 bp, 14 predicted proteins | sample AartaG_FD_100975 | JGI IMG/M metagenome (GOLD analysis project Ga0114922, IMG submission 100975) | Deep subsurface microbial communities from Aarhus Bay to uncover new lineages of life (NeLLi) - Aarhus_00045 metaG | ecosystem: Environmental > Aquatic > Marine > Oceanic > Sediment | place...
AGCTCCGGAGCTTCTTCAATTGGTTGCGAAGACTGAAGAGTTATCGGTGTGACAGGTTTTACGGCTCTGGGAATTTTTGCAAAAGGATTTTCACGCCCAACTTCTTGTGCTATGCCCTGCGCATCCAAAGTCGGCTGGGATTGTGCCCGACCATAACACGCGCAGATTGTTAAAATAATACAGAGAAAAATCTTTTTTGCGTATTTTGGTTTATTCATAGGGTAACCCCCTTATCCTGTATTTCGCAAATAGTAATGACTATATCACACCTGGGTCGATCAGAATTATACTCGACAGTCAGAACTTTTATTGAGTCTATCCAAACTTTTTGGGTACGCGCTTGCAGCCTTTGTATTAACCTGGGTATGTCTTTGTATAATCCCACAACGCTTAATACAGCACTACTGGTAACTATGCCCGAAGTATCCTCTGATTGATTTTCTTTCGGATTTTTTTTAATCATGTTTAGCGACTGAACCATACAGCCTGTCTGTTCCGAAATGGCCTGTAAATCGCTGAAAAATTCTCTCGCTTTGTCGGATGTAAACAGCGTACTCTGAAGCTGTGCCGACTTTTCCTGCAATTCCTGCAGCTTCTTTCTCTTGACCTTAACCTTGCTGTTGATAAGGTTGTTTTTATTTACGAGGTTGGTCATAACAGATTCATATCCCTGCACCACAGACAGATAGGCGGCATGTGGAGCAACTAACCAGTTATACATCGCCAATAATGCAATCACAATCAGTGACGCCGAGACAGAGTGTCTTGTTGAACGGTTCAATTTAACAAGATGCTTGACTAACATCAGCCTTCCTCCTTTTCCAGCTTTAGCGCACAATCGATTGTGTACATAATTAAGCCGTTCCCCTCATCTCCTTTTATTGTTTCGGTCAGAGAAGCCGAGCTTATATAATTCGAGTTGTTCAGCATCTTTACAAACAAATGAATCGCCTCATATGATATTGCCATGCCTTCCAGATACATCCCTGAACTATCTCTGCTGTATAGGTTGATTATACGCACGGTTTTAGGTGTTTGTTTTCTGACATCCTCCAGGATGTTGCTCCAATCCACACTTAGACGGGAACCAAGAATGCTGCTTAACCGTGTGGGTATTTCGGATAATTGCTTGATTTGTCTGTCCAATAGTTCCTGTTCTTTAAGCAGAGCATACGTTTCTTCTGACAGATCTGTCTGTTTTTTTTGGGCGATGTCTTGCTTAACATTATTTGCTCTCAAGCTCAAGCCGGTCCCGGCCAGCACCATAAACAACGGCAGCGCTGCGACAATAGCTGCAGTTATGAACAATTGTTTTTTGACAGCTCTGACCTCAGCCGATTCCGGAGGAACTAAATTTATTCTTAAACCATTGTCGTTTTGATTCAAAAGCCCGATACCCAGGCCAATGGCAACTACTGAAGCTTTTTCATGGCTGTCGTTTTGTGCAACCACCGTGTCCTGGCATATGCTTTGGCCGGTCCTGACCTGCACGTTTTCGCTTTTAATTTCAGTCCTCAAAGACTCCTCAAAGTTCTGGGGTAATTCCATGCAGTCTGCAACTACTGTAATCTCCCAGTTTTCGGAACTGTCCGCAACCTCGACATCATAAGATCGTATAATCTCATTTATTTTCTCAGGAAGCCACCGACTGAATTCATCCGGCCGGGCTTGTTTTTCACTTATATTCTCTACTCTTACGAAATCCAGGATTTGTTTTCTGAATACACACAGCCTTAGAACACCATCGCGCAATATGGCGATAAGCACATCGGAATCGAATTTCCCTTCTATCTTTTTTGCATATATTGCTCTGGTACAGGATAAAAGCGGCGGCTCTATTATCTTTACGTTAAGGCCCGCCATGTTGGATGTTTGGGCAAGCATTTCTACGTTTTGACCATCGGTAGCAGCCGCAAGGATACGGCTTCCAAAGCCCTCTCCAGAGCCGGTTCGGCAGAAATCGGAAGCAAATTCTATGCCGGATAACATGACGTAGCTTTTCAGCTCATTTCTAACAAACTGCCCGACATTTGTCCGGCTTCCCTTGGGCATGTCAAAAATCTGCAGAACCAACGGCCAGGCAGATAATGATACAGCAGCTTGTCTGGTTCGTATTTTATTGCGAGTTCTAAGGTCCTTTATGGCCCTGGCAAGTTTTGCGGGATTTTCTATGTTGCCGTCTTTTATTGCACCATCGGGAACAGAGACACTGGCAGCCTTGAGCAGCTCGAGACCTTTGGCGCTCTGCCTAATCAGTGCCATATTTATCCTGCCATCCGAAATATCTACTCCCAGTGCAGTTTTGGCGGCAAATTTCATTCGTTTATCCTCAAACTATCGATTCTTATTATGTAAGGACTTGTGCTTCCAACTGTTATATCAGCCTCAACTCTGGAGACAAAGCCCTGCGATGAAGTGCCTGTCGATTTTATTGTCACATTCGGCAGGTTGCTTTCGATATTAACTAAGTATGAGCCACCGGCGAAGGACTTGTTATAGTCGTTGTTAAATGTGTCAATAACTCGTATTTCAGCGAAGGCGTCATTGAGGCCGGCTTCGGCTATAGCCTGGGCTTCGGCAGCATAGATTTGATTTCGCATAAGCTGTATTTCCTCGGTATTCATCTGGAGTATGCCGATAGTAATTGCAGACAGCAGCGCTGTTGCGAAGATTGTTATCAACAGCACCGAACCGTTTATTTCTTCTTTATGATTCATATATTCAGAATTCTCAGGGCATCATCCTGGTTTCAAGATAACCGACCGGCCGTTGTCCCCGGTCTCGTCATAAACACAAGGATAGTTATTAGGGTCGACCACCGATAATCGATTACCCTGAGTCCTTCGAAGCTGTACTTATTAGCTTTTTGACAGATAATACTTGCCGCTCCTGATGGTATTTTCGGCATAAAACAAACGAGTCGTTACACAGCTTTGGGATTATATATCTATGAGGGCCAGAGGGAAAAAATTTACGTTTAATAGCTCTTTTCAACAGTTTTGGTCTGTGTTTATCGGTAATTACCGATTCCAAAAAGTATTAAACTATCAGGTCGGCGAAAAAGTCCTATAAGTTTCTGCTGTTAGAAATCCATGTCGGAGATAAGGCTCTTACAAAAGTAGCTATTAACAGTACTGGATCTTAACGTCTAAACTTACCATTCATATCCGTATACGCTTGCTATGACAGGATTCCCCCCGTATCTAATTCTGGAACTCTTGTCAAATTATCGGTGTCCGTCGCATGGTATCCCCTGATGTATTTTCTCGCGTTCGTTCTGGAGATTGGAACGATCTAAAGCCTGCCGGACAAGCCTTTCAAACTTTCCCCCGAGCTTCCACAGCGGCTTAGGAATTAACTTGAAAATCTCTCCCTTATTGACTGCGTTCTGTAGTTCGGTGTCCAGCTCATATCCCGTGAGTATCATATCGGTGATGTTGGGATATTCTTTTCTGGCGATTCTAAGAAGTTCAAGTCCGGTCATCTCAGGCATCCGCATATCGGCTACGATTACATGAACTTTGTTTTGTTTGAGGATTCTAAGTGCTTCTTTACCACTTTTAGCGAAAAGTTTATTGTACGACTCATCCAAGAGACCCCTTTCTAAGGAGCGTAGGATCGCTCCGTCATCATCCACGAATAATATGGTCCTCTTTTCAATTACTTTCTTTTTCTTGAACATTGTTTACCTCATTTTATGCTAAAAGTCAGCTTTATTTTTTGAATGTTATTTCCTAGTCTTCTTTATATCGTAGCCATCCCCCAAAGCAGCGCTATTACAAAAACAGCTATCAACAAAACCGAACCCTTATTTCTAAACATTCCAATCATATCTGTCTTTGTTTCCTATAGTAAGATTCCCCCCGAGCTTAACTCTGAAACTTCCGTAAAGCCATCGGTGTCAATCTCATGGTATGCGCTGAGGTATTGTCTCGCATTCATTCTGGAGATTGTAATGATCTAAGGCTTGGCTGATTGCTTTTTTGAAGTCCGCCTCAAGTTTCCAAGGCTTACAAATAAATCTGAAAATCTCTCCCTGATTAAATTCCTGCTGAAAAGCGGACATATCCGTATATCCCGAAAGTACTATCTTTACGATATGCGGATACGTTTCTCTGACAATTTTAAGAAGCTCGAGTCCGTCCATACCAGGCATGCGCATATCGGTTACGATTATATGAACTTCTTCTCTCTGTAGGATTTCAAGTGCTTCATTACCACTCTTGGCAAATAGTTGATTGTATTGCTCATCCAAAAAGCCTCTTTTTATAGAACGCAAGATTATCTCGTCATCGTCAACAAATAATACTGTCCTCTTTTCTACCATTTTCTTCCTCTAATTCTTCAGACTAACCATCTTGCGTTCATTCTGGAGGTTGTACTGTTCAACCGCCAATAGGACAAACTTCTCGAAGTTTCCCCCGAGTTTCCAGGGCTTAGGAATTAACTTGAAAATTTCTCCCTGATCGACTGCGTTTTGTAGAGTGGCGTCCTCTCCATATCCCGAGAGTACCATACTGATGATGTGCGGATATTCTTTTTTGATGATTCTAATAAGCTCGAGTCCGGACATCTCAGTCATACGCATATCGGCTACGATTACATGCACTTCTTCTCGCTGTAGGATCTCAAGTGCTTCTTTGCAGCTCTTGGTGAAAAGTTTATTGTATGGCTCCTCCAGGAGCCCCCTTTCTAAGGAGCGTAGGATCGCTTCGTCATCATCCACGAATAATACGGTCCTCATTTTTACTACTTTCTTTTTTCTGAACATTTTTACCTCCTATTCACGAATTGGAAGCATTATTAAAAATTTCATCTCCTTATCACTAACTACTCTCTATTTCTAAACTTTCCAATCATATCTGTCTTCGCTTACTATGGCATGAGCCCGCCACTTAATTCCAGCACTCCCACATAGCCAGCGTCACCCAGGCCGGCATAAGCACAGAGATAATGTGAGATATCTATCTGGCAAAGTGCAGGCTCTGAGCAGGTGCCAGTCTTAAAGGTAAAAGGTACACTATGGCTCAGAGACCAGTCGCTTGTATCGACTGTTAAAACAGTTGCCAGGCCATCTTCCCACCCGCCCCCATAGGCACAAAGAAAACTTGTACTATCTATTTGACACAGTTCTACGCTACCGGCTGCATCGGAGAATTGGTAATAATCGTAGGCCGTATCTTTAGTGATTGTCCAGTTACTGGTATTAACTGTCAAAACCACAACACAACCCTGCCCAATATTACTATTGAATGCATAAAGATAGTGTGTATCGTCTATCTTAGCCAATGCCGGTTCATAAGCATAGAGGCTGGGGGCAACTTCAAAAGGTGTTTCCGTACTTACAGTCCAGGTCCCGGTGTCAACGGTCAGGACAACGGCCCAGTGCCTGAGATTTGAACCCCGATAGGCACAAAGATGATGCGTATCGTCTATCCTGATCAGAGCTGGTTGACAAACAAGATCGCAGGCAAACGAAGTAGTTGGGCTGCTTGTAACATCCGTTAAAACATCGGTTACTGTAACGGTCAGGACAAGCGTCCGCATTGACGATGTATTATCAAAGTATGCGCAAAGAAAATGGTGAGTGTCCCCCTGAGTATCTATCTGAGACAATACCGGATAAATGCAGTCTGCATTATCAAATTCCAGTGGGATTCCTCTCTGAAGCGTCCCAGCTATTTTCTCGAAAAGTATGCAGGCAAAGCCGTCACCCCTGTCCCCCTGATAGGCACACAACAGGTAATCATCTTTTATTTTTGATAAGTCAGGCGTTATTCCCTGTTTCGTGTCATACTCAAAAAAGCTGCCTGCGCTGACACTCCAATCCGCGGGATTGACCGTAAGAGTACGAGCCCAGCCGTCATCACGGTTGCTACGGTAAGCGCAAAGATATTTTGTGCCGCTCATGTGTGTCAAGGCCGGTTCCAGACCGATGGAAGGCATAAACACCAGCCAGGGCTCGGATAATTTAGTAATGTTTCCACCGACGGCCGGCAGGGTATTTGTGCGAATATAAGCCTGTGTTGAAAAGGTCATGTCCTGGTCGAGATTGGCGGGATTTGTCAGCGTCGTCTCGACCTTTACACTGCGGATAGAGTTGACATCTGTTATCGGTGTGCTCAGGTCAACAGCACCATAGCAGGTGAACTGTAGCTTACTGACCGGCCCTGCCAGTTCCGAGAGGCTTCCGACCAGACCAAATTCAACGTAATTATTAACACCAATATCATATCGCACATTGTTCGCATCATTGTCCTGGAATTCGATATAGCCGTTTGTTTCGGTCGGGTCGCTTACCGCGGTTATCCTCAAGGATTTAGAGAGATTACGGTTTAAGTGGTCTATCAGGACCCTGCCGTTCTGTATGGTCTCAGAAGTGCCGGCTTTGGAGTCCCAACTGTTCTGAATCACTCTAAATTGCGGCAACAAGGCTGCAAAGATAATGGCCATTATAGCCATAGCTAAAGTTATCTCCACCAGGGTCATAGCCCGGGTGGACCGAGTTATATTTTTTCGATACTGCATAACAGTTAACGGCCGATAACTTATTACCATGTATCCTTTGAAGTTATTCTTTTTAGCCTTTCTTTTGTTGATAATACCTGTCACTCCTGCTGGCATTTTCGGCTTAAAACAAAGGTTTGTGTGCTTAGTTTTGAGTTATTTAATAGTAAAGAAAGAAAATAAAAAAAAGTGCGATTAATCGGACTTTTTGACGGTGTTGGCCTGTCTTTATCGGGAATTATCGTTTACGATGAAATAAAATTATTCGGCAGGAGAAAAAGTCCCATAAGTCTGTCAAAAATCCTTGACGGAAACAAGAGTAATCCTTAGCAGAAACAAGCGTAATCCGTGCCGAAAGCAAGGCAGTTCTATTGCATTTTATTTCTGAGAATTTACCATCTTCTTGCAACGAGAGTGGCCAGGATGACTTCGATTTCATCGGCCTCGAGCGTGCTGTTGCTATTTAAGTCATAGCCGACCGAAATCTCTATCTCTCTCAAATCAGTACCCTTAGAAGTATCCTTTACATCACACAGGTATGAGCCGCCAAGTGGTGTAGATGTTTCCACAAATGTGCTGGAGTAGTCATATATCGAGCGTGCCCTTATTTCATCGAGTTTGGCCTGGGCAAACGTGAGACTACATGTCCTACGTTCGATAATTGAAGAAGTGACGTGTGCACTGGTCAAAGCTTTTAGAATCGGAACTATTGCGATAATCAGTAAAGAAGTGGCTATAATAACCTCAGTGAGAGTAAAACCCCCTGTTTTTCTTATTGCCGGAGTTTCAGTCCTTAACAATCTGGTCAGTTTTTGACACATTTTATTGTACCTGTTGCTGAATTAATTGTGATTGTGAAACTTCTGCCTTCGGCAGAAACAATTATCTGAGTTGCACTTGCAGGTTTCAGATTTCCCAGTGGGCCGTAGATGAATCTTATTCCAGTGGGGCAGCTAATGCTGAGACCTGAATCAAGTGTGTGCGAGGTGATAATTGCCTTGGTATCTACATTTTCAATTTCGTAGGTGTTATATGGAACGGAACCGACCATCTTCAGTTCAAAGCCTTGTGTATTATTCGCAGCGTCGGAAATGGCGAGTCTGCGTGTGAGTCGAAGGTCGGTAACAATTTTCCTGGCAGTTGTATCGGCTTTTTGCTTTGAGATGATGGCGTAATTGAATCTCGGTACGACAATAACGGCAAAGATGCCGAGAAACACCACTATTATTATTAGCTCAACAAAGCTAAATGCTGCTCTTTGATATTTCGTAGAATTATTGTTCATCTTCATCATCGAGTAATATTTTTGAGATTTCCTTCACTTCTTTTCTATCTAAATGAATATGATCAGGAACTCTATTTTTGCTATTTGTCGTTACCAATATATACGGTTTTCCAAAAGGGCATTGAGGAGGACCATCGGGAAAATAGTTTGGATCTTTCGTAACTTCCCCAAGGTGAACAGGCCATGCTCCGGTTCTTGAGTAATATAATTCTATTTGTGAGTTTATGATGTCAACATTTTTTCGGCAGGCATTTACACCGGCATTAAATGCGCCTCCGGTAATCCTTGGAATAGCAATTGCAGTCAATATGCCGAGGACCAATACGACAATCATCAGCTCAATCAAAGTGAAAGCTCGTCTTTTCTCTGATCTCATCGTTACCAATCAGCTTAAAGCAAAAGATGGCTGAGGACCAAATGTCAGCCATCTTTGTTGACTTATTTCTATAAGAAACTATATCAGGTTTTGGCTTGCCCGCTTAAGCCACTAACTAATGGCTGTGTACATCGACACGATGGTCCGAATTATAATTATAGGGCACATTGAATGGACATTTAGGTTCACCATCGGGAAAATAGTTCGGATCAGTAGTCACGTCTGTCAGCGCTGCCGGCCAGGAGCCCGTGTTCGCATTGTACAATTCGATCTGGGAGTTTAACATGTCGATATTCGTTTCACAGGCACTAATCCTGGCAGTTTGTGCGCCTCCCATAATTCTTGGAATAGCAATTGCCGCTAATGCGCCGAGGATCAAAACAACAATCATCAGCTCAACTAATGTAAAACCTTTTTCGCTCCGCATCATTTTTTCCTTTCAAAAAAGAAATGATACCTCGATTGAGTTCTGGTAATACTATCGGTAGCTGATACCAACTACTTTAGCACGACTGCTGCGTCGGATTATTTCAAGTGCTGCATATAATCGAACATAGGTAAATATACCGCCATAAGGATAGTTCCGACGATTGTTCCCATAAAAACCGTTAAAGCTGGCTCCAATTTCACAATTAGACTGTCCACCATTCTGTTGATATCTTTATCGAGAAAATCAGCGCCTTTATTCAACATTTGGGATACCTGCCCGACCTCCTCACCGGAAAGAGCCAACTGTACAATTATCGGAGGAAAGATATCGTGTTTTTTCAATGATTCACCGACACTTACACCTTTTTCAATAGAGTTCTGCAATTCTTGAGCAATTCCGTTAACTTTGTGATTATTGGCAACACCGGAAGCCACATCAAGGGCCCTAATCGGTGAAATTCCCACCGATGTCAACATTCCAAAGGTCCGCATAAAATGGGAAACCACAACCATACGATTAACATTTCCAAGAACGGGCATTTTTAGCTTGAAAATATCCCATTTGGCTCTGATAGTGGGATTTCTTAACAGCCACCATAATGCCCCCGACACTGCTGCGGCAATAAAGGGAATCGCCCACCAATAGCCTCTGAGTAGAGAACTAAAGATTACAAGAGCATGGGTAGGACCAGGCAACTGGACGTGTAACTGTTTGTACAATTTGGAAAAGATAGGCACGATAAAAGCTATAAGGCATGCAACAACCACAATGCAGACAACACTGACCACAGCCGGATAAGTAAAAGCGGATCTGATCCTCCTCCTCATATCCATTCGCTTTTCGAGATATATGGCACTCATTTCAAGAGATTCCGCCAATTTCCCGCCGGACTCACCGGCCTCGAGCATTCCGCAAAAGAAATCTGAAAATATGTTACGGTGTTGCCCAAAGGCTTTTTCCAGGCTTGAACCGTTCTCGATGTTTTGCCTTATCTCGGTAACGATACTCGCAAAAGCCGGATTGTTACTCTGCTCCTCTAATACTTCAAGAGACTTTGTGATTGACAGGCCGGCCGAATACATCTCCGCAAATTTATAGATGAATGTAACGATTTCCGACTGTTTTATTTTCCTGCGCTTTGGTTTTGTGTTCTTGTGCCGGCGAGCCTTTAACAGAACATAACCCATCTTATCCAGTTCTTGACGTAACAGGGCAACGCTATCAATATCGTCATAGGTGCCGATAATTTTCTCCCCGGTTTTATCTTTTGCCGTGTAATCAAACACCGTCATCATACCACCTTGATATCTACGATTCGCATCATTTCTTCCATTGTTGTAACACCATCCAAAACTTCATTAACCGCGTTTTCACAAAGTATTTTCATGCCGTCTTTTATCGCCTGCTCCTTAATATCCTGGTCGCTGCTTCCATTCATGATCAGCCTCCTTATTTCAGGAGAAATACACAATATCTCATAAATGCTTTTTCGTCCTCGGTAACCGGTATGGTAGCAACTTTCGCATCCGCCTGGTCGGTACAGCTCAATATTCTTATCAATATCAGACTTATCGCCGAATAGACGCTTTAGTTCTTGTTCAGATGGCTTATAGACTTGTCGGCACTTTGAACAGGACGTTCTTATAAGCCTTTGGGCTGCCGTTCCCAGAAGCGCTGAAGCTACAAGAAATGGTGGTATTCCGAGGTCAATCAAACGCGAAATCGCACCTGCAGCATCATTTGTATGCAAAGTGCTTAAAACCAAATGGCCGGTCAGAGCTGCGCTGACTGCTATTTCGGCTGTTTCAGCATCACGAATCTCGCCTATCAGGATAATGTCAGGGTCCTGCCGGAGAATACTCCGCAGAGCCAGGGCGAAAGTTCTGCCCGCTACTGGTCTGGCCTGGACCTGGGTAATACCTCTAAGACGGTATTCTACCGGATCTTCTACAGTAACGATATTTTTTTCGGGTGTATTGAGTAACTGAAGTATTGAATAAAGGGTAGTAGTCTTACCGGAGCCGGTTGGGCCGGTCAGCAAAAGCATACCGTAAGGATTGTCAACTAATGACCTGAATTTCTGATTATCGTCTGCTGAAGTCACAACCTTATCAATTGACCACTTATCTACGTCCTTATCGAGAATCCTGATTACTATCTTTTCTCCTCCAATTGCCGGTAGTGAAGAGACTCTAAGATCATAATCCTGGCCGTTGCGGAAGGTAGTCATATGGCCGTCTTGAGGAACCCTTCGTTCAGAAATGTCCATATCCGCCATAATCTTAATATGTGAGACCATCTCCTGCTGTACTGACAAAGGCATGTTGACCGTTGGACGTAAGATTCCGTCAATACGGTACCTCACTCTTACCTCGGAGTCCTGTGGCTCGATATGTATATCGCTTGCCCTGGCGTCGATGGCTCCATCTACTATAGAGGAAACCAGCTTTGCAACAGGAGAACTGTCGGCTCTTACTGGTTCTTGCTCGGCCTTATTGACTTGAGTGTTTCTGGCGGGCTCTTTCTCCATCCGCATAGAGACAATGGCCTGTTTTGTTACATTTGTTACGTCAAAATGGTAATGTATCGCACGTTTTATGGCATTGGGCGTGGCGGCAACTGGAATGACCTTGTAGCCGGTCTTCATTTCGATTTGATCCCGGACAGACAGATTCAAAGGAGAGCTCATCGCCACCCGCAGGTGAACACCCTCTCTCTTTATCGGAATCACGTTGTGCCGATTGGCAACCTCGTAAGGCACCAGGTGGGCAACCATCGGTTCAACCATATCAGGTGAAAGATTTATAAACTCGATTTGATTGGTGCCCGCAACAAACTTCGCTAACTGGTCTTCATCGAGAAGTTTTTCCTTTTTCAATATGTTTATCAGATCCTGGCCTGTCTTTTCGTGCTCATCGACCATAGCCTGAAGAGTTTTCTCGTCGAGAATCTTCTCTTCCATAATGAATGTAATTAATGGGTCTTTCTTGTCCATAATCATTCGTTTCCATAAAAGACCGCTAAACCGACTCACATCCAGTATCGGCACTGTCTCATAACGACTTAAAGACAAACACACCCAAAGCAATCTTATCTTGCTTAACACGATGCTTTATAGGCTGAAGGGATGAAAATAACCCCATAATGGAAACTTATCGTGCTGTTTGATTGTCAATGCTTAGAATCCCTATTGCAAGCACTGCACAGTCTTGTTTTCGACTTTGATAACGTTTAAGTAAATTTTGCATTTTCCGGCCACATTCCGGCTCATTTGCAGATATATTTTTCACCATTTCAATGATGTAGCCCTTATTATTTGACGATTATTTATATTATTTTGCCTCTTTTCTATTACCAAAACAGGAGATACATTTTTACAGCAAAGATTATGGACGATACACGGTGTAAAATTTTGTTGATTGAAGACGACTGGCTTGACCAGATGGCTTTTGAGCGGTTTCTAACGGACGAAAAGCTTCTGTATGATTGCACGGTAGCATCGTCCGTTTCGCAAGCCCAGAGCATATTGACTTGCGAAGATTTTGACGCCATAGTTTCTGATTACTCTCTTGGTGACGGCACAGCACTTAATATACTGGATTTGACAAAGGATGTACCAATTATAGTTGTTACCGGAGTCGGTGACGAAGAAGTAGCTACCAGGGCCTGGAGGAGGGGTGCATATGATTATATTATTAAAGACATCGAACGAAATTATCTTAAAGTTATTCCAAAAACAATCGAAAATGCTATCGAACACAAAAAAATGCAGGAAGCACTCGAAAGGAAGCAAAAGAACCTGGAGGCAATATTTGAAGCGGCACCCGGTTGTATGTTGTTAATCGATGAGAATATGATTGTTACTAGCGCAAATGATACTATAAAGCAATTGGTTCAAAAAGAATATCGACAAATTATTAATCAGCAAATCTGCAGTGTTCTGGGTTGTATTAACAGCTCCTGTAATGAGAAAGGGTGTGGATATGCCCCACTTTGTCAGGAATGTCCTTTATATCAAACAATAACAAGGGTGTTGGGTTCTGGAAAATCCGTTCACGATGTCGAAGTTAATATTACACTTAACATTAATGATAAAAAAATTACACCGTGGCTGCGTATTAGTGCAAAACCGGTAATTATGGATGGCTGCAAGCATGTGGTTGTTGTGATTGATGACGTTACAGAACATAAAAAGATGGAACGTGAGCACCACTTGGCGGAAGAAAAGTACCGGTTGATTTTCGAAAATTCAGCGATTGCTATCACCATGGCGGATGAGCAGGAGAGGCTCATTTCCTGGAACAAGTTTGCTGAGGATCTTCTGGGTATGGATAAAGAAGACCTATATCTCAGGCAGGTGAGTTCTCTTTACCCTCCGGATGAGTGGGAGAAAATAAGAGCTTGTGATGTTAAACAAAAAGGATTGCAGCACCACTTGGTAGAAACCACGATGATTAGAAAAGATGGTAGAATAATCGATGTTGACGTTTCACTGAGTGTTTTTAAAAATCCTGAAGATGAAACCATACGTTCGATAGCCATTATCAGGGACGTTACCGAGCGCAGGAAAGCAGAAGAAAAACTTAAAGAGACAATGGAGATAAAATCTCAGTTTATATCTATGGTTTCCCACGAGCTGCGGACGCCGCTGGCTGCTATGAAAGAAGGTATCGCTATTGTCCTGGATGAAGTAGCCGGCCGGATTAATGGAAAACAAAAGAAGTTCCTGGACATTGCGAAAAGAAATGTCGACAGGCTTGAGAATATGATTAATAATATTTTGGATTTTCAGAAACTTGAAGCAGAAAAAACAGGATTGAATATACAGGATAACGATATAAAACAGGTTATTATGGAAGTTCACGAAACAATGGTTCTCTACGCAGAGAAAAATGGCGTAGAGTTGTTATTTGAGCTTGCTGATAACCTGCCCCAAGCAAAGTTTGACCGTGACAGAATTGTTCAGGTTTTAATAAACCTGCTTGGTAACGCTGTCAAATTCACCCCTAAAGGGGGACGGGCCTGCCTTAATGTTCAGCATCGAAATGACGAATTGGTAATAAGCGTCAGCGATACAGGTGTCGGCATACCGAAAAAGGAGCTTCCGAAGATATTTGAGCGTTTTTACCGTGCAGAACAACAACGTGAGGAGGTTCAGGGGACAGGTTTGGGGCTTTCCATTGTTCACAAAATTGTAACCAGGCACGGCGGCAGAATTGAGGCCGAAAGTGACATAGGTCAAGGCAGTATTTTTACTGTCTTTTTACCCCTGGAGCCTAAGCCTGAACCAAATCTCGTACCGGTAACCGCAGAATAAATTGTTAAAATTCAATTAAAAAACTGCACTTAATTGATTGGCTGGAGGCATTGTTTCCACTCTTTCTTATCATGGCCACAGAAATCAGCACACCGGAGATGGAATAGTCGTAAACGTTTTTAGCTTCATCCGATTAATGGGTAGGTGCTCCGAAAAGATCGGGGCCTTGAGGTTGGGCCGAGAGAAAAATCGTTTGGGCAGATGGCCGAATTAGGGCGGTCAGGGGGGTAATTTGGACATCTGGGGCCCCGAACGATTTTTCTCGGTCATTGGGATCGCATATTGAC
>Ga0114922_10003724_pt1 | contig 14198 bp, 12 predicted proteins | sample AartaG_FD_100975 | JGI IMG/M metagenome (GOLD analysis project Ga0114922, IMG submission 100975) | Deep subsurface microbial communities from Aarhus Bay to uncover new lineages of life (NeLLi) - Aarhus_00045 metaG | ecosystem: Environmental > Aquatic > Marine > Oceanic > Sediment | place...
AGGTCTATTATTACCACATTTATCCGGTAATACAAATCTTCTCTGAACCTGCCTTGCCTTACCTCCTCATCGAGGTTGCGATTTGAAGCAAGGATAATGCGTGTATCAACCGTTTGGGTTTTATTACTGCCGACCGGATCGAACTGTCTGTCCTCCAGGACCCGCAGAAGCTTGGCTTGCAGAGCGGCTGAGGAATTGGCAACTTCGTCTAAAAAAATCGTCCCACTATCTGCCGCCAGAAACTTGCCTTCTTTATTATTTACAGCGCCGGTAAAAGAACCTTTAATATGGCCGAACAGCTCGCTTTCCAGCAGCGTCTCCGGCAGTGCCCCGCAGCTTACCTCGATGAATGGCTTGTTGCGTCGGCTCGAACGATGATGTATTGCTCTTGCTAACATACTTTTGCCGGTGCCCGAGGGGCCGGCCATCAGTATTGTGGTCTTGGTATCGGCGACCGCCTCAACAAGGTCGAAAATCTTCGCCATTTTGTAGTTATGGCTGATTATGTTCTCCAGGCGATATTTCTGTTCGAGCTGCAGTCGGAGGTTCTCGTTTTCGCTCATAAGCAATTGCTGCTTAATCGCTCTTTCTACCGCCAGCCGTAAATCGTCATCGACGATCGGTTTTGTAAGGTAATCGTAGGCGCCTTGTTTGATTGCCTTAACTGCGCTTTCGATGGTGCCATAGCCGGTTATCACGAGGGTCACCGTTTGAGGATGGTTTTCCCTGATAATATCCAATAGTTCGAGGCCGTCTCCGTCCGGCAGATTGACGTCTGTTATGACCAGACTATAGTGCTCTTGTTCTAACTTGGCTAAAGCACCCTTTAATGTTTCTGCGCCGCTGGTCTGGAATCCTTCGAGCGTCAGGAACTCACACAGTGAATCCAATATGATTTTATCGTCGTCTATAACAAGAATATTCTTTTCTCTCATAGAACTTTCCAATCCTTCTTTTATGTATCCTTTATGAATCACTTTTTGCCGGCAGGTACACAGTGAAAATACTGCCGCCGTCAGGAGTGTTTTCGGCGGTTATTCGGCCGTGATAGCTTTCAATTATGTCCCTGCATATTGCCAATCCCAATCCTGTTCCTTTGCCTTTATCTTTTGTCGTGAAGAAAGGCTCAAATATAGCTTCTGTATTTTCCGGCGGTAAGCCTGTTCCTGTGTCGTGGAACTCAGCTACAATGGTATTGTCCGCTGCCAGATGCGTTGAGATTCTTAGTTCTCCGCCATCCGGCATTGCATCCAGGGCGTTCTTGGTAAGATTACGGAATACCTGAAACAGATTGCCGCTTCTGATTTGTGGTATGCCGGAGGTGTAGTTTCGTGATATTCGAATATTCAGGGCCTCTGCTTTCGAGCCCATTGTTTTGATAGCATCTTCAATAATCTGCTCGATTCCGATATATTCCGACGGCGTGTAAGTGCTGCGAGAGAATTCCAGCAGCTCGCTTACGATTTGAACCATTCTCATAAGTCCCTTCCGGCATTGGGTCAGGTACTCTTTAGGTTTTTCCAGGTTTTCCTGCTCAACAATTCTCATCGCAAGATTAACGTATCGCAGTATCCCGTCCAGAGGGTCATTGAGCTCATGGGCGACCTTAGAGGCAAGCTTCCCAACGGCAGCTAGTCTTTCAGTGTTGGTCGACTGTCTTTGGATATTGACCTTTTTGGTTACGTCTTCGATTATTATGATACCGCCGAGCTTTTTTGTTGTTTTGCTTTCTTTCAGTGGTGTGCAGACGATTCGCAACAGTTTTGTTTTGCCGTTCGATGTATAGCCTACGTCATCAAACCGGCATGTTTTTCCCGTTGCAATTGCTGATTTTAATTGTTCTGTCCAGCCCAGCCATATCTTGTCATCGGTACCTTTTGCCAGAGACCTGTCGATGTAATCGTCTAAATCGATTAGTTTTGTTGCCTGGGGATTGGCCTCGATAATCTTCAAGTCCGGGTCAAAGGCAATAACTCCTATCGGCAATGACTGTACGATTGACTTACCAAGCAGCCTGGAACGTGACTGGTCATTTACGGTGTGTCCCTTTCGTTGGTCACCGTTTCTATCTGACTTTTCTGGTTGTAATTGTGGATGTTCTGGCATAGCTATGATAATAAAACCTATCTCCACTATTGTCAAGTGTGGGTGTTGCAAAAAAACAACACACGCGCTCCTTTTTTCGGACTGAGTGGATTACTTGTTTAGCAGGAAACATAACATTTTATAAAATAAGCAGCTAAATTAGTTTGTTCTATGCCAATAGTAAGTCATCTGAGGGTAATATCGGTTTCTGATGTTTCTATTTGTCAACGCTACATGCAGACTCCTTAATTAGTCTGTCGGTCTCGGCTGGATAATTCTGTTTAACTTTATACCGAGCAAGCATTTGTAAAAGTTAAGATAGGGTATTCGTCTGCTATCTGTTTTGGAATGAATTTTGCACCAAGCAACGTTGCAAAAGTGTACAAGGTTCAAGGACGAGGGGGTGATGCAAGGAGGCATAAAATGGAAGGAACTGAAAGACGCAAGTATAAGCGATTGGGGGCAAAGTATAATATATTCTGCCGTGAAGTTGGTTCCACAACAGAGCAATCTCATACCGGCTGCACTGTGAATGTAGCTCCCGGCGGTTTGTATTTTGAGACCGAAAGTGCGACGTTCAAGCCGGGCTGCCTGTTGGAAGTAGAATTGTCAATACCGCCGAAGCGAGGTTTGCTTGAATTTGGCGGCAGGATTGCAGGCTTCGCCAGGGTCCTGAGAGCTGATAATATCTTTGAGTCTGCCGGAGGTACGGATTTATCTTCCGGTATATTCGGTGTAGCTGTGCAATTCTGTCGCTCTCCAAAGCTCTGCATGTAATACCAATTCTATTTATTGATTGTCAATTACTTGAGCTTGTCATTCCTGCAAAAGCAGGAATCCAGACTCTCTCAGTTAGTATAATATGCAATTCTGCTGCTCCCCAAAGCTTTGTATATAAGAATTACTTTTCCGGCCAGATGCCCTCGAAGACTTCCACCGCCGGGCCCATCATATAGATACAATTGTCTTCTGGGCACCAATTTAAATTCAAGTCTCCGCCCGGCAAATGCGCAGTACATATTCGCTCACATCTGCCGGTAAGAACCGCAGCCACACAGGCGGCACAAGCACCACTGCCACAAGCCATCGTAACGCCGCTGCCTCGCTCCCATGTCCGCATCGTAAATTCTGTTGGCTTATCAATCTGAACGAAATGAACGTTGACGCGGTTTGGGAAAAGACTGTGGTTTTCGATAGCAGGGCCAAGTTTTTCAAGTTCGATTAATTCCACATTATCACAGAAAAATATAGCGTGCGGATTACCCATCGATACGCATGTCATCAGCAATTCCTGGCCGAGGATTTCGATGTGCTGTTCGAGGGCTTTTTCCCCGGACAGATTTACAGGTATATCTTTTGGCGTTAGAACCGGCTGGCCCATATTGACACAGACTCTTTGGACCTTGTCCCTGTCATCAACCATCAGTCCGACTGTTAAAACACCATTTTCTGTTTCTATATCCATTGAAGCAGAGCATAAAGGGGGCTGATCCGGCATAGAAAACAATCCGCCGGTGTGGGCCAATTTGTGTTCATAGGCGTATTTTGCAACGCAACGGATACCATTTCCGCACATTTCGGCTTTTGAACCATCTGCATTAAAGATGCGCATTCTCACATCCGCTGTTTGTGATGGCGATATAAGAATCAATCCGTCAGCCCCGATTCCTTTGTGGCGGTCGCTGACGATTTGAGCTAATTTTGCAGGGTTCTTAATCTTTTCCTCGAAGCAATTGACATAGACATAGTCATTGCCCAGGCCCTGCATTTTTGTAAATTTCATTCTACTTCTCCTTGCAAAAACCGCTTTAGTATATGCATAACAGAGACAAAAGTCAAAATTATTGCACCCATTGGCGACCTGCGGGCGTGGCCGGTTTTTACGGCAAGTGATTTTGCCCTTTGATCAGTCCGGCAACTCCTTCGCAAACAACGCAGGCCTGACGGATTGGGTTTGACCAGTCCGGCAACTCCTTAGCAAACAACGCAGGCCTGACAAGATTGGGTTTGTTTTTATATCCGGCCAGCGGGGCAAATTTTTTGTAAGTCATTTTTTTATAAGCACTTGAATTCATTTGGGTATCCTGAAAATTGGGTTTGTTTTGTATAAAAAGGCTGATTTGTAGAGGGTTCTCTACAGATGTAGTGCCTTATAGGCACGTAAATAACCCTCGTATAGCGTATAGCGTGCAGCGGGTAGCGTATGACGGACAGAGTATAGCGTATAGCGTACAGCGTAGAGCGTTTAGACGATGATGGATGATTCATAATAGACTCAAGACTAAAGACTCAAGACTAAAGACTAAGGATTATTTTACTTGGGTCAGCTGCCCCTTAGTATTTGACTGATTTTTCCGGAGACGAAAAAGCAGCGCCTCTATAATTAGAGCTACCTGCACTTTTGTTACGAAAATGTAACCGTTTCTCGTCGCTCGTCGCTCGTCGCTCGTAACTCGATTTGAGACAGTAAGTTAAAATTTTAAAAAAATTTTGATTTTTGTTCTGAGGTATCAGCGTTTTTGATTGAAGACACGGACTTACACCCCACTAGAAAACAGAAGGCATGGTACAAAAATGGACATATTTATCTTGAAAATTTTATAGTTGACGCTAACAGCAGCCTCTGTTACACTACATCTATATTAACCTTGAGGAAGGCATCCTGTTTGGTCAATTCGATTCGTTGGATTCGGCAGCAGGAAATGCGGCGGTCGTCCTGGTGCCCAAAAATGGGGGCTGGAGGATATAGAAATGAAGACGGCGAGTAATTCAAGAGTTTTGCGGACAATCCCTTTGCTAATTGCAGTTTGTCTTGTTAGCATGCCTGCCCAAGCCCAATACAGCGGCGGCACAGGAGAACCGAACGACCCGTACCAGATCGCTACTCCAGCGGACCTGATTCTGCTTGGTGAGAGTCCAGGAGATTACGACAAGCACTTCATCCTGACCGCCGACATCGACCTCGATCCGAATCTGTCTGGCCGTAAGGTCTTCGACAGGGCGGTGATTGCCCCGGATGTGAATGATGCGGTGGACCCTTGGGGGCGGTCTGATTATGACGGAACACAGTTCGCTGGTGTCTTCGAGGGCAATGGTCATGTGATCAGAAATCTTCATATACAGGGCGGCGGATTTCTGGGTCTGTTTGGACAGTTAGGCTTTGCGAATATTTCCAATTTCGCCCTGGAAGCAGTAGATGTCAATGGAACAGGTAGCAGTATCGGCGGTCTGGTGGGCGGCAATGGCGGCAGCATCACTACGAGCTACAGCACCGGCACGGTCACTGGAAATAGCAGGATCGGCGGCCTGGTGGGCGACAATGGCGGCAGCATCACCACGTGCTACAGCACTGGCTCGGTCACTGGAAATAGCTGTGTCGGTGGCCTGGTGGGCGAAAACGACAGGGGCAGTATCACCAACTGCTACAGCACCGGCTCGGTTAGTGGAGATAGCGGGATCGGCGGCCTGGTGGGAAATAGTGAAAATGAGGGTGTTGTTATCGCGTGTTACAGCACCGGCACGGTCAGTGGAACAGGTAGCAGTATCGGCGGTCTGGTGGGAATACTTGAAGGCACTATCACGTCAAGCTACAGCACCGGTACGGTCACGGGTACAAATGGTGTCGGCGGTCTGTTAGGCTACGAGGATGGCGGCATTGTGGCCAAAAGCTACAGCATCGGCAGGGTCAGTGGAACAGGTAGCTCTGTCGGCGGTCTGGTGGGCAGGTCCAAGGGCGGGAGAGGAGCAACCGCGAGTGTCTGGGATACGGAAACGTCGGGGCAGACCACCAGTGTTGGCGGCGTTGGCCTGACAACCATTGAAATGATGGATCCTGAGATGCTTGGACTTAATGGACTGGCCCATGATCCTAACTGGGCGTTGAATGAAGGCCAAGACTATCCCAGACTGGCCTGGGAGGGGACAGCCGGACAGATCATCCCGGAGCCCGTTATTGACTGGCTCAACGGACAGGGAACCGAGGAAGAGCCCTATCGCATTGATACAGCAGAGCAACTTATTCTATTGGGCAAAGCGAGCATCCTTTGGGATAAGCATTTTATCCTCGGTGCTGATATTGATCTGGATCCGAACCTCCAGGGTAGACAAGTCTTCTCACAGGCGGTAATTCAGATTTTTTCGGGAGTCTTTGACGGAAATGGTCACACGATCTCGCATCTCACGATCAGGGGTGGAGAGTATCTGGGTCTGTTCGGAGCATCATACGGGACTATTTCAAACCTGGGCCTTAAAGCTGTGGATATTGATGGAGACAGGTGTGTCGGCGGCCTGTTAGGCTACGGCGATGGCAGCATCACCAACTGCTGCAGCACCGGATCGGTTAGTGGAGATAATAGTGCCGGCGGCCTAGTGGGCGGCAATGGCGGCAGCATCACTACGAGCTGCAGCACCGCCACGGTCAGTGGAGATAACAGGATCGGCGGCCTGGTGGGCAGCAATTACTCGGTGAGCCTTATCACATCAAGCTACAGCACCGGCTCGGTCAGTGGAGACAGCCGTGTTGGTGGTTTGGTGGGAGACAATCGTGGCACTGTAGCCAACAGCTACAGCACCGGCATGGTCACAGGAAATGAAAATGTCGGCGGCCTCGTGGGCAGCAATAGCAGCAACCGCCTTTGGCCCAGCAACGGCAGCATCACCTCAAGCTTCTGGGATATTGAAACCAGCGACCGGACAAATATGTGTGGTATTCAAGAAGAAGGTGCTACCGGTTGTAATGATTGGTTCGGTAAGACCACGGCCGAGATGCAGACGGCCAGCACGTTCCTTGACGCCGGCTGGGATTTTGTGGGTGAGAGCGTAAATGGGACAGATGACATCTGGAGCATCTGTGAGGGGACGAATTATCCGAGGCTGGTGTGGCAAATCCCGGCAGGTGATTTTGTCTGTCCGGATGGCATCACGATAGAAGATTTTGTGTTTTTCGCCGAATACTGGGGGAATGAAGCTTGCGATTTAAGCAATGATTATTGTGAGGGTACAGACCTTGACTTCTCCGGTACAGTCGATGAAGCCGACCTTGAAATCCTTGTTGAGAACTGGCTGGCAGAAACCCAATAGCTGAAAATCATCAATCTAATGGTGGATTCTCGAAGGCCAGGATTATCCTCGTCTCTGGTGGGAGCTGATTCCTGAGAACTGATCTCCTACCGTTCTTCACAGCGTGGGGAGTGTGGTTGGCCGTACGGTTACGAATAATCACTGTGTTCTTGTGATGAAACTAGGGAGAAAACAAGGGAAAGCCGGCTATTAAAGGCTGGAGTGAGTGCACAGAAAAGGTTGACTGTTTCTAATAAAAGAAACGAGGATATAAAAAAATGAGTGACAAGGAGAAACGCATGACTGCATTACCGGGATTGGCCGGTATTGGCTTGATCTTAACTGGGATTGCCGGCCTCATATATGCATTCCTTGGAGGTGGAGGCTTAAGTCTTTTAGCCTCCGCATTTGCTTTTGGTACCGTCTTTTATGTGTGCTTCAAATAAAAAGAAGCTGTCGCCAGATAGGACACTATTTGCGTTCAAAATGGGGCCAGGCAGCAATTAGTGGCTGGAGCCCCCGACAGAAAAGCAAGTGAGCTTACATCGGGGGTAAACTCAAGAGGATTTAGAATAGTTAATTAAGAATGCATATTTCAGGTTGCAGAATTGGATTTGAGATTCTTCACTACGTTCAGAATGACAACTATTTTAAATAGATTCCTCGGCTGCGCTCGGAATGACGGTTTTTAGATTGCTTCGGTGGCTTGTGGACCCTGGTCGGCCTTAAGCAAAATACGGGCATGTCGCCGTTTGTGGGCCGCCATCTTATCCGTAAGCTTGATTTATTTCTTATTATGATATGCAGCAGCTACTACTTCAGCTACTGCCTTGTGTACTTTCCTGTCCAATATATTGGGCAGCAAGTTGCCTTTTGGTGCTAATTGGGCCAATTTTTCTGCAGCAGCTAATTGCATATCAAATGTTATATCTTCGGCTTTAGCATCGAGAGCACCTCGGAACAGGCCGGGATAGGCCAAAGCATTGTTAATTGCCCTTCCATCAGCAAAAACAGCGGCCCCGGCCTCAAGGGCAGCTTCTACGCTTATTTCCCCCACAGGATTGCTGAGCGGAAAAACAATAGGGTTTTCAGCCATGCAGGCAATCATTTCGCTGGAGACTATGTTTGGCCTTGATACTCCAATGAAAATATCCTTGTCCCTGAAGGACTCATACAAATTTCCTTTTTGATTTTTTTTGTTCGTAAGCTTAGCTAATTTCTGCTTGTAAGGATTCATATTCTCCGTTCGGCCCCTGTAAAGTGGGCCCTGTGAATCATGAATCACAATATCGCCAATTCCGTATTTTCGCAGTATCCTGGTTATGCCGTAACCTGCGGCACCGGCACCGAGAATGACAGCAGAACAGTGCTGCGGTTCTTTTTTTGTTTTTTTGATTGCATTCATCAGTGCAGCGAGGGCAACGGTTGCTGTTCCATGCTGGTCATCGTGGAGGACGGGAATATCAAGTCTGTCTCTTAGTTTTTCTTCGACGGCAAAACACGCCGGGGCGGCAATATCCTCAAGCTGGATCGCTCCGAAGGACGAAGCTATGTTTGTAACCGTTTCCACCATCGTGTCGACATCCTCAGAGTCAATCAATATAGGAAATGCGCATACGTCGGCGAATTCAGAGAAGATGGCGGCTTTGCCCTCCATAACGGGCAGGGAAGCTAAGGTTCCGATGTTACCCAGGCCTAAGACCGCAGTGGCATTGGTTACGATCGCAACCCTGTCGCATATTCCGGTCATATTCCATACTGCCTTAGGGTCAGCCTTTATCTTTTCACACACGGATGCAACACCGGGAGTGTACAGCATTTGGAACTCAGTAAGATTTGTGATAGGGACCCGGCTTACTATTTTAATGGCACCGCGTCGATGTATTTCCAAAACATCGTCTCTGACATCAAGTACCTTAACTCCACTGATATTATTTATTGTGTTCAGAAGCATATCAAGATGTCTTTTATCAGAACAATATACGGTTATGTCCCTGATTTTATACCGGCTTTGTAGTGCCGCTATGTCAACGGTTCCGATGTGTGCACCAACCTGCCCGGCAGCTGAAATCAACTTTCCGAGCATACCTGGTTTGTCCAGTATCCTGCACCGCAAAGTGAAAATTTGCGCTGCGTGATAGCGTTCCTGCCAGCTTGTGGTTTTAATGTCTGTCAATTTAGAGCCTTAACCTGACATATCTCATATTAAACGCCTGGCTACGTACCAAGTTTTCGAATCTGATTATAATACTAAAATTTTCTTCACATTGCAAAAGTCTTAAGCCGTTCTTGCTGCGTCCCAAATGTATATTTGATAGCGTACAGTCTCTGGAAGGACTTAACCGCACTGGTCAAATTGTCGGCTCGGTGATACTTCGGGGCCCCGCCGAGCTTCCAGAGGGCGTTCTCTCAAACTTAACCGGTAATTTTATTTGTCGTTGAACGGTAAGAATGATTGTCGCTGATCATTGATGTTAGCTACCCAACAGCAAATTCTTTTTTTCGGGTGTTCATCTGTGCTTTTAGACGTGCGATGATTGACGAGTGCATCTGTGAGACGCGGGACTCGGATAAATCAAGCGTTGCGCCGATTTCCTTCATTGTCATCTCTTCGTAGTAGTATAAAACGATAATCAGGCGTTCAGCGCGAGTCAGCCCTTTGGTAAGCAAACTCTTAAGGTCCCGCTTTTGGGCTTCGATGACGGGGTTCTTGCTTCTTTCATCTTTGATTATGTCTATTTCGCGAATATCTTTTTCGCTGTCGCCATCGCCGTATTTTGTGTCCAGCGATACCAGGCTGACCGCATTGGCATCCCGCCGGAGTCTGTTAAACTCATCCGTATCCATATCCAGCTCTTCAGCGATTTCTTTTTCTGTGGGTTTGCGGCCAAGATGTATCTCGAGCGAATGTGTGGCTTTTGACAGCTGGTGGGCCCGTGCACGGACTAATCGCGGCACCCAATCCATACTGCGAAGCTCATCAAGAATGGAACCTCTTATACGGGGTGAGCAGTATGTCTCAAACTTCACACCTCGGTCAGGGTCAAAAGCATCTATAGCGTCTATAAGTCCAAAAATGCCGGCGCTGACAAGGTCGTCCAGCTCAACCTTGTCAGGTAATTTGCTGTGCAGCCGCTCAGCGCAATATTTTACCAGGCTCCTGTAGTGTTCCATGAGCAGGTTGCGGAAATAATCATCGCGGTTTTTATGGAACTGCTCCCATATCTGGTCAATGCTGAATTCCTGCTTGGTTTTCAAAAGTTTCCTCCTTGAAAGATAGCCCGCTTTGCGGGTACTCGGATTTTATAATTTTAGTAGATTTTGCAGAGCCGGGCTTTAAGTCCCATAAACAACAACATTTTTCCGTTGTCAGCATGTTCTACCTCTGTACACACGAACAGAGCGCCAATCTCAAGTTTCTTATCGACTTTTTGGCCGATAACTTTAGAAGAACCAGTTAACAATAATCAGTTGATACTGTTTTTTGTTTTTGTATGAGAAATTTTGCGGCAACTCTTTGGTTAAGCGAATTTTCCAAAAGTTTGGTTATCTGCAGCTCGAGATATCCATCTCGATTTTCTTCAAGAAGCTCTTTGCTGTGCTCATCGACCATGGGTTTAACCTCGAAGCTCCCCCTGACGCCGAATTTGATGTTTTCAGTGTCGCGCAGGATAAGCCGTTGGTTTCGGATATGCTCGTCGATTGCATTGTTCAGCAAGCCGGAAAACTCGTTCACCGCCAGCTCTTTAGGTACAAACCCAGGATTGTTCACGTTGGATATGTTTTGGATAAGGATTTTTTGCCGTGTGTGTGTGAACTCGATTATCTTAACCAGTATTTCAGTAATATTATCCGTTATCAGCGAAGTTAGGTTCATACGTAATCCTTCCTGTTGCCTCATAAGTTTTTTGGCTTTGGCCGAAGAGAAGGAAAGGAACCTGGGAAAGATAGTTTGTGAAGGGCGAAACTGAATTTCTCATCCTTGGTCCTTTCATATCTTCCTTCAATCCTGTTCTTTGCCTAAAATCAGTCTTATTTCTGTAAGCGTTTTTGTTTTCTTGAGCTGCATGATTTTTGACAATCTCTCAAATACGGACTCGTCGTACAGTCGATGTCCGCCCTCCGTCCATTTTGCTTCGCGGATAAGTCCCATTATCGTGTAGTTATGAATTGTTTGTCGTGAAAAGGGGGTATAGCTGACTAATTCACCGATTCGATAGAGCTTGGCGGGTATCTGCAAGATGTCATTTTTGACTTTTGGTTGCATAGCTAAAAGTAAAAAATATATTATACGTTTTACAAAATATAAAATCTATTTTATCGGATGTCAACTTTTTTTTAACTTTTTTAAAAAAAAATTGGCCGCTTTTTGTTCCCCCGGTGCTCTATCAGGTACCCACATGTAGGGAACCAACATTGTATTTATCGTTTGTTCTAAAGTTTTCCTGGAATTTCTTGCCGGGTGTTGCTGATAGGGGTTTCTGGCGCAAAAGCTCGGCTTCAATCAGCATTTAGCTTGCGTTTTTTCCCAAATACCCCTGCAAAAATATCCGATACAAGGATAACTGAACACGAGGTATTACACGAAATTGCATGAAACGAATATGCCGAAGTGGGGCCTTTTTTGAAATATGAGTCGAACCAATAAAAGCTCTGGAAGTACTGCTAACAACCCTGACATCAGCATTTCCCTGATTGAGCAGGTAACTCCTCTGGCTCGGCAGATAAACTGCCTCGATATTGACCGAGTAGCTGATATTTGCATTAAAAGCATACCAAAATTAGTTCGCATAAGGTTTGCTTCGCTGTATATACTCGATGAAACAAATAATATTTTGCACCTGCATAAGCACAACCATCCGTTTCTCATAAATAAAATAGTCTCGCTGAATCAGACCCCGACGCCCCTTATGGTTATGGCTGTAAGAAGTAAACAACTGATATTGGTGCCGGATATAGACACACATAAAAAGCCTATAATTAAAAAATCACAGCGTGCCTTTGCTGATAATTATAAGACCAAAAACTGTGCTATCGTTCCTCTTATTTGCCAGGACAGAGTGGTTGGGGTGCTCAATTTGGCGGATAAGATGGGTGGAAACCATTTTGAGTCCGAAGACATCGCGTTGATAGAGCTATTCAGCCAGTTGGTTGGTGCGTCAATTGGCAACATAAAGCTGTTTGAGAAAACACAGCGACAGGCTACAACAGACGGGCTGACTGGTCTTGTGAATCACAAAACCTTTTACGAAATCCTGGAAAAGGAACTTTGGCGGTCACGCCGATATGGGGGGCAAATCTCCCTCATTATGGTCGATATTGACAATCTCAAGAAGATAAATGATGACTACGGCCACCGGGCCGGCGACAGGGTCATAAAGGAAATTAGCAAAAGAATAAAGGAATGCATCCGGCAAATCGACACAGCAGCACGGTACGGCGGCGATGAGTTTGCAGTCATTTTGCTTAATACCTCGCTTATCGATGCAAGTGTTGTTGCAAAGCGTATGGTTGACGCGGTCTCCAGGATTCCGACGGTCTGGAACAAAGAGCAGATAGCACTATCCATTAGTGTAGGGCTTGGTCAGTATGATGCTGAAGCCAGCCCTGAGGACATTACAGGCCGATCCGACCTGGCACTGTATGCTGCCAAGCAGGCGGGTAAAAACACGGTCAGAATCTTTGAGCCTTCAAAGAATAGCCTGTAGCTTTTTCGTAACTTCCACCTAATTTGCAGCTAAACTCTACTCTATTCTGTATCTTGAACTGTTTCACAGCAAAGTATTGGTCGGATAGTATTATCAAAATCCACGCTTTTGCCCAATCTTATCCGAAAAGGCTTGCGTAAATTCCCTTATGAAGATATTTTTTTCTTGACGGTAATATAGGCAGTTTAGTATAAATATACATGGTAAGGTCTGTGCTTTATTTGTCCTCTGGCGTGTAAAATCTTTGTAGTTTTTTGGTAGAGAGGGCTTTTTCAAGGAAGAAGGTGCTTTTTAAGTCGCTAAAAATAATCCTGGGCAGATATGGATAGAGTGTAGCGATAGGGAAAATAATTGTTGGTTGTTTTGGTGTGTGGCCAAAGCATAATCCCTGATTATTTCAACTTTTTTTGAAGCCCGCCTGTCGAAGACGGGACGGTGTGAAGGAGGACTATTATGTGTAGGAAATTGATTTGTTTAGTTTCTTTTCTTTTTGTGCTGGGTCTGACGGCAAGTATGGCGAACGCGGACATAATTGCATACTGGCCGTTTGACGAGGGCGCAGGGGATGTAGCCGAAGACGTTATCGGCGGCTTTGATGCACAACTCACTAATATCGATTGGATTGCGGGCCAATTCGACGGTTTCGCACTTGAGTCCGACAGGAGCGGTGACGAGATCTTTGCCGGCGCCGGCCCAACACCGACGACCGACGACCTGTCAATAGCCTGGTGGATGATGAACAACAACGATCCCTACGATACCATGATGAACAAGTGTGAAAATGACAGCGCCGCCGGTTTCTCTGTGCTGGTGCGACCCCCGGAGGAAGTCTCTGTTCTGCTGTTTCGTATCGGTGGCTTCCAGGCTTATGGCGCCTGGGGCTCTGAGTGTGCCCTTCCTGCCGAGTCTTTTATAGACGGAGAGTGGGTGCACATCGTCTGCACGTATGATAGTTACACCGATACCGCCACGATATATCTCAACGGAGAGTTGGTGCCGTATGGCGATCTCAATCCCAAGGTCGGTGGTATCGCCGGTCCCGACGGTTATTGTAATGGGGTGAATGACCCCGATCAGCCTCTGTACATCATCGGCCAGCGGCAGTCCTTCGGAGGTATAGTGGACGAGGTTGCCATCTGGGACACCGCGTTGACGCCCGATGAGGTGCTTGCCGTCTATACCCTTGGGCCGTTAGCTTTAGACCCAAGAATGGCCGGCAAACCAAATCCGGAGGATGAGGCAACAGATGTGCCCCGCGATGTGGTCCTTAGCTGGACGCCGGGAGAGTTCGCCAACACACATGATGTGTATTTCGGTACGGTTTTCGATAATGTCAACGACGCCGAC
>Ga0114922_10003725_pt1 | contig 14197 bp, 6 predicted proteins | sample AartaG_FD_100975 | JGI IMG/M metagenome (GOLD analysis project Ga0114922, IMG submission 100975) | Deep subsurface microbial communities from Aarhus Bay to uncover new lineages of life (NeLLi) - Aarhus_00045 metaG | ecosystem: Environmental > Aquatic > Marine > Oceanic > Sediment | place: Aarhus...
ACAATTCTGTTCAGAGTTGAATATCTTTCAAAAGCCAAAGATTTCTGCTTTTCAGGTTTTCGTTAATCATTTCTCATTAGGACCATTGCTTTCAAAAAGATTATACGTTAAAGAAGCCAATATGAAGATAAAAGAGGTACTAAAAGACAAAAAAATCGATCTTGTTATTGCAGATACTCTCCTAATGGCAGAGTACGCAAGAAAACTCAAGGGTTTATTTAAAATCTTGAATGAGCATAATCTCGAGTTTATGCGCGCAGTTCGCAGAGTTTATACGTACAAAAGCTGGATAAAAAAAGTATATTATTATTTCATAATGAAACGATTGAAAAGATATGAACTCAAAGCTATAAGAGATTTTGATGGATGTTTCGTCTGCTCTGAAACTGACAAGAAAACATTAAGTAATTCTCTCGCTTATCATGCCATAAAAGTCGTTCCTAACTCTGTTGATATCGACTATTTTCATCCTAAACAAGGAACACATGATTCGAAAAAGATTATCTTTACAGGAACCATGTGGTATGAGCCTAATGTGGATGCAGTCAAGTATTTTGCCAAAGACATATTTCCCACCTTAAGGGAAGATATCCCTGATTTAGAGCTCATTATAGTGGGGGATAGACCAACTGAAGATGTGCAGAATCTGTCGAGTGATGGGAATATCACAGTTACAGGGTATGTGGATGATATCAGACCCTACCTTTATGATGCATCGGTCTTTGTCGCACCAATCAGGATGGGAAGCGGCACACGGTTGAAAATCCTCAGCGCTATGTCAATGAGTCTTCCTGTTGTTTCCACGACAGTTGGATGCGAGGGTTTAGAAGTATGTGATGGAGAAAATATTTGCATCGCAGATACGCCGCAACAATTTAGTGAAATGACCCTGAAACTGCTGAAAGACATAAAATTCTGGAATCGTATCGCTTCTGGTGGGAGGGTATTAGTCGAACAGAAATATTCTAATAAGTCTATAGAGAGAGAGCTATTCAATTTTTGGGACCTCATTGAGAGAAAATTGGAAAGAAATGTCTGATCTAAGTATCATTGTCATTAGTTGGGATACAAGAGAACTACTAAAAACTTGTATTGATTCTATTTATAAAAACTCCCCTGATTTTCCCTTCGAACTCATTGTTGTTGATAATGCCTCTTCAGATGGAAGCCAAGAAATGGTGAAGGAGAATTTTTCTGATGTCTTACTGATAGAAGGCACGGAAAACCTAGGCTTTGGAAGGGCGTGTAACCTAGGGGCCAGACAATCACATGGGCGATATATTCTTTTTCTCAATTCTGATATCGTTATGCATCCTGGCACTCTCAAAGGGTCTGTTGAGTTTATGGATTCTCACCAAGACGCGGGAATAATGGGATGCAGGACTTTGAATGTCGACGGTACTTTCCAGCCAACGGCATATAACTTTCCATCTATAGTTAGGATTTTTGCTTTAGTCCTGAGATTGAATCGCATTTTTAAACTTTCTCGATTGAAGGGCCGCGCAAAGATTAAATCGTCTGACTATGTTCAAGGTTCGTTTCTTATTATTAAAAGAGATGTCTTAGCTGAAGTTGGCGAATTTGATGAAAAACTTTTTATGTATTCAGAAGATACAGACCTTTGTCTTAGGGCAAAACTGGCGGATTGGGAAGTCTATTATAACCCAGAAATTTCTGTCACTCACGTAGGTGGAGGAAGCATCAAAGATTCCAGAATGGCATTGGAGAACATTATCTTAAGCACTCTATATCTTTATAAAAAACACAAATCTTCATTTGATTTGATATTGTTAAAATTTGCGATCGGCTTTGCTTTGATTGTGCGGACTTTGATTGATCTTTTCTCCTCTCTTTTAAGGGGAAAATTTTTAGACAGGGGAACAGTGACTTTTTATAGAGGTTTAATATCGACAATCATGAAATAAGATGACAAGATTGGTTAGGGGGATTTTTATTGCACAGACAAAGAGTTGATATACTCGGCACAGAAGTAGATAGAGTGACTCTCGATGAGTTGTTAAAGGAAATTGAAGGGAATATTGTAGATAAAACTCCCCAATATATCATAACCCCCAATGTGGACTATCTAATCTTAAAGAGGAAAGATAGAAAATTTGAAAAAACGTTTAATAACGCTACATATATTGTTCCTGATGGAGCTCCATTGATTTGGGCTTCAAAGTTTTTAGGAACTCCTTTAGAGGAGAGAATAACGGGTACAGACATCTTAATGGGGCTTTCTGAATTGTCAGCTAAGAAAGGGCATAGCATTTTTTTGCTTGGTGGGGCAGAGGGAGTTGCTGATAAAGTGGCCCAGGTCCTTCAGAAAAAATTCCCGGGGTTGAGAGTTGCAGGAACTTATTCTCCTTATTTTGGTTTTGAGGAAGATACGGTTGAGAATGATAGAATCGTTCGGATAATAAAGGAAACTCAGCCAGATATTCTTTTTGCTGCGCTAGGCGCTCCTAAAGGGGAGAAATGGATTTATGATTTTTACAGATCTCTTGGCGTCCCGTTATCAATGAATATAGGTGCTGTGTTTGACTTCGTTTCTGGAAGAATAAAAAGAGCACCCAAGTGGATGCAAAGGATAGGATTTGAATGGCTCTGGAGACTTCTTAAAGAACCTCGAAGACTCTGGAGAAGGTATCTTCTGAGGGATATGACATTCTTTTATCTGCTTCTAAGACAAAAACTTATAAAAAAATATTGAAAATTTGATGATGAGTTTTAATCTTATTTGAAAGATATATTGCAAGAGATATTCAGTACAAGTTATCTCCATTTCAGGCGGATACTTTTTTTTCTTTAACGCAACGATCAATCCTTCAATACCCGCACCAATATTAAAGATAAATACTGTATCATTGCAAAAAATTGACGAGTCTGTGGATAACAGAATGTCACCCCCAAAATCACTCCTGAAGGCTATTTACATAATTAAGTCATGTTATATAATATTTTAGACTGCTATGCTAAGAACGTATATGTGTTGGAAAAGGAAGCGATTGAAAAAATTATATCTCACACATATTCGGAAAATCCCATTTCATGTATTATGTAGCTCTCAACGCCTGTTGACAATTAATTAAGGAGAGGCGATTGTGAAGATTGCAAGATCAATAAAGATTTTTATCGGAGTTTTATCTTTATTTTCAGGATTATTTCTTCATGGTGATCAGATTTATAATTTCAAGAGTCCAGATTACCATATTGACACAACAACAGAAGGTTTTCACCGTATAGTGATCGAGGGATATTTTTCTTATGGTGTTCCTGGATACCCTGATTTACCCTCAAAGATTTTTCAGATCGCAGTCCCTCCTGATGTCGAACTGAACAGCATAGAGATCACATTCAGTGAAAGTGAAAAAATTTACCTTGGTAATTTCTTAATAAAAGAATTGCCGCCCTTGGCCACATGGAAGGATGGTGTAAGGACTGTAGACTCAAAGGCCGATGTTTATTCGAATGACGCGTTTTATCCCGAGAGGATTCTCGAAAATGCCGGGATATCTCAGATGAGGAAATGGAGGATTTTCAAGGTTAAATACACTCCCTTTCAATATAATCCAGTAACTCAAGAATTGCTATTTATCCCGAGAGTTACATTACGCATTAAATACAGTCGGACCAGTTTTCCACCTATTCCTGATGCCGTTCTCGGTGATGAGGTTATGGATAGAAGAGCAGAGAGAATATTGATCAATTATCAGGAAGCACAAGAATGGTACACGCCATCAGGTTTTGTGCCAAGGCCATCGCAAACACATGATTATGTCATCATAACCACAAATGCCATTGAGGCTTCCAGTACGCAGCTCGCTAATTTTCTCAGTTATTTATCCGGCAAAGGATTCTCTCCTCTAGTTGTCACAGAGGACGACTATGGTATCCTAACAGGACAGTCCCCCAATGGCACTGCGGAGAAGATCAGAGAATGGCTGATAAATAATTACATTACGGCTTCTATCCAGTATGTCCTCTTGATTGGCAATCCAGATCCTGATGATCCCAGTACTGGCGCTGATTCTGTGGGAGATGTCCCTATGAAGATGTGTTGGCCCATGCGAGGACAAACTCATCCAGAATCTCCCACTGACTACTTTTATGCAGACTTAACGGGGAATTGGGATCTTGATGGAGATGGATATTTTGGTGAATACTCGGGTGATGGTGGCGTTGGGGGGGTGGATTTCGCGAATGAGGTTTATGTGGGCAGGATCCCTGTCTACTCTGGTGTCAGTCAACTAGATTCAGCCTTGAGCAAGACAATGAGTTACGGAAATGCGAGTGCCGCTGGAATTACATGGCGACAGAATGTTTTGTTGCCTATGAGCTTTTCAGATGCAACGACTGATGGGGCATATTTAGGAGAGGCGATGAGGTCGAATTATCTCTCACCCGCAGGCCTCTCTTCATGGACCATGTATATGCAGGGAAGCCTCTGTGCTCCGGCAAATTCTTCATTTTCCTCGAACGAAGAGCTCATCGATGGAGCCGTCAGATCAAGATGGATGAGTAATCCCTACGGAATGGTTTGGTGGTGGGGTCATGGAAGTGAGACAGGGGCCTATCTTGGCTACACTGGTTGTGGTTGGGGCACAATATTGACTACAGGAAATACGACTTCATTAAATGATAATTATCCATCATTTGCGTACCAATGTTCATGCAACAATGGATATCCTGAGTGGTCGAACAATCTCGGCACAGCTTTATTGTATAACGGGGCGGTAAACACTGTCAGCGCCAGTCGAGTGAGTTGGTATGCCGTCACATCTTGGTATACAGGATTGAAGTATTATTGCGATAACGCAAGCATTGGGTACTATTACGGGCAGGAATTAGTAAGCAATGACAAAAAGGCCTCTGTGGCCCTCTATGACGTCAAAAGTGACATGGGAGCGAACCATTACACCTGGTGGGGTGGAAGTCATTGGATGAATTTATTTGATTTCAATCTATACGGTGATCCTGCGCTGTCTCTATCTGAATCCACTTCTGTTCATGCCGTTTCCACACCAAATATTCCGTCAGGTCCCACCAATGGATTTGTGAGCATATCTTACCAGTTCACGACAGGCGGTTCTTCTTGCTCACAAGCGCACAGTGTTGAGTATCGCTTCGATTGGGGGGATGGTTCTTATTCGAGTTGGTCCAGCTCGACAAATGCCTCTCATTCCTGGTCTGTGGTCAATACCTACACAGTTAGAGCTCAAGCCAGGTGTGCAGTCAACAATGCCATTTTGTCCGGTTGGTCAACGGGAGCGACAATTACAATATCTGCCTGTACGCCTCCATCTGCTCCCACGAATCCTTGGCCGGGAGATGGAATGACGAATGTTCCGTTTGCAGCAGATTTAAACTGGGCTGATAGTGCTGGCGCGACTTCATACGATGTGTATTTTGGCACGAGTTCACCCCCTCCATTTTTTGCTAATGTAGCGACCAGCGACTGTGGTCCTGGAGGATTGAGTTCTGAAACACATTATTACTGGCAGATAGTGGCGAAAAATCCATGCGGAGACACTCCAGGTCCGGAATGGGATTTCACTACGGAAGTCGTACCCAATTCCCCAAGCAACTACCAGGTGTTACCGGAGGTGGTCTGGGCGCTGTCTGCCGGAGGAGGGACCTGGGTGACAGAAGCCCAAATCACGGATTTGACGGGTGGTTCTCAAGTCTCTGTGTACTTTAACTACGGTGGAGGCAACAGGAGAGGACCGTTCTCTCTGTGGACGGGCCCTGGGGCGAACAGGAGTGTGAAGCACAACAATCTTCTCTCTTCCATAGATGCTCTTGATGCCGGAGTATTCGATTATTATGGAAGGGTAGGTGCGGTAGAATTTATCACCCAGGATACGACTCATAAGATTCAAGTCACAGCGCGGCAGGTGAATGGAGACTACTCGAAGACCTATCCCGGATTGAATGATGGGGAGTCAAGCACGGCAGACACCACAAGGCCGATGATAATCCAGAATCTGACAAGCAACTCTATGTACAGAACAGCGGTGGGATGTTTCAATCCCACAGGTTCTTCAGTGACAGTGGAGTTTCAATTGGTTGATGAAGGTGGAAACACGATAGGGGCTGCATTCAGTAAGACCTTTGTGGGACATGATTTTCAGGCCTTTTTCCCGTTTAATGAGGCTGGTGTGCCGTATCCTTCGTATTCGTACGATAATGCCTACATTAGGCTTTCCCCGACGTCCGGCTCAGGAAGGATTATGTGTTTTGCCTCAACTGCGAATAATACTACAAATGATCCCGCAGCCCATATCGCTGTCCAGATGACTGGTACCTATATGAACTCTCCGAGCAATTACCAGGTGTTGCCGGAGGTGGTTTGGGCGATGTCTGCCGGGGGAGGAACCTGGGTGACAGAAGCCCAGATCACGGATTTGACGGGTAGTTCTCAAGTCTCTGTGATTTTTAACTATGGAGGAGGAGGCCGAAGAGGACCGTTTATGCTTTGGACAAGTTCCGGTGCAAACAGGAGTGTGAAATTCAGCAATCTGCTCTCTTCCATAGATGCCCTTGATGCTACGGTATTCGATTATTATGGAAGGGTAGGGGCAGTGGATATTTATACCCAAGATGCGGCTCACAAGATTCAAGTCTCGGTGCGGCAAGTGAATGGGGACTACTCGAAGACCCATCCGGGATTGAATAATGTAGATGCGAACTCGGCGGACACCTCGCGGCAGATGATGATCCAAAACCTGACGAGTAATTCCATGTACAGGACTGCAGTAGGATGCTTCAATCTGACGAGTTTATCGGTGACAGTGGAGTTTCGATTGATTGATGGAAATGGAAACACGATAGGGGCTGCATTCAGTAAGACTTTTGTGGGCTTTGACTACCAAGCCTTTTTCCCGTTTAATGAGGCTGGTGTGCCGTATCCTTCATATTCGTACGACAATGTCTATTTAAGAGTGATCCCGACATCCGGCACAGGGAGGATTATGTGTTTTGCCTCAACGGCGAATAATACAACAAATGATCCTGCAGCTCATATCGCTGTCCAGCATGACTAGACTACCCTCACATTGACTTCCAATCATCCGCTAGAGTACAACCTCCCCTATATGTAGTCTTGGAGTATGTTACTTTTCTGTAAAGCTAAACCCAAGAAATCCATATTGTGCTCTTCAGTTTCTTTGGTTCACTACGGATAGGGTATTTCGCATTTCCAAGCTCAAAGTGAAATGTGATGCCTTGCGGTTAAGAATGTCTTGTGATAAAAGGAGAAAAAGTGAATTTATATAATGGGTTATCCGAACACAAATATTTTAAACAGAAAAGGAATTCCAACTCCCTTATTGAAAATTGGAACCCAGAAAACCTGAGAAATCAACAAGGATGGAAAACACTATCAAAATTAGCTTAATTTCTCCATACGATACAATAAGTAACTATGGTTTAAGGTTGATCTCTGCCTATATGAAAGAGAAAGGGCACAAAGTCAAATTAATATTTTTACCTTATCGAAGAACATTTTCAGGACATTTCTATAAAGATTTATACAGTGAAACAGTCTTCGAAGATCTTTTAGACCTGTGCCAAGACTCGGATCTTATTGGATTCTCAGTGATGACGAATTATTTCCTTAAGGTTAAAGATTTGACAATGAAGCTCAAGCATAGATCAGATATACCCATTATATGGGGAGGGATTCATCCCTCGGTTAAACCAGAAGAGTGCCTTAAATACGCAGATTTTATATGTATCGGTGAGGGGGAAGAAGCGATCCTTGAATTGGCTGACAAATGGAAATCAGGTGACATCAGTTCTGTTAAGAACATATGGTTTAAAAAAGAGAGCAAAATCGTTAAAAACGAGCTGCGACATTTGGAGGAAGACCTGAATAAGTATCCCTTTCAAGACTATGACCTTAATTCACACTACATTTTAAGGGGTACCAGAATAGTCAAGATGACTGAGAATCTATTCAAGGATAGCCTTCCTCATGAAGATGAGACTGGGGAGTTACGAAAAATTTACGTAACCGCCTCTGTTCGCAATTGCCCTCACAACTGCACGTATTGTTGCAATAATGCGCTTAGGAAATTATATGAGGATAAAAGGCGATTTGTAAGAAAAAGAGCCGTAAGTCATTTTATAAATGAGTTAGAAAATGTCAAAAAAAGATTTGGTTTTATCAGACATATTGCGATCAGTGATGATACTTTTTTCATCCGTAGTGAGGACGAGATAAGAGAATTTAGTGAGCTCTACAGAGAAAAAATTAGCCTGCCGTTGAGCTGTAGTCTCTCTCCACAGACATTTGATGAAGAGAAACTTGAATGTATGGTCGATGCAGGTTTATTCAGAGTCAGTGTTGGGATTCAGTCGATGGACTCGCAAACGCTTCTAAATCTTTATAAGAGACCAACCCCGGCTGAAATGATCACCAAGATGGTTGAGACATTAAAAAAACACAGGACATCGATTCCTCGACCGGTTTACCATATAATTGTTGATAATCCCTATGAATCCAATGTATCAAAAAAAAAGAATATTGAATTTGTCATGTCTCTTCCAGCAAGAGCCCGAGTCCATCTTTATCCTTTGGTTTTTTATCCGGGAACGGAGTTATATGAGAAGGCCAAGAAGGATGGACTGATCAAGGATGAAATCAAAGAGATATACTTGAAATCGTGGACAATTGATGATGTTCAAAGATTGGATTACTTGACTTGCGTTCTCTATATCGTTGTTTGGACTAAGTTATCAAAGACTTTAATGAAACTGATGAATAAGGCATCGACACTCATGTTGAAGGACAAAATGATATCTCTCCTTGATAAAAAATGGATAATTACTCTGATGGTGCTTTTTTTAAAAACTTTTATTATTTTTGTCAATACGTTTCGAAAATTGAAGTAAGACATGAGTTTTATAAAAAGTCAGACAATCAAATCAAGTATTCTGGTCAGTTTTTTCACAGCCTTCACACACCTTTTCAACTATCTAACACTGGTTCTTTTGGCTTTTACTTTTGGCGCCAGAATGGAGATGGACGCCTTTTTTGCAGCCTCAACTGTTCCTCAGGTCATTTCTTTAATACTTCTATCGACATTATCTGTTACTTTCATCCCTTTGTTCATCGAAGTAAAATCCACGAGTGAATCTGAAGCTTGGAGCTTCGCTGGCATAACTGCGAACCTGGTTTTTCTTATTTTGCTTGGGATTGCTGTCGTCAGTAGTTTTTTTTCGAATGAAATTATTTCTTTGATTGCTCCAGGTTTCTCTGAGGAATCAGTCAATCTCTCGGCTTCTTTGTTTCGGATTCTCATCTATTCCAGAGTCTTCTTGGGTGTGTCTGTTGTCTTCCAAAGTCTATATTATGCCCGGAAGAAATTTTTCAGGCCTTCATTCGGCCAGGGAATGAGTAGCCTTTTCACTTTCTTCTTTGTTATTTTTTTTCGTTCATCTTTAGGAATAACGAGTATTGTGGTGGGAACTTTGTTGGGATCGATATTCCAATTTTTTTGGCTTCTCCCGATTTTTTTAAAAAGGGGAAGATATTGCTTCAAATTAAACCTTAAACTAGAGCCGATTAAACGTCTTATCCAGCTCTCTGCTCCACTTCTGATCGGCGCCTTATTTTATAGAACCAATACTCTCGTCGAACGATTTCTTGCTTCGCGTCTGGGAGAGGGGAATATTTCTTATTTAGGTTATGCATTTAAAGTCATCTCGATTATTGTCATTGTGATGGCACAGGGAATTAATACGGCCATCTTTCCAAAAATGTCAGAGCTTTCGTCATTAAAAAGCTATAAAGAATTGAAAGAAATTATTTCCAAAGGAATTCGTGCTTCGATCATAATTATTGTTCCTGTAACATTTCTGATAGTATTGGTTCGTTATGATTTGGTGCGTCTTCTTTTTGAACGAGGCAACTTCACTTCTCAAGCTTCACAGGCAGTCAGTCAGGCTGTATTAGCTTACATAGGGGTATTGATTTTTGGAGCCCTTATTACTCTAATGAATACCGCTCTCTATTCGCTCCAGGAGACGGTCAAAGTGGCTTTTATTGGGATATTCAGCTTTTGTATCTATGTCGGTTTGGCTTTTTTTCTTTCAACGCTTTATTCATATATTGGGATTGCGGTGGCCTTTTCTCTGCAGTATATTATCTGTCTTCCCTTTTCAATTTATTTTATCAACAAAAAAATAGGAAAATTTGAGAAGATCGTTATTTTTCATTGTATTTGCAAAACTGTCATCGCCGGAAGTTTCACTTTTATTCTTCTTATCTTGATGAAATATCCGGTTAGAAGCCTGTTTGATTTTCCTTTCGACCTTTTTATAATTGTCGTATTGGGAATAATTCTCTATCTTGGCTTTTTAATCCTGTTTAAGACTGAAGAGTTGAAATATATTTCTGACAAACTCTATTTCAAAAAGACCATTTAGATCCCATTGGTGTGTTTAAAGTTATGATGAAGTTGAATTCAATAGCAGGTACATTCCAATTAATATGGGTAAATCGATTGTCAAATACGATTTTTTCTCGGGAAAAAATGTGTCAATTTTACAATGAGGTTAAGAACTCCAGTTTTTGCCAGAATATTTAATGCTCTGTGCAATATCCCACCCTCTCGAGCTAATATAGGAGATATTTTTCCCAATTTTTGCAGAGCACGTTTCGCTCTCATCCTCCGGTTGTACTCATTACGGACATAAATGGTTAGTTCTACCATCTCGTCTACCTCAAGATCCGGGGGGGAGTAAACCGGCTTGAATTCTGTCTTTCTGAGGTCATGCAGATCCCCACCGTAGGAGTCAGAAAACATTCGTCCTTTTTCTTTCGCGAGTTCATACAGCTCTGTTCCAGGATAGGGAGTTGTTATCCAGAAAGCTGCGTAGTCTGGTTCTATCTCAATCGCAAACTCAAGAGTTCGGAGCACAGATTCGCGGGTATCTCCCCAATGTCCGACCATGAAGTTGCAGCCTCTAAAGAAGCCGAGTTCTTTTGTAACTTTAAGTGCATTCCTGACTTCATCGAGTTTAATGTCTTTTTTAATAATTTCAAGGACCTTTTCGTCTCCTGATTCGATCCCAAAGTTGAGAGAAACACACCCGGCAGCCTTCATTTTCACTAGCAGGTTCCTTGTGAGGTTATTCACTCGGCTGTAACAACTCCAAATCACTCCTTCTTCTGGCCAACCTGCGGCACAAATCATGTCGCATATTTTTTCAACTCGCTTCACGCTAACTGTAAAATTGTCATCCACAAACCCGAACTTACGGACTCCATATTTATCGTATCTTTCCTTCATCTCTTTGAAAACTCGCTCTGCTGATTTTGGCCGGAAACTCCTGCCGTGTACGACTCTTGTAGAACAGTAGATACAACGATAGGGACAACCCCGGGATGATAGCAAGTAACCCGCAGGGTCGTTACACTTGTAGTGTGTGGAATAGCCTAAGTATTCCCATATAGTCCTGTATGTGCGGATGGGAATCTTATCGATAGCCTCAAAAGGCAATTCAGACATTTCTAGCAGCTGTGGTATACCATTAAAATCAGTGGGTTGACCAGAAGAGTCCCTGTGCACTAAAGCTGGAATATTTGAGATATCCGTACCCCCTTTGAGTGCATTTATCAGCATTGTGAGCGTTTTCTCGCCCTCTCCACATATTGCATAATCAATCTCAGGGATTTGCTCGAGAGTCTGTTTTGGCATACTGGATGTATGGTTTCCACCAACTACAATCACCGAATCCGGATGGTGTTTTCGGATCAGACTTGCAACGCGCTGGGTACTCTGAAAATTAAGAGAGAACGTGAGACTTAATCCGAAGATATCATAATCAGCATTAGAAATGTAACTCTCCACCTCGTCCCAAGAGACTTGCCTTTCCACGCTTGGAGCTTGAATTGGCTTTAGATCCCCCAAGTCATCAAGTCCTAAGCAGTCAAAATCGATAATATCGCAAAGACAGGTGTTTTTTGATTCAAGATAGGCAGCTAAAGATAACAAGCCAAACGGGGGATATGGTCTCCTGACAGGGGCAGGCGGATTGATTAGGAGGATTTTTCTAAATTTTGAGACCATTTGCTATGCTATGACAGCTAATCGTGTTTTTGCGCTTCTTTCTCTCATAACTCAATCCAAAGTATCATAACTTTATTCTGCACTCAACTTTTTTAAAGTCTGGTTATTACTGGAGAGAGACATATTTATGATATAGATGAATATATATAGATGAAATCCACGTTTAAAATCCAGCCAATTCAATAAAATACAAGGAAAGAAGAGTGCATCGCTCTCTAAAAATTACAAACGATTTACTCGTTTTACCAGTTCCATTAATGATTGCGCATGAACATTTCCCTACGCCAGCGTTATTACGAAAGTTTTTGTTAATCGCATCTTTTTTGTTAATATATCTCAGGATAGAGAAGTGTTATACAGAAAATCATTGTCGAATTCCAGTGTTAAACCTTGGAAATCACTAATCCCATTGATTTTGATCACCACCATAGGTGCAGCAATCAGAATCCTCTATCTAGGAAACACCTTCCAGTCATCAGATAACACACAATTGGCTGTTAAGATTATCGTTTTTCCCGGCTGGACCTGGATGCTTTTAGAGAATTATGGGATTCTATTTAATGTTATTGAAGAGCTATGCGTGCGTGTTCTTTCTCTTTTTCGAGAGAATTTAACCGAGTTCTGGTGGAAATTGCCCATTGCGTTAATGGGAACCTTTCAAATACCGATCGTTTACTTGTTTTTAAAAAAAATGAAATGTTATAGAAGAGAAGCTCTTTTAGGTGCGGCGTTAATAAGTGTCTTGCCCATTCATGTGTTTCAATCGAGATATCTATATGGATATGACATACTTGGCGTTTTATTCATAAGTATAGCGATATGGAAGCTCAAGGATTTCTATAAACAGCCGGATACCAAAAAAGGTCTGATAGCGTCGTTATGTCTTGGTTTGTATCTCATTTCACATATCTATATTGTGCCTTTTATTGTTGTGTTTTTTATGATCATTTTCCTGTATTCAAGACCTCATTCAGAAAATCCTAAAAGCAAGCCTGGAAATAAATTCGGCATGAAAATTATGAATTCAGCAAATACACTTTTTGTAGGATTAAAGATAATTCTAAGGCGACTTGTTTGGCTTTTCCCGGTTTTGTTTTTTCCTCTCTACATATTTGCCCTCGCTAGAACCCAGTCCAAGCCTGCCAGATTGGGATTTTACTTTTTTGATCATCTTAAAGGATTTATAGCAAACCTAGGGCTGCCAATCCTCATAATTTTTATCCTTTCCCTGATATTATTTATTGTTGTGCAAAACACAAGAACCAGAGAAAGCAAGTTATTCCTTTTTTGTGCATTTGTTTACCTGGCCCCCTTATTATTTGGTGCCCCTCATGGTGTCACTGTGGCAAGAGGGTATATGACAATGAGCTGTTATTTTATTGTATTGTTTTTGGTGGTTGTCACCAATAAATGGCACTGGAAGCCTACTTTCTCTTTACTATTGCTTGTTTTCATTATGACACTCTATGGAACAGTGACAGTTCTATTTGACATTCAACCTCGAATGGATGTGAAAATAATTGGGGAGAGGGGAATGATCGAGGATCCGGGGACAAAAGCAGCTGCATATTTAATACATGAGTATGAGCACCCTTCCTGGGAAATTCTCGCCATCAATCAATATATAGAACCTCCAAATTATTTCTATTATTTTGGAAAAATTGATTACAGCTTCTATGACTATCCTTATCTAGGTGAGCCGGATGACTTGGCCATCAAAGAATTCTACGCTCTGAAAGAGGAAATTGATGTTGTTGTAGCAAATAAATGGCAAGCTAGGATTATTGAAGCAGATGGTAGTTTTGGTAAAAGAATAATCATTTGCGGCACAGTGTATTCTCAAGAAAGAAAAAGTTATCTTGATGAACTGATGCTTCTCTACTTCAAATCTAACATCAGCCTGCCAATTTCAATAGGTAGCCCTCAATTAAAGGCTATTGATAAAAAATATAAAGACTATCTGAAGTCGTCTGAAGAGATCCCTACAGTATTGATTGATCAGGAGAAACGTAAAGAGTTGAATAAGTTTTTTGATCAGAAATATTCATTCAAATTTTCTGAGATTTTTAGCGAAGATCAGGCATATATCAGAAGACATTATGATCCTCTTGTCGAAC
>Ga0114922_10003726_pt1 | contig 14197 bp, 5 predicted proteins | sample AartaG_FD_100975 | JGI IMG/M metagenome (GOLD analysis project Ga0114922, IMG submission 100975) | Deep subsurface microbial communities from Aarhus Bay to uncover new lineages of life (NeLLi) - Aarhus_00045 metaG | ecosystem: Environmental > Aquatic > Marine > Oceanic > Sediment | place: Aarhus...
CCGAACGATCTGAAGCGCCGCCCGCGCGGCCTCGCATGCGGCCGCAGGCAAGGCCGTCGTATAGATAAACGGCCGGGCTCGGTTGACGATGAGGTCGCACACCTGGCGCGACGCCGCGACGAAGCCGCCGATGCCGCCCAGCGCCTTCGAGAGCGTCCCGACGCTCGCCGTGACGGCGTCCTCGCAAAAAAGGGGACATTCTGCTTTTTCCGCCGCGGGCGACTTCTCGTCACCTTCTGCCTGGACCGCCGAAAAAGTAGCATGTCCCCTTTTTGCGGCGAGTTCCTCGGCCAGGCCTGCGCCTGTGGGGCCGAGGACGCCGGTGGCGTGAGCCTCGTCGAGGACCAGCATCGCGCCGGCGCGCCGGCACAGGTCGGCAAGTTCCGGGAGGGGCGCCGTCCGGCCGTCCATCGAGAAGACGGTGTCGGTGACGAGCAGCCGCCGGCCTTCCCCGCCGCGATGTTTGTCGAGCCGCCGCGCTGCCGCCTCCGCGTCGCACTGCGGATACCGGACGAGCGTTGCCCCGGCGAGCACGACCGCGTCGTACAAACTCGCGTGGTTGGCGCGGTCCATGACGACGGTGTCGCCCGGGCCGGCGAGCGCGGTGACGACCGCGAGGTTCGTCATATAACCGGTGGGAAAGACGAGGGCCGCTTCGGTGTGCTTGAACGCCGCCAGGTCGGCCTCCAGCGCCGCGTGGGCCTCGGTGTGGCCGGAGACGAGGCGGCTGGCGCCCGCGCCCCATCCCCATCGGTCGATCCCGGCGTGTGCGGCTTGCTTGACGCGCGGGTCGTTCGCCAGGCCCAGGTAGTTGTTCGAGGCGAACTGAAGGACCGACCGCCGGCCGACCTTGACGTGCGGGCCGGCAGCCGACCCGAGCGCAACGAGGCGGCGGTGCAGCCCCCGCGCCTTCAGGTCATCGAGCGTCTCGCGGATGAAGTCGGGGTCGGCCATGCTTTCGGTGCCTGCTACACGTCGAGGTCGGAGAACGTGACCCGCCGCTGCCGCGGCGGGCTCGAGGCCGAGGTTGGGCGTCGGCGATTCTAGACGCCGCCGCCGGCGATGTAAACGGTTTCGCCGGTGATGAACCCGTCGGTCTCGCCGGCGAGCCAGACGACGGCCCGGGCGACGTCGTCCACCTCGCCGAACTTGCCGATGGGGATCGAGGCCTTGAACCGTTTCATCCGCGCCGGTTCGGTGGCCTTGTCATGGAACGGCGTGAGGGTAACGCCCGGCGCGACGGCGTTGACGCGTATTCCCTCGGCGGCCACCTCCTTCGCAAGGCCCTTGACGAAGGTGACCAGTGCCCCCTTGGCGGTGGCGTAGTGGACGCTGTTTCCCCCGCCGCCCGACCGGGCCGCCACCGAGGCGTTCACGATGACGTTGCCGCGCTTGCGTTTCAGCATGGGCCCCAGGGCCGCCCGGACGGTGTAGAAGACGCTGTCGAGGTTCAGGGCGATGACCTGGTGCCAGAGGCGGTCGGGCATCTTCGCGATGGGGCTGCGTTTGATGAGCCCGCCGGCGTTTGCGAAGAGGATGTCGATCCGTCCGAAGGTCTTGACGAAACGGCGCACCATGTCCCTGACTTGGTCAGGGTCTGTGATATCTGCCTTCTTGATGGTGGCCTCGCGGCCGATCTGCTGGATGGTTCTCGCCACGTTCTTGGCGGCGCTCTCGCTTCTGTAGTAGTGCACTCCGACGTTGCATCCCGCCTCGGCCAGGGCGACGGCCGCCGCCGCACCGATGCCCGTCGAGGCACCCGTGACGAGGGCGGTCTGATCCGTGAGATCCGCCATGTCAAACCTCCCAACGCAAGGCCCGAAGACGTGTACGCCGTCACCGTACCGCGCTGGGAAAGGGAAGGCAACCCCTTCGCAACATCCAGCGGGAAGTGCCCCAGACATCGTACCGCCCTTGCGAAGAATCGGCCTTGCTTTCCGTCCGTCGCTGTGATGGAATCGCGGTTGGCGATGAGTCGGAAGAACGTCTGCCCAAGGAGCGTGCCATGAAAGCCTGCACAGGAACCGTTTGCGCCTTGCTGATCGTCGCGGGATGCGCCCTTGTCGCCGCGCAGGAAGCGTCTGCGGCGAAACTGAAGAAGGGCCCGTCGGCGGAAGAGATCGCCAGGATGGCCGACGCCGTCTCGAAGATCAAACCGGCCGCCAGGCCTGCCCGGCCCCGCAAACTGCTCGTGTACTCGGTCTCATGGGGCTACTTCCACTCGTCGATCCCTTACGGGAAGGAGGCCTTCCGGATCATGGGCTCGGGGACCGGGGCCTTCAAGGCGACGGTCAGCGACGACCCGTCGATGTTCGAGCCGGAGACGCTCCGAACGTTCGACGCCGTCTTCTTCAACAACACGAACCGCGACATCTTCCTGCCGCAGGACTTCAAGAACCTGCCGCCCGAAAAGAAGAAGGCGGCCGCCGAACGCGACGAGCGGCTCAAGCGGAGCCTCTCCAGTTACCTCGCCGGCGGCCGAGGCCTCGCCGTTATCCACGCCGGCGTCGCGAGTTTCCGCGAGTGGCCCGAGTTCGGCGAGATCATCGGCGCGCGGTTCGACAACCACCCGTGGGGAGCAGGGTCCGAGGTCACCCTGAAGATCGAGGAGCCACGCCACCCGCTCACCCAGGCGTTCAAGGACCCGCGATTCGTCGTCAAGGACGAGATCTACCAGTTGAAGGCCCCCTACGCGCGCGACAAGGTTCGCGTGCTCCTCTCGATCGACACCGAGCGCACCGACATGAAGAAGGGGGGCATTCACCGCACCGACGGCGACTTTGCCATCACCTACATCAAGCCGTACGGCAAGGGCCGCGTCTTCTACAACGCCCTCGGCCACATGCACGAACTGTTCTGGAACCCGACCGTCCTTCAGCATTGGCTCGACGGCATCCAGTTCGTCCTGGGCGACCTGAAGGCCGACGCGGCGCCGCGGCCGAAGGCACCGTAGAGAACCCAAGCCGCGACCATGGCGTGGCACCCGCTCGCTTGCGCTCGCGGCTCGGAAGGGCAAATCCGAACCGCGAGCGTGAATCCGAGCCGCGACCATGGCGTGGCACCCGCTCGTTGGCGCTCGCGGCTCGGAAGAGCAAATCCGAGCCGCGGCTGTAAGGCGCCCGCTCGCTTGCGCTCGCGGCTCGGAAGGGCAAATCCGAGCCGCGGCTGTAAGGCGCCCGGCCGCTTGCGCTCGCGGCTCGGAAGGCCAATCCGAGCCGCGAGCGCAAGCGAGCGGGCCTCGCCGACCTCAAACCCGTCGAGTCCGTCCGCCGCGTCGGCGAAGCGCTCACGAAACGGTGGCAGGGACGAGAAAGGGGCAGGTCATGCGCGCCGGGCACTACCTCCGATTCGGGGCCGCCGTTCTACTTGTCGTCGCGCTGACGGGGTGGGCGTACGCCGGCGAACGTAGCAACCTCGTCGCCAACGGAGACTTCGCCAAGGCGACGGGCGGCGTGCCCGACCACTGGCAGGCGGCCGGCGACAGCCACCTCACCCAGCGTCTCGAAGCCGCCAAGGATTCACTCGGCCGCCCGTACGCCCGCCTCACGTGCACGCGGTTCGACCAGCGTTCCCCCGCCAGCCACGCCATGCTCGCCCAGGTCGGGAAGGTCCACCTTGTCAAAGGCCGCCTGTACGAGTTCTCGTGCCGCGCGCGAAGCGACGGCCTGGGGAGCCGCAGCGTCAAAGTGGCCGTCAGCGACACCGCCGCCTGGACCAACTGCGGCCTGAACGTCAGCCTGCCGACCGGCAAGACGTGGCGGACGCACCGGCGGTTCTTCACAGCGACCAGGACGGTCGGCGAAAGCACGCGGCTCCAGTTCTGGTTCAACGAGACGGGCACGCTGTGCGTCGCCGACGTGCAGATCGTCGAAACGCGGGCCCAGGACGTTGCGTTCACCGCCGTCATCGCGCCGGCCGGCGGCAGAAATCTCGTCCACAACGGGTCGTTCGAGGTCGGACCCGCCGGCTGGTCGTCCCTCGGAACGCCGACCGGATGGGGGAACCTCAGCCGCCTGCACGGGACCGTCGAGACCGACGGCGCCGGCCACGGCCGCGCTTTTCTGCGGATCCCCCTCGGCGGCGAGCAGACGCCCGTCCTCGCCTTCGACTATTACGAACCGGTCGTGCGGCGGGAACTCCGGCCCCTGGCCGCGAGCCGAGGGTGGATTCCCGTGGAGCGCGGCAAACCGTACACCCTCTCGTGCATGATGCGCGCAAGCGCCGCCGGCATTCGCGCCCGCCTCGCCGTGCGCGACGCTCGGCCCGGCGGCGGGCACCGCGACCACACGAAGCCCGTTACGCTCACAACCGAGTGGAAGCGATACACGCTGACCTTCCGCCCGGCCAACCGGTACGTCTTCGTCCTCGCCGGGCCCGATCTTGAGAAGGAAGCGCCGGTGCACGTGGACCTCGACGCGGTGCAACTCGAGAAGGGCGAGGAGGCGACGCCGTTCGCGCCGCGCCGCCGCGTCGAGGTCGCCCTTGAGCCGTCCGCCCCCGCCGGCATCTTCGCCGAAGGCGAACCGGCGGCGCTGCGGTTGTCGGTCTGCAACCACTCGGCCGACCAGGCCAAGGTCGAGGTCGCCTTCCAGGTCACCGACTACTTCGACCGGCAGGTGCCGTGGCGCGGCGAGACGGTCGAGGCGCCCGCCCGCACCGTGGTCGGCCGCAACCTGCAGATCCCGCCCGCGTGGAAGGGCTACTACCGCGTCCGCGCCACCGCGAAGGCCGGTGACAGCACCGAGACGATCACCGCTGCCCTGGCCGTGGTGCCGAAGCGGACGGCGAGCGACACGGTCCTGGGCATCAACCACGCCTTCACGACGCCGCACCTCATCCGGGCGGCGGCGAAGGTCGGCGTCGCGTGGTTCCGCGACTGGTCGCTCAAGTGGAACCACATCGAGCCGGAGCGAGGCCGGTTCACGTGGGAGCGGGGCGATGCGCAGATCGACCGCGTCGTGAGGCTCAAGGCCAACCTGGTATGTCTGCTGCCGCCGTTCCCCTCGGCCGACTGGATCAGCGAGGCGCCGGCCGACCTGCCGACGAAAGGCTACCCCGGCACACGCCTCCGAAGCGCCTGGGCGCCGAAGGACCCGAAGGAACTGGCCCGCTATGTCGGCCAGTGCGTGGCGCGCTACAAGGATCGCGTAAACGTCTGGGAGTTCCTGAACGAACCCATCTACACTGATTACTCGCTCCCCGGCGACAAGGGAAACCGGTACGGCGGCCGGAACTACACGCCGGCCGATTACGTCGCACTCCTGAAAACAGCCGCCGCCGCCATGAAACGGGCCGACCCCGACTGCAAGGTCATCGGCGGCATCGGAAGCGGGGCGCTGAACCTGACACGCGAAACCATCGACGCCGGCGCCCTCGCGCACCTCGACGTCTTCAACCTGCACTTCTACCCGGGGTCGCGGCTGCCGGAGGGCTACGCCGCCGAGATGGACCGCCTGCTGGCGATGATGGACGCGGCCGGTCGCCGGCTGCCCATCTGGGTCACCGAGTTCTCGTACTACGGTGTCGATAACCTGCCGCGCCGGCCGTTCATCCCGTCGAGTGGGTCGTGGTCCGGGAACCGCCTGCTCGAAAGCGAACGCCAGTGCGCCGACTACACCGTCCGGTTCTTTGCCGTCATGCTCGCCAGGGGCGCCCGGAAGATCTTCATCCACTCCGGCGCGAGCGGCGAGGTGAACCGGGCCAGTTTCGAGTGCGCCCTGTTCGATTACGGCGGCGTGCCGCGCAAACTCGCCCCGGCCATGGCGGTGCTGACCAGCCTTCTCGGTCCGGCCCCCGTGTGCGAGGCAGCGCGCACCTTCGGCGAGGCGGGCCACGCGGTGGCGTTTCAGACGCGGCGGCACTCGGTCGTCATCGTGTGGAAGGACGACCCGGACGCGTCGGTGCGCCTCATCGTGCCTCCCGCGCCGGGTCTGGGCCGCTTCGACATCATGGGCCGGCAGGGCCCGGCCGGACCGATGGACCTTTCGACCTCGCCCGAGTATCTTGTAGGTCCGCCGGGGGCGGCGAAGCAGACGCTTGAGTCCCTGCGCGTCGGCCGCCCGTGACGGCTGCACCAGGAGAAGTAGTGAAAACAAACCTCCATGTCCCTCAACGATTAACACGACAGCGCCACTTCCCGCGCGGCGGGTCTCCCGACCCGCCGCGCAACGGCGAAAATGGGCTTTCGAGCGCGGTGGGGCCCCGTTCGGCAGGCTCAGAGCAGGCTCCGACCCGCCGCGCGACATGGCGAAGTGGCGCTGTCGTGTTGGCGCTCGCGCTCGTCCTCTTCCTGACCGCGTGCGGCGCCGCAGTGGCAGCCGCGCCCGCCAAGCCGGCCCTCGCACCCGACCGAGCCAACACGGTCACCTTTCCACCGGTGCGGGCCCAGTTTGTCCGCTTCCTCGTCCATGCGAGCGCCGGCGGCCAACCGTGCATCGACGAGTTGGAGGTATACGGCCCCGACGGCACGCGGAACCTGGCGCTGGCCGAGGGCGGCGCCAAGGCGACGGCCTCCTCCTGCCTGCCCGGTTACGCCATCCACCAAGTCGCCCACCTGAATGACGGACTCTACGGCAACGACCACAGTTGGATCGCCGCCGGAACGCCAGGCGAGTGGGCCCAGATCGAACTGCCCCGACCCGCCGCGGTGGCGCAGGTCGTGTTCTCGCGAGATCGGGAAGGGCGCTACCGCGACCGCATGCCCGAGAGTTTCGAGATCCTGGCATCGCTCGACGGCGTGCAATGGAAGACGGTTGCCCGCGTCGGACCTCCCACGCTACCGGCTGGGCCCCTGTCGGAAGAGGACCTGCTCCGCTACGCCTTTGCGTGCGAGGACCGCACGTGGCGCAAGATAGATGCGGCGGACTCCGTGCCCCGGGTCCTGCGACAGATGGAAGAGATGATCGAGCGCCTCGCCGCCAAGGGTTTGAACGTGACGCCGGAGCGCACCCGGTTGGCAACGTTACGTCGCCGGCAGGCGTCGCTTGCCGCAGCAGCGTTCCAGGACCCGGTCGCCGAGCGCGCTGCTTTCTTCGAGTCGCGGCTGGCGAAGCGTCGGCTGTTCTTCCGTGACCCCGACCTCGCAGCGATCGAGACGATCCTGTTCGTCAAGCGTCACCCGTTCCTGCCCTCGCACAACTACAGCGTGATCCTGGACGCACCGTTCCGTCCGGGCGGGGGTGTGTACATACTCAAGATTCCTCGCCGCGACGGGCGCCTCGACCCCGGCGCGGGCAAGGTCGTCCGGCTCTTCGATGCCGGCGGCGGGATCGCCAGAAACCCCATGGCCACGTTCGACGCCCGCAGGGTCTACTTCGCCTATCTCCCGTCCAAGTCCGGCTACTACCACCTCATGGCCATGGATGCCGATGGGAGCGGCGTGCGGCAACTCACGGACGGGCCGTTTCACGACTACTGGCCGTGTCCCCTCCCGGACGGCGGGCTGGCCTTCATCTCCACGCGGTGCAAGGCGCGGTACCTCTGCTGGCGTCCCCAGGCGTTCGTCCTCTTTCGGATGGACGCCGACGGCGGCAACCTGCGGCCGCTCTCCTACGCCAACCTGAGCGAATGGGCACCGTCGGTCATGCGCGACGGCCGAATCATCTGGACCCGGTCGGAGTACCTGGACAAGGGCGCCGACTTCGGCCACACGCTCTGGGTCATCCGACCCGACGGCATGCACCCCGAACTCATCTTCGGCAACGACACGCGCAACTGCTACGGCAACGGCCGGGAGGTGCCCGGCACGGGCGAGATCTGCTGCACGCTGATCTCTCACGGCGGTGACATGAACGGCCCGATTGCCCTCATCGACGTCCGCAAAGGCCGCTTCAACCCGGAGGCGATCACGAACATCACGCCCGACGTCAAGGCCCATTACCACATGAGTTGGGCCAGAAAGCAGTGCTTCCGCGATCCGGTCCCGGTGTCGCGCGACTACGTCCTGTGCAGCCACGCTCCGGCCGATCGGTTCGGCCTGTACGTAATCGACCGGTTCGGCAACCGGGAGATTCTCTACCTGGACCCGGCGATTGGGAGCATGTGCCCGACGCCGCTGTGCGCTGTGGCGTCCCCTCCCACGGTTCCCACGGTCGGCGCCGGCGCCGAGCCCGGCAACGACCACGGCAACCTGGGACGGTTCATCGTCGCCGACGTGTACCGCGGGCTCGAACCGAAGGTCAAACGCGGCACCGTCAAGTACATCCGCGTGTGCCAGGAAGTGCGCGCCGACCTGAGCCGGCTGCCCAACGGCGAGTACCGCAACGACCACCAGCCCTTCCAGGACTACTATGCCTCGCCGACGCACAAGGTCCGTGGCCCGCACGGATGGCCCAGTTACGTGGCCAAGGGGTCGTTCGGCATCGTGCCGGTAGAGGAAGACGGGTCGGCCGGTTTCTACGCCCCGGCCGGCAAGGTGTTGTACTTCCAGGTCTTGGACGGCGAGTTCAACGAACTGCAGCGGATGCGCAGCGTCCTCCAGTTGCAGCCCGGCGAGACGCGCAGTTGCATCGGGTGCCACGAAGACCGGACCGCCGTGGCGCGGGCTCGGCGCGCGAGCGCGCTCGGCCGCAAGCCCCGCCTCCTGGAGCCGCCGCCGTGGGGCGCGGGGCCGTTCTCCTACGAGAAGGTCGTCCAGCCCGTGTGGGACGCCAAGTGCATCCGCTGCCACAACGCCAACCATAAGCGCAAGATCGACCTGACCGGCAGACGCGACGCGGACCGGGTCCCGGCATCCTACCGCACGCTGATCTCCCGCGGACTGGTTCACTATTTCGATTACACGTGGGGGCGCGAGCATACCAAGGCCGCGCCGCTGACCTTTGGCACTGTCAAGAGCAGACTCTGGCAGGTGCTGGGCGCCGGCCACAACGACGTGAAACTGAGCACCGACGAGATGCGCCGGGTGAAGTGCTGGATCGACCTGAACTGCCCCCTGTGGCCGGACTACACGTTCCGCCTCGACCGCCCCGGGCCGGCTTGACCTCATGGGCCGGAGCCAACCGCCCGGACCGCCGGACCGATTGACTTGTCCACCTCGCCCACCTATCTTGTGGGCCCGCCGGGGGTGGCGTGGCAACGATTTCTGGCATGGGACGATTTCCTGCGGCTTGGTCGCACGAGCCGGGGTTTATCCCCGGCGCATCCTGGCCGGCGCCGCCGCCGGGCATAAAGCCCGGCGCTACAACCGCCTGCGCTCGCCAGAAAAACTTGCCACACCCGCCGCGGGTGGCGCAGCAGATTCTTCAGTCCATACGCATCAGCAGCCCGTGACGGCTGCACGGGGAGCAAACATGACAACGAACCTCCACATTTCTCAACGATTGGCACTCGCCCTCGTCCTCTTCCTTGCCGCGTGCGGCACCGGCTTGGCTGCCGCAAACGCCCGGACGGTCTGGCTCGATGAACTCGACGTCGGCAACGCCACCTCGGGGTGGGGACCGGCCAAGCGGAACCGGTCGGTCGAAGGCAAGCCGCTGACCATCGCCGGCGAGACCTACGCGCGCGGCCTGGGCACGCACGCGCCGGGCCTCTTGCGGATCAGCCTGGGCGGCGCTGCCGCGCGGTTCACCGCCCGCGTGGGCGTGGACGACGAAGTGGCCAAGCGACCCTCCAAAGCAAGCCTCGAGTTCAAGGTCCTCGGCGACGGGGTGGTGCTCTGGGCCAGCGGAATCGTCGAACGCCTCCAGCCCGCCAGACAGGTGGACGTCGACCTCAAGGGAATCAAACTCTTGGAACTCGTCGTCACCGACGGCGGCGACGGCTACGCCTGCGACCACGCCGACTGGGCCGAGGCGAAGTTCGAGGTTGCCGCCAACGCGAAGATTGCAACCCTCGCAAGCGCGAAGAGAAAAGAGAAGGCCAAGACGGGGCATCAGGGCAAGCACCAGCCCAATCCCACAATCACCGGCCAACTCGACCTCACGAAGCCGGCCGCCGCGGGCGCCAAGATCCTGACCGACTTCTCGGGCAAACCCGACGACAGCCGCTGGGGCGTCCTCGGAACCTACGAACTGCTCCTGCCCCGCTTCGCGAACGGCCTGTTCTTCTCGCACGCGAACCCGGACGGGCGCGGATGGCCGAATATGATGAACCGCGCCTACCCCTGGGCCTTCAAGAACGAGAAGGAGAGCATCGCGCGGCTGAACGACGGCGGCATCTTCTTCATCCTCCCCATCGAGGGCGGCGGCTATCTGGCCGTGACCGCCGTGGGGGGGGCCAGGACGCAGTCGTGGTTCCACACGGACGAGAGCGGGCGGATCCTCTTGAGTTTCGGCACCTTCGGGACGGCCGAGGTCCGGTGCGACGCGCCGCTGCTGGCCTGGGCCAGGTCCGACGATGTGTACGAGGCCTGCCACGAGGCCCTCGGCGGGGCCACCGGCAGCAAGCCGCTCCGCGGGCGGGCCCACTTCCGCCACGAGAAGGCCTACCCCGAGTATTTCGCCTACCTGGGCTGGTGCAGTTGGGAACACTTCAAGGGAAGGATTGACGAGGCCAAACTGCTGGGCGTCGTCGACGGCATCGAAGCCTCCGGCCTGCCCATCCGCTACGTGATCGTCGATGACGGTCACACTTCCACCAAACGCGGCGCCATGGACACCTTCAACCCGAAGGCCGACAGGTTCCCCCACGGTTGGGCGCCGCTGCTCGCACGCCGCAAGGCCGACCGTGTCCGATGGATGGGCCTGTGGCACGACTTCAAGGGTTACCACGCGGGCATCGCGCCCGAGAACGATTTCGGCGAGGCGCTCAACCGCCACTTCGAGAAACTCTCCGAGGCCAGTTTGACCGTCCGCAACAACCCCGAGTCGGCCCTGGCGTTCTACCGGGCGTTCATGGGTTCGGTGAAGGCGCACGGGTTCGATTTCGTCAAGACCGACTTCCAGTCCGCCCAACTCGCCCGCCTGGCCGGGAAGGTGGACAATGCCGTCGAGCGGTGCGCCGGCAACTCCCAGGCCTTCGAGACGGCGCTCGAGGAACTCGGCCTCGGGCTCATCAACTGCAACTGGCACAACCCGGCCAACTTCCACAACTGCCGGGCCAGTTGCGTCGGACGGTGTAGCATCGATTACTCCAAGGGCAGCCTCGGCTCGGCCAAGCGGCACCTGCTCCAGTCGTACGCCAACATCCTGTGGCTGGGCCAGTTGGCCTGGGGCGACCACGATATGTTCCACTCCAGCCACCAGGGCGTGGGACGCATCATGGCCGTCTCAAAGGCAATGGCCGGCGGGCCGGTCTACCTGTCCGACCCGCCGGAGGCCTTCGTCGCCGAGGTCATCACGCCGCTGTGCTACGGTGACGGCAGACTGCTGCGGCCGCTGGCGCCGGCGGCGCCGCTGCCGGATTCCGTCGTCGTCGATCCCGTCAGAGAGGCCGTGCCATACCGCGTGATCGCGCCGCTCCCGGGCCGAAACGCCGCCGTCGTCGCGTACAACCTGTTCGCCGGCGCCGGGGACACCACCCTGAAGTCCAGCGTCACGCCCGACGACTACACCCACGCCGGCGGCATGGTCCAGCCGCCCGAAGGCAGGTGGCGGCTGCCCGCCGAGGGCCTGGTCGTCTATGATTGGCACGCCCGCAAGGGCGAGAAACTCGGGCCGGCGTATGCCTTTGACCTGAAAGGTTTCACCGACCGGCTGGTTCACCTGTGCCCGATCCGCTCCGGCTGGGCCGTCATCGGCCGGACCGACAAGTACCTGTCGCCGGCGGCGGTCGAGGCCGTCCGGCCGGCGCCGTCGCAACTGACCTTCCGCCTGGCCGAGAGCGGGCCCTTTGCCGTCTGGGTCGCCGAGGGTACCCCGTCGGCCGACGGTCTGGAGTTCCGCGACGCCGGCGGCGGGCTCTGGCACGCCGATATGCCCGTCGGCAAGAGAAACGTACTCGTCACGGTCACCCGCAAGTGAATTGGGCGACCCCCCGGCGCCAAGCGGTTGTTACATTGCGCGAAGGGGCTGTTAAACCATGGGCGCGGCCGGGTTGTTACGTAACGTGCGCGGCGTCAGGCATTCCAAGGGGAGACAACATGAAGATGCGGTATCTCGTAGCCACTATCCTGCTCCTGGCCGCCGCCCGGACCGGCGCCGACACGAAGGATGTGGAGGTCCTGCTCGACGGCGTGACCAAGATCGCCGCGCCGGGCGTCCCGGGGCCGCTCTGCGTCTTCGGCGACGGGGCCTTTGCCGTGGTGACGGGCGGCTCCGGGAACAACCTGCGCGAGCCCGTCGTGGCCGCAGCCCGGATGGGCAAGGGACGCGCCGTCGCCTTCGGTCACACCGACTACTTCAATGGCCGCGTCCTCGGGGACAACGCGACCGACACGGGCCGCCTGATGACCAACGCCGTCCGCTGGGCGGCCGGGGCGGCCGCGAAGCCCGTTGTCGGCGTCCACCGGGCGCAGGGGCTGCTCGCGTTCCTCAAGAGGCAGGGTTTCAAGACGGTCTCGCTCGCGGGGGCCGACTGGCTGAAGGACCTGCGCGGCGCGAGCGTCCTGTGCATCGACACGGCCGGACTTGGCGGCACCGGCACCGCCCCCGCCGTCTCACGCTTCATCAAGGCGGGCGGCGGACTGGTCGCCATGAGTCTCGGATGGGGGTGGAAACAGGTTACCCGCAAGGACCTCGTGACCGAGCACGCCGGTAATCGCCTGCTCGGACCCGCCGGCATCGTCTGGGCCGACGGTACGCTCAAGCACACGGCCGAAGGCGGTTACGCGGCCGGCGCCGCACCGCCGCCGCTCGTCCATGCCGGGTGCGCGCTCGAGGCCCTCGCGACCCGCGCCGGGGGCAAGAAGCCGCTGAGCGATGCCGACGCCGCCCAGGCTGCCGCCGTCGTCACGCGGGCCGTCCGGTCGCTTCCCGCCGGCGACAGGCTCCTTCTGCCGCAACTGGGCCGCCTCGAGAAGACGCACCAGGCCGACACCGTGCCGACGGCCAGGCGCCCGCTGACGGCGAAGAACCCACTCGGCCGTCTGCTGCTCACCTTACAGGTGCAGGAGGCCGGGCGTGCGGCGCCCGAGAAGGTCCGGGCCCACCCCGCAGCGGCCGAGTTCCCCGGCCCCGTGCCGGCCGATGCGACGCGCGTCACGCGCACGGTCGCGATCGACACGCGGGTGCCCGATTGGCACTCGACCGGCCTCTACGCCGCGCCGGGCGAACGTCTCACCGTGACGGTGCCCGCGGCGGCCGTCGGCAAGCAACTCGCCGTCCGCATCGGTGCGCACAGGGACCGCCTGTGGCATCACGACCGATGGCGCCGCGTGCCGGAGATATGCCGTCAGTTCCCGATCGGCGCACCGACGACGCCTGCCGCCAACGCCTTCGGCGGCCTCGTCTACATCGTGGTGCCGCGCGGATGCGATCTCGGAACGCTCAAGGTGACGGTGCGCGGCGCCGTCGAGGCCCCGTACTACGTTCATGGAGTGACCGAGGTCAAGCGGTGGCGCGAAGCGGTCCGCCGCCGCCCTGCCCCGTGGGCGGAACTGGCGTCGAAGAAGGTCATCCTGACGCTGCCCTCGAAGGTCGTCCGCGACCTCGACGATCCGAAAGGCGTTATGGATTTCTGGGACGGCGTCATGGACGCCTGCGCCCGCCTGGCCGCCTGGCCGCTCGAGCGGCCGAGGCCCGAGCGGTACGTGCCCGACGTCCAGATCAGCGCCGGGTACATGCACTCGGGCTACCCCATCATGACGCTGCTCGACATGCCGCCCGTCATGGTGGACAAGGCCCGTCTGATGACGGGCAAGCACGGGGGCGTGTGGGGCCTGTTCCACGAGATGGGCCACAACCACCAGTCGCGCGACTGGACGTTCGGCGGCACCGTCGAGGTCACGGTCAACCTGTTCACGATGTACGTCTTCGAGACGGTGTGCGGTATGGAGCCAACGAAGGCGCACGGCTCGATCTCCGACCGGTCACGCGCCGGGAAAATGAAGGGCTACTTCGCGGCGCCGGATTTCGAGAAGTGGAAGCGCGACCCGTTCCTCGGACTCATCATGTATATCCAGATGCAGAAGGCCTTCGGCTGGGACGCCTTCAAGAAGGTCTTCGCCGAGTACCGCGCCCTGCCGAGAAATGAGCGGCCGCGAAACGACGACGACCGGCGCGACCAGTGGATGGTCCGCCTTTCGCGCACCGTCGGACGGAACCTCGGACCGTTCTTCGAGGCATGGCACGTGCCGACGAGCGAGAAGGCCCGGGCTTCG
>Ga0114922_10003727_pt1 | contig 14197 bp, 6 predicted proteins | sample AartaG_FD_100975 | JGI IMG/M metagenome (GOLD analysis project Ga0114922, IMG submission 100975) | Deep subsurface microbial communities from Aarhus Bay to uncover new lineages of life (NeLLi) - Aarhus_00045 metaG | ecosystem: Environmental > Aquatic > Marine > Oceanic > Sediment | place: Aarhus...
AGGCGCACGATCTCGTCCACCAGCTCCTTGATCTTCGGATTGGTGGCGGCGGTCGGCGCCACCACGCTCGCCCCGGTGTCCGCCCCCAACGCCCGGATCGCATCGACGAGCACGGCGATCTTCCGGCTGGCCCACAGCCGCGGCACAAAAGCGTTCCGGGTCGTGGCTTTCTCGACGCCGAATGTGAACTTGAACGTCCGCTTCTTGCCCAGGTAGTTGCCGGTGATCTGGAAGTTCAGGGGCTTCTCCTCGCGATACTGCCCGAGCACCACGAGTTGATCGCCGACGAACAGGTCGGGGAGCCTGCCGGGGAGCACGTCGCGAACGCGGCCCGGCGCGGGCTCACCGTGCTTCTTGACGACCTCGAGCTTCGGCTCGGCGAGGATCGGACCCGACAACCGCTTGAACACCGATCCGACCTTCACCTCGACGTCCTCCTTGGGGAGGACGAACGTCGCGGCGGCCCGCGTGTCGAGCGCGATCTTTTCGAGCAGCGGCGTGTTGACGTCCACGCCGACACCGAACGTGAAGACCCGCCGCTTGTGCGGGTTGGCCTTGACCGCGACGTTGCGGATGGCGACCTCAGACGTCTGCCCTACCGTGGGCAACCCGTCGGTAAGGAACAGCACGATGGGGAGCATGCCGCCGGTTGGCTTCTGCCGCAGCGCCTCGAGCAGGGCGTCGTGGATGTTGGTCCCGCCTCGCGCCTTGATGCCCTTCAGGTACTCGCGCGCGGACTGCACGGCCTTCGCCGTCTTGAGGACGGGCCTGGGGGCGAACGGATCGACCGCTTCGTTGTAGGCGATGATGTTGAACGCCTCGCCGTCCTCGAGGCCGCCGAGGATCTGCATCGCCGCCTCGCGGACCTGCTCGATCTTCTCCCCGTGCATGCTGCCCGACCGGTCGAAGACCAGCGTGACCTCACGCCTGATGGTCTTGGCGCCCTTGGGCGGCTCCGACGGCAGGCCCGCCAGCAGAAGGAAGTACCCGCCGCCGACCTTCGGATCGGGATAGGCGAGCATCGTCGCGGTGACGCCGTTCTTCTCCAACAGATACGAAACACGAAACGCACCCGGCTCTTTCGTGGCATCCTTCGCAAGACTCACAGACACCACGTTCTTGCTCAGCCGCTTCGTCTCCAGGTTGTGGCTCGGGGAGTACACCGTCGAGATGGGCTGCTTCGATTTGACGCGCACCGAGATCTTCCACGGGACGGAGTACGAGACGGACTCGGTCCGAGGCAGGATGTAGTCGATGCGGTTGCCGTCCGCGGCGAGTAGGTTCTCGTACGTCAGCCGCACTTTCTGTTTGCCGCCGGCGTCCACCGGAAAGACGCTCGACCGGATGAGGTTGTACCCGCTGAATTCCAGCAGGGCCGGATCCCGGAGCTTTGCGACGATCGAATTGTAAATCTTCTTGGCTTCGCCCTTGGGCAAGAGCTCCGCCTTGGGCTCCTTGGCCGAGCCTTGGAACGTGAACCCGCGCACCACGGCGCCGTCCGGCACGGGGACCATCAGCTCCGCTTCCAGGCGAGAGCGGGTCGGGTTCTCCAGGCTGATGTCCATCGTCGTGGTGGCAACCTGCTCTAATATTACCACCGTCGCGCTGACCCCGGTGATCTTCACGGACCCCTGGCGGCGGACCGAGAACACCCGCGACTGCGGCACGACCAGATTCGAGGCAAACGGGCGATGGCGGTAATGATAGTGATGATGGTGGACCACTTGCCCACGAGCCAGCCCACCGTGGACGGCAAACACGGCGAACACCAGACCGATTGCCAACCGGCTTCTCCAACGTCTCATCTTCCTGTTCCTCCAAACAGAAGTACGGAAAACCCTTCACCTATAGGATACGCCATGAACGGCCCCATGTTTGTAAAGGGTTTGTAACGAGTGTGCCCGGGAGGACTCCCGTCAGCCTTCGGCCGCTGTGCCTTCGGCGGCCGACTGCGGCGAGGCTGCGTCTCCCACCGGGTCCAGGTCCCCGGCGCATTCGGGATAGTGGGTCAGGACGTCGCGCAGGATGGTCCGATTGTGTCTCCGCCAGGCGCAGACCGGCACGAACCGCGCCTCGCCGGTCTCGGGCTCGAAGTAGGCATGCACGGTGGGGCACCGTTCGAGGCGCTCCGTCTCGATCACGTAGTCATCCTCCAAGGGCAGGATGATGACTTGGAGGAGCCCCTGCACGTGGGTGTGGCGTTCCAGCACCTTGAGCGCCTTGCGTCCGACGACCAGCTCGGCCGGCACCATCAGCGCGTGGAAGAGCTTGGCCGGGCCCCAGCCTTTGAACAGCCGGCGCAGCCTGAGCCGCCGCATGAAGTAGAACAGGATCCGAGCCAGGCCGGTCAGGCGCAGGACGGGGGCCCTGAGGCGCACGACGTTGAGTGCCCGCCCGGTGAACGACTTCTCCCACCTCTTCTCTTTCTCGATCAGCCGCTTCTCCAACTCCATCAGCCCCCGGCCGAAATCGATCAGCCGCACCTTGAGCAAGTGGATCACCGGGACCCACTTCTCGCCGTCCGACACGAGGTAGTACATGCTCTCGCAGTTCGGATGGGCCGCACCATATGGCAGGGGCTCACGGCCGATGTACTTCCGTACCACGGAGAACTGGGCCACGAAGCCGAGAGGAAGAAACTCGATCTTGTGATCCGGAAACGCCTCATCCACCAGGGCCTCACAGCCCTCCGTTGTCAGGCGCTCGGGCGAGTAGTCCCATTTCTCCCGGTCCCACATGTGGGCGAGCGGCATGAAATAAAGGCAGTTGACGTAATCACGCCGGTCGTGGCAGAACCGGAGCAGTTCGGGGATCTGTTCGGCATTGAGGCCGCGGGCAATGCACGAGATCATCGTCATCTTCCGCCCGCGCCGGAGGTGCCACATCTTCCCGACGTTCTCGATCGCCTTCTGCTTCAGCGCCATGTACTTCTCGCTGCCGCGGAGCGTGCGATACGTCTCCGGGTTGTCGCCGTCGTAGGAGAACAGGATGTGTGCCCGGCTCTTCAGAAGCTTGCGGCAGTACTCCTCGTCCGCCAGGCGAATGCCGTTGGTGAACACGCGCGGCCTCAAGCCGTGGGACCGGGCGAGGTCGATGATCTCAAACAGGTCGTCGCGCACGGTGGGCTCGCCGCCGAACAGGCAGATGGTCGGCTTCGGCGTGTACTCCGCCAGCCGCCTGAACACACCGTCGAAATACTCCAGAGGCGGGTTGAACTTGAAGCCCATGCCCGGCACGTTGGCGCAGCAGATGGGGCAGTTCATGTTGCAGAAGCTGGTGACGTCCACGAACGCGAACCGCAGCTTCCTGCCGTGCCGGCACACGTCGCAGTTGACCTCGCAGCCGTGGTAGTCGTAGCCCGGGTCCAGGCTGCGCTTGTCGTTGTAGCGGGCGGCGTCGGAAGAAATCATCGTCTCGGTCGTGCCGCACTCCGGGCATTCTTTCTGCAGATAGATCTTCCCGTCCCGCTCGACCTGTGTCGCCGGCGCCAGCTTCAGGCACGAGTTGCAGAACGACTTGTTCAACCTGCCTGTCCCTCCATGCAGAAGCTGGCCAGCCATCTAGACGGCTGACCAGCAGCGGCTCCGGCCAATGTGGTGGAGACGATGGGGCTCGAACCCACGACCTCCAGAGTGCGATTCTGGCGCTCTCCCAACTGAGCTACGTCCCCACATCGACCGTAAGCCTACCACATTCTACGGATTGCGTCAAGTACGCGGCGGTTCCGGCGCCGGTTCCGGCGCCGGAGCTCGGTCGGCGGAAGCAGTTGGCGAAGCGACACTACTTCGCCAGATCCTGGAGTTCCTTGGGCGGCTTGAACTCGACGACGAGGTGAAAGGTTTCGTCTGTCTCGATCTCGACCTCATGTATCTCTTTGACCGGTTCGACGAGGGGATGCCAGACTTTCACTTTCCAGGTGCCGGGCGGGAGCTTGTCGATGGTGTTCTTGCCGCTCCCGGACGGGAAGGAGGGGTTGCGCGCGCCCGACACGGCGACGTACGGATTGTCGACGACGATCACGTAGCCGACGTGCCACGGATGGCGCAGGCAGCGCATCACGTACACGCCCTTCTGGCGGAACGTCGGCGACGGCGCGGGGATGGGGCGCGGCTGGGTGGCGCTGCCCGGATTGGCCCTGTGTATCCACCCGGCGTAGGTGCCTTCGCGCACGAAGGGGAGCGCCCGCGCCTTGAACGGTTTGCCCAGCGGCTCGCCGGTCTGATGGTCCGTGATCGCGATCTCACAGGGGAAGTGATCGTCGGAGGCGAAGATGACCTTCTCATGCGGCGGGACGAACACCAGGTTGTATCCGCCGTGGTTGCCCCGCCCGCGAATGTAGTGTGCTCCCTTGTGCGAGACGAAGGCGCCGGCGCGGCCGAGCTCCTCGCGGGCGCCGGCCCTGATCCCCTCGACGATGATGGCGACGCCGTTGACGCCCAGCGGCCCGCCGCCCCGGCGCGGATACGCCAACCAGTTCAGCGGCGTCTCGACCACGGGCGGGTTCCACTTCTGGTAGTACTCCAGCTCGTTCTTGATGTCGTAGCCGCGGACACGGATGCCGTCATAAATGACCCTGTAGGGGTCGACGGTCATCGGGTTTCGGATGGCCGTCGGGCCCTTGAAGTCGATGGGCTTTCGCGGCGGCAGTGAGACGCGCACGCCCGGGATCCGGCAGATGATGCGCAGGATGCCCGAGGCCATCGTCTCGTCCTGCTGGTACCGGTCGGGCTGGCGTCGCGGGCCGTGGTTGACCAGCACCGTATCGGACGCGCTGTCGTTCTCGTCCACGCCGGGGATGGCCGGGGGCGACGTCGCCCGCGCCGGCGCTGAGGTCTGCGGCGGCTTAGCGGGCGGGGCCGCCGTCTCGTCGCAGCCGGCGCCGATCAGCGCGCACGCCAAGACCGCCGCCGCGAATGTCAGTGATCGTGTCATCACGCACTTCCTCGGCCCGCCTCCGGGCGGGGTCACTTCATCAGATCTTGCAGTTCCTTCGGCGGCTTGAACTCGACGATGAGGTGGAAGGTTTCGTCTGTCTCGATCTCGACCTCATGTATCTCTTTGACCGGTTCGACGAGGGGATGCCAGACCCTCACCTTCCAGGTTCCGGGGGGAATCTTGTCGATGGTGATCTTGCCGTCGTTGTTGGGGGCCCGGTCTCTCGGCGCGCCGGACACGGCGACGTAGGGGTTGTCCACGACGATGGCGTATCCGACCTGCCAGGGATGGCGCAGGCAGCGCATTGCGTACATCCCCTTGGCGCGGAACGTCGGCGAGGGGACGTACTTGGGCCTGTATTGGCCCGGCATCCACCAGCCGCCGAAGGAGCCCCAGATGCCGTAGGCACCTTGCTTCCCCTCGGGCGGGAAGGGGTAGGCAGGCAGGTGGGTCGCCTTTCCCAGAGGCGCCCCGGTTTTCAGGTTCTTGACGGCGATCTCGCAGGGAAAATGGTCGTGGGAACTCAGGAGGATCTTCTCGTCCTGGGGAAGAAACGCGATGTTGAAGCCGCTGTAATTGCCGGCCCCCGTAATGCGCCCCTTCTGGGCGAGTCCACGTTTTATGTGAGCGGTCACCGCGTTGCCGCGCGTGAGTTCCTCGCGGGCGCCGGCCCTGATCCCCTGCACCATAATCGCCGCGCCGTTGACCGCCCAGACGCCGCGGGGCATGACCTGGTACACCAGCCAGTGCAGCGGGCTCTCCACCACCGGCGGGTTCCAGTTCTTGTAGTAGTCCAGTTCATTCTTGATGTCGTATCCCTTCTGAGTGTACGAAGCGTAGATCACTTTGTGGGGAGTCACGCTCTTGGGATTCTTGATGGCCAGGAGCCCGCCGAAGTCGACGGGTCTCGCCGGTGGCAGCTCGACCTTCTCAAACGGAAGCCGGCAGATAACGCGCAGTGAGCCGGAGTGAAGCGTCTCGTCCCACTTGTATCGGTCGGGGCGTTTTCGCGGGCCGCGGTTGACCAGCACCGTGTCGGAGGCGCTGTCGTTCTCGTCCACGCCGGGGATGACGGGTGGCGAGGTGGCCCGCGCCGGCAGCGAGGTCGCCCGCGCGACAGGCGGTGTCTGAGACGACTTGGCGGGCGGGGCCTGCTCTTCGTCACAGCCGGCGCAGGTCAGCAGGATCGCCAGAATCGCTGCGAGCAAGCTCCGCGGTCGCGTCATCGCCGTCTCTCCCGGATGCTACCGCTTCGCCGTCACCACGTTGGCCAACGGCGCGCCGACAGGAAGGCGGATGTAGGTGATGGGGTTGCGCTCGCCCTTGCCGTTGGCCAGGTCGACGTAGCCGAAGACGACCTCGTGGCCCGGCTCCACCTCGAGCGAGCCCTGGACCTGGCGGCCGGCGCCGGGCTGGGTGTTGACGTACCCCCGGAAGATGCCCGAGTTGGCCTTCGTCTCCTTGAGGATGAAGACCTCGACGTCCCGCGCCCCGCCGTTCACCTCCGCGCTCACCAGCACCGAGTCTTTCCGCGACAGGCTGATGTTGCGGTCGGGGTCGACGACGGTGAGCAGGTACGAATGTCCGGGGATCACGAAACGGGCCAGCGGATAGGTGCCGCTGGCGTCGGCGTCCTGGACGAGGAACCGGGGGTCGGTGCCGAGGAGGAGCAGGTCGCCCCACCGGTTGGGGTGGTTGCCGCCACGGTTGCCCTGCTGGACGGCGTCGCCGCTGGCCCAGAATCGCAAGGTGCCGCGCTTCCCGCGGCCGCCGCGGCCCTGGTAGCCCGCACCGACCGCGCAGTCGAACCCGATGCACCATCCGGGCGAGAAGACGGGCACCTTGAACAGCTTGCGCGGGATGAATATCTCGGTGGTGTAGCCGTCCTTGGTGGCCTTGGTAATCCGGTAGGGGCCGTATTCGTCCGGGCCGCCGATAGGCTGCTCGTCGAAGTTCTTGCAGGTGGACTTCACGCCGCGCCATTCCTTGGTGTCGGCCTCGCGGTGCGAGGTGATCTTCCGCTCCATGCCGGGCACGTCCGGCAGCACGTCGGTCCCCCGGGGCAGGATGACGAGCTCCTGGGTGTGGGCCTCGCCGCGGCGGGTCTGCCGCGCGTCGAGGGTATCGAACAGCAGGCGGAGATGGTCGCCGCGCATCGGCCACTCCGCCGCCCGGTCGCGGTGGTACTGCGACATGTTCTTCCGCATCTTGACCAGCGTGGGGTAGTAGAACTCTTCGTCGGGCTGCTTGACTTGGTAGCCGAGGAAGAAGCCCTGGTAGCACCACGCCGCGTAGAGGACGATGGGCTCCTCGCCACGCGTGCCGCGCAAGACCAGCGGGCGGATCTCGCCCCAGTCGGTCAGGTCGCCGTCCAGCCGGGGGAACTTGTGGAGAAAGGGGATGGACTCGAAGCGTGGGGTGTGGCCGGAGAACTGCGGCTCGACCTTCTCCTGCCGCGGCAGCACGCTCTTCTTCCCCGTCGTCTTCGGCCCGCCGGGGATGCGGGGGAGGGAGGCGCGCAGGGCTCCGGCGGGCGCCATCCCGTAGCGGAAGCCGGGGGCCATCGAGGTCTCGACCGGCTCCAGGCTGGCGCCGTGGCCCTTTGAGGCGCCGAAGAACAGCGCCACCAGCGGCGCCTGGGTGTCGGGCAGGCCGTCCTTGGTCAGCGTGGTGAGGTCCTGGCCGCGCCCCTGCATCGCGGCCATCCGTGCGTTCAGCTTTTCCTCGACCTTGTCCGCGTAGTCCACACCCTCCACGAAGACATACATCTGCTTGAGCAGCAGCCCGCCGGTCAGCACCTGCGTCAGGATCTCGTCCTTGACGCTCTCGATGGCTTCCTCGAAGAACTCCTGGTTCAGCTCGCGGCGTTTGTCCGCGTACGCCTTGAGCTGCGGATGTTTCTGGAGAAGATCCGCCAGCTTCTTCCGCTCCTGCTTGACGTCGTCGTCGGTGGGCACGGAGGTCGGCTCTCCGGCCGCCGTCTTGTAGATGCGCGGCGAACCCGTCCACACCAGCCGGCGGAACTTCTTCCGCGAGACCATCCGCATCACGTCGCGGCGGAGGAGCGGGACGACCTTCTCGGTGAACTCCTTCATCGCCTCGTCGACGCCGGCCTTGTGGACGATGATGCCCTTGCTGAACTGGCCCTTGGCGATCTTGCGGAGCAGCGGCCGCAGGGCGTCGACCATCTCGTCGGTCCAGTACTTGAACATCCGGTCCTGCATCTCGCCGGTCAGCGTCTCGACGCGGACGCCGTGGTTGATGGCGTGCAGTGGCCTGGAGTCCCAACATCGCAGCCGGGCCGCCTCCTTGCAGATGCCGTCGATGTCCGCGTAGCAGGCGTCACGGAGCTTCGTCATCTCGTCCGCGCCGGCGCCCGCCTCGGCCCGCTCGCGGTACTGCTCCGCCCGCTTCAACAGCGCGTCCCACCGGTCGTCGAGCGGCTCCGCGATCTTGGGCATCTCGTCTTCTTTGTGCGGCCAGAACTCGCTGAGGATGCCGTCCGACAGATGCGTCTCCCACACCTTGCCCTGGGCCTCGTGCTCGTCGGTGTCGCCGTAGATGACCGATTTCCAGGAGGGCGACGGATACGTCGCGGCGTTGTTGGACATCCGGACCGTGCCGTTGTAGTACGCCTTCACGCGCCGCTCGATGATCGCGGCCTGTTCCTTGCTCGGCCCCGGCCAGGCCGCGTTCGGCTCGCGGCGGTAGCGGCGGATGTGCCCCGTCTTGAGGTTCCGCAGCAGCCCGATCTTCTCCCCCAGGTAGCGGTTCGACCGCAGGCTCGACCAGTTGCGGTGGCGGGTCCAGCCGGTGTAGCGGCCGCAGAACACGGTGTGCCAGAGGCCGACGTGGTGGATTCGCCGGACCAGCAGCGCGTAGTTGATGTTGCCCAGCAGGGTGGGCGACATCTCTTTCTCATACCACTCGGTGGTGCTCATCTCCGCCCGCTCGAGCTGCGTCTCCACCCGGTACTTCGCCAGCTCGTCCATCGTGGCCTTGTGCGCTTTCTTCTTGAGTTCCTCGTGCTTCTTCTTGATCTCCTCCTCGGTCATTTTCCCTTCGACGATGTCCTGCGAGATCCTTGCCAGATCGTCCTTGAGGCTGTCCGTGACGTTGTCGGCCAGCCGCTTGACCACCTTGCTGTCTAGGAGCGTGCCGACCAGCTTCTCGACGTCGCCGGATAGCGAGTCCTTGAACGTGCCCTCGACCACCGCCTCGGGATTCTCCGGCGGCGGCGGCATGGTGACCTTGTCCTTGACCTCCTTGGAGATCTTCCGGGCGCGATGCTTCTCCTGCACCTTGCGCAGGTAGGCGCCTCGCTCCTCGGCGGCCCGCCCCGTCTGCCGCACGCGGACGAGGAACGGGACCGTCCCCGCATGGAGCGCCAGCGACACACCAAGCACCGTCACCAGGAGCACGTTGACCTTGCCGCGGCCGTCGAACATGTCCTCCGTCGCCGCCGCGGCGGCCCGCCGCCGCTCGATGGGCGTCCGCTTCCACTTCCGCCGCCACTGGCTTCGACCCGTCTTCACGCTTCGTCCTCGTTTGCTCGCCGGGGTACCGTCACGGCTTCCTCGCCGCTTCCATGTTGGCCCGAATCTCCGCCGCCCTTAGCGGCCGGTTGTAGATGTAGAACTCGTCGCGCATGGTCCCCGACCAGTGTCCGTGGTCCATGGTAGAGACGACCAGGGGGTGGCCCCAGTCGGCGGCGTTATCCCAGGGCACCGCGTGCCACGGCCCGTCGCCCGGGTCCGCCTTGCCCATCGACTTGCCGTTCACGAAGAGTTCAAGCAGCCTGTCCTTGACGCACCAGGTGACCGCGACGTGACACCATTTCTTCTCCATCGACCTCGGATACGGCGTCTGGACGTGGTAGCCCCGGCGGCCCAGGCAGCGGTACACCACCTCGAGGTAGCCCTCCTTCTTGCCCCAGGTCGGGTAGCGCCGGACGTCGAGGCCGCCGGATGCGTAGCCGACGCGCTGCACGCCCCGCACGAAGACCATCCCTTCGCCGTAGTTGCTGCGCCCGCCGTGCCGCCAGCTCGTCGCCGGGTCGGCGATGTAGCGGTTCTCGTTCTTGACCCTCGGGTCACGCTTGAACCAGAACAGGATCGTTCCCTGGCGGTAGTCGACGTTCCTGTAAGTGCCGTGTATCGAGCAGTTGGGCTGCGACTCCAGGCACAGCCCCCTGACGCCGTCCGCGCGGTAAGCGGCCGTCGTGCCCGGGTAGTGGTGCGGTCCGGCGCGGCCCGCGGAGCGCGTGAACTTGCCGTTCAGCTTCCGGTTGTTCCAGCCGGCGTATACCAGCAGCCCCGTGTCGTCGAGCGGCCGGTGATCGACCTGCTCCTTGTCGCGGATGATGGTCGTGCCCGGTTCGAGAAGTTCCAGAGCTCCGTCCGTCCCTTCCAGCCTTATGATCGGCTTGAGCTTGACCTCCTCCTTGCCCCACTTGTCGTTGACGACTTTGACGAGGAAGGTCTTCCTGTCGTTCTCTCCGAAGCTAAAAGGGTGCTCCTTTGGCTCCACAGTCATTCCATCGGGGAGGCTGAAGGTGAGGACGCCTCGGCAGGGCCCGGCCTTGTGCGAGATGAACTTGTCCCGGCCCTTCCCGTTGGCCAGGCGGATCTCGAAGTACTGGTGCTCGCCCTTGGGCAGCGGCAGCCGCATATTGGGGACCATGTCGACGCGCATCATCGGCGTGACCGTGATCTCGAACCCGCCCAGGAAGATCCGCTCCCGCCCGCCGACCGTGCCCCGCAACACGGCCCCGACGGGGATGATGCCGAACCGCGCCCCGCGAGCCGTCTTGGCCGTGGCGGCGATCGTCTTCGTCGCGCCGGGGGCCAGCGAGAACGGCGCCTCGTCCGCGCTGCTGACCGTCAGGCCCGGGCCGCCCCGAATGCCCACCTGCGTCCCCCGGCCCCGCCGCGACGGCGTCAGGCCGCTGAACCGCGAGCTGCCGACCCACCTCAGCCTCGCGCCCGTGATCGGCGCCTCCAACGTGTTCTGCAGCGTCAGCGTCACCCCCATCGTGTCCGGGATGGTCATGTCCGGCGCCGGCGTGGCCAGCGTCATCGCACACCCCTTCGTGAGATACGTGTCGATGGGGATGACCACGTGCGGGGCCTTGGTCTTCTCGACCACGTTCACCGCGCACGGCACCCCCTCAAACGTCGCCGACTCGACCGGGAACCGCTTAGGCAGCGACAGCGAGAGCGGCACCAACACATACGGCGCGAACACGTCCTTCTCCACGCCCAGCGTGATCTCGTACTGCTTCGAGCCCGCCTTCTTGATCTCCAGGATATGGACGTTTCGCTTGAGGTAGGTGCTCGACGCGAGCATGCTGTCCGTAGCGTGCCACACCGCAGGGTGTTTGCCATACTCGCCGATGTTCTCCTCCAGCAGCTTCATGTCCGCCTGCTTGAAGTCGCGCAGGCTGAACTGGACGATCTGGCCCTCCCGCGCCTTGCGGATGGCGCCCTCAAACTGCCCCGCCAGCAGTTGGTAGTAGATCAGCTCGTTGGGCACCTTGTCCGACCGCATGGTGTTGCGGCTCAGCGAGCGCACCGCCACCCACTGCGGGCCCTCCAGCCCGAGCAGGACGGTCAGACACGACTGGCTCCCGAACCCCACCGAGAGGAAGTTGGAATCCTGGAACACCGCACCGTAGCCGCCGTGGCCGTCGTTGTTCCGCTGGGTGGGGAAGCTGTGCACGGGGATGTGCCCGCCGCAGGTTCCCGAGGGAAGCGTCTGGCCCTTCACCAGCTTGCGGACGGCAAGGCGGCTGGTGGCCACCACGTCGAACGCCTCCTGCGCCGAGTTGCCCTGGATGATCGACGAGTAGCCGCCCTTGGCGCCCCAGTAGCCGGTGACGCCGACCTCGGCCCCCGCCTTCTCCAGCGCCGCCACGCCCTTCGCGCTCGCCCTCGGCCCGACGTAGACTGTCGTCCGCAAGCCCATCTTCGTCAGCCGCGCGATGGTCTCCGTCTTCCGCGGCCCGGTGTACATGAACGCGCACCGGCGGCCGCCCGGGAAGAAGGAGTAGCCAACGTCGCGGGCGCGGAGCGACTTGCCGCGCTCCAGATTCAGGACCAGCTTGAACTTCCGAGCGAGCAGCGACGCCGGATCGGTCTTCGGCTTCCGGGATGCGCCCAGCGAGTCGCTCGCCGCGAGGCACAGAGCCACACCACAGATCACCCGTAGGAACGGGCGGCATCCGCCACGATGAGGCGAGTCGTTGCCGACCAATTCCCCAAGGGACATAGCATCTCCTGCCGGTGCCGGACCCGCTTCCTGATGGCGCCAATACCCACTGGATGGGGGCGGGTGACGACGCGTATCCCCATATTCTAAGTGAGACTGGCGTGTTGGTCAACTCGTCACCGGTCCGTGAGTGGATACTCCGAACGCGGGGTGTTCTCAGGCGGCCCTGTCGCCGTGATCCTGGATCGTTCTCGTCCTCGTCGTCATCCTCGTCCTCGGATCTTCCATTTGGCGTCGAGGACGAGGAGGAGGATGACGAGGACGAGGACGATTGAAGCGGAAAGCAGCCCGTGGTCAGAATATCCACTCCCGGTCCGCCATCGGGTCCTCACCGGGGGTGAGCCATGTAACGTGGCCCTCCGGCACGCGCGACTGTAGCCGAGGTCCATGACGGCTCTGTCCGGCCTCGTGTAGGCCGGCTACAGCAGAGCCCTCTCCAGACGCGGCACAACGCCTCCGCCGGCGCGCCGCATCAGCAAGGGCGGCGTCAGGATAGCGCAAGCCTCCCGCGCACCTCCTCGCAAGAATTGGCATTATAAATGCACACGTGTGCATTTATTGAGGTCCATGTGTGAAATGGAAGAGGCTGCTTCTGGGTTCTCCTGTAGACGGCCTCCATGAGCTCATCTTTGCCCACATCTCCGTGGTGCTGCCCGGACGGAGCAGCCGGCCACTCAGGGTCAAATGTCGTGTACCATATGATACATGAAACTTACCCCGCAGATCAGGCGCGGACGCCGCGTTATATTTCGTGTACCATATGGTACATGAAACGTACCCCGAGGAGCAGCCGGACGCGCCACGGACGGACCTGGAACACCCAGTATACCGATCAACGTCTGGCCGGTTTGTGCACTGCGCCGATTCTATCGCCGCTTTCAGGCCGTCGTTTGAAACGACGGGCACAGAGCGGGGTTGAAGACGTCGCACTCCACATCGCGCCCTCGCCCGGGCGACTTGTGGGCAAAGATGAGTTCATGGAGGCCGTCTACAGGAGAACCCAGAAGCAGCCTCTTCCATTCCATACATGGGCCTCAATAGATGGTGTTGAACCGCAGCGGGCGCCGCCATAAGATAACGGCGTGTGGGGCGGTGGAGGTGTGGAGCATGAATGTCCTTCTGATTCAAGCGGACCAAGAGCGCCGCGACGCGCTGGGCGCGTACGGTAATCCGATCGTGCAGACGCCGCATCTGGACGCGCTGGCGCGGGACGGCGTGGTGTTCGAGCAAGCGTTCACCCCGGTGCCTATCTGCGCCGCGGCCCGGGCGTCTCTGATCACCGGGGTGCGGCCTGTCCATCACGGCATTCTCCGCAACGTCGAGTCGGGCGGAGTCGGCGGGCGTGACTTCACCGGTGAGCAGATCACCCTGGCCGAACTGCTGAGAGGGCAGGGCTATTGCTCGACGCTGTGCGGGAAGTGGCACGTGGGCACTGATCTCCCTCCCGCCGCGTGCGGCTTCGAAGGGGTGTTCTACCCGAGGTACGGTTACCCCGCCGAGCATCCGCACTATCTGGGATACCTCGAGAAGCTCGGCTGCCGGTTGCGCTGAGCGGGCAAGTGTTCGCGCGTCACAGGGAGGGCTCGCAAGGCGCGCTCCTTTCGGCCACGCAGGAGGGCCCGGTGGAGGCCGGCGTGCCGTACTACCTGGCGGAGCAGGGAATTGCCGCGATGAGGGCCTCGGCCGGGCGCGGCGAGCCGTTCTTTGTCCGGGTCGATTTCTGGGGGCCGCACGTCCCCCATATCATTCCCGAGCCATACGCAAGCATGTACCGCGCCGACGACATGCCCGAGTGGCCCAACTTCCGCGACGGCCTCGAGGGCAAGCCCTCCATCCAACAGACGATGAAGGACTACTGGGGCGTGCAGGACCTGACCTGGGCCGACTGGTCGCACCTGGTGGCGATGAGCTACGGATACGCAAGCGTGATCGACGACCAGGTCGGCCGGCTGTTGGCGGCGCTCGACGAGCTGGACCTCGCCGACGACACCGC
>Ga0114922_10003728_pt1 | contig 14196 bp, 12 predicted proteins | sample AartaG_FD_100975 | JGI IMG/M metagenome (GOLD analysis project Ga0114922, IMG submission 100975) | Deep subsurface microbial communities from Aarhus Bay to uncover new lineages of life (NeLLi) - Aarhus_00045 metaG | ecosystem: Environmental > Aquatic > Marine > Oceanic > Sediment | place...
ATCAAAATAGAATAGATATTTCCTATCCGGTGTTACAGAGGGAAATATTCCTTGTATCTTTATTTTCTTGGCGAGATTGATCGGATTTGTCCAGGTATCATCTGGATTATGAAAGCTGATGTAAACATTGGGTTCCCTCATCCCACCCGGGCCTAATGACCTGAAAATCAAAAAACTTCCACCTTGTGAAATGAATGGTTCACCTTGACCGGTTTCCGTATTTATCGGTTTCGGCAGCTTTTCTTTTGGAGCATATTTCCCATTGACGCATTTTGACCGGTAAATATCCGCATCGTACCTGAAATAAATAGTACCGTCTTTTGTCACGGAAGGCTGGGAATCATCATTTTCGGAATTAACATTAGGCCCCAGGTTTACCGGTTCTCCCCATCCGTTTCCTTTTCTTTTGATGTAGAATATGTCGTTATCACGGGATTTCGCTCCATTTGTCAAAGTTCGCTTCGCTGTAAAAAATATTTTACTTCCATCCGGTGCGATGCACGGATTGGTTGCATGCAACAACACAATCTGAGGTTGTCTCCATTGTCTGTTTTCCCTTTCCATTAGAAAAATCTTCGAAACACCTCTTCGATTCCAATCAGCCCAGCAAACCGCGTTGAAATCCGAAGTAAAAGTGAGTGGGCAATGTTCGAAGGTTTGACTTTTTGATACTATTCCCGCGGCAAAGAGCAACGGTGAACTTTCAGGTAAAACCGGATCGATATATTTCGACCGCAGGTCAGGAAATCTGATACCGCTTGTGTCAAATTCTTTTTGTCTAAGGAAGCGAATGGTTTCTTTTTGATTGAATTCTTCGGCGATATTATAGGCAGTTTTGCCGTCCGCCGTTCGTAAATTCTTGTCTGCACCCCGGTTGACAAGGAAATCAATCATTTCATTCTGACCTCTTGAAGCCGCATAGTGTAAGGGAGCCCATCCATAGATATTCTTCTCGTTGATTTGAACCCCCTTTTCAATAAGATTCCCGGCGAAGCTTATCACACCGCCTTCTGCAGCAGCATGAAGAAATGAGTTCCCCGAACTGTTTTTATTGTCATAGTCAACGGTATTTTCTTTCAAAAGTTGATCTATAATCCTTTCCATCCCTCCGGTTAAGGCAGACCGCACCATGCCCTCGATGTTAAATCCTTCAGTATTTAAAAGAGCTCCCTTATCCAACAGATAATAAGCAATTTCTTTATTGCCTCTATAGACTGCATAATTTAATGGAGTGTTTCCTCTGGTATCCCTTTTATTGATATCGGCTCCGTAATCGACGAGGAAGAGTTTCACCATTTCAATTAACTGCACATCAACAGCAATATGAAGTGCAGTTGAGCCATTATTTATGGCATTTACATCCATTCCGCTTTTCAATAAACACTCTGCCATTTTTATGTTTTCCTTCAAGATGGCGCGGCACAGAAGGTTATTCCCGTATTCATCTTTCGTGTTTATTAAACTTGGATTTTCCTTTAAAAGTCTGTTCACTTCCTCGATATTTCCATTAAGAACAGCGTTAAGTATATCCTGTGCCATAATCGGTTGAGCACAATAGATAATGCAAATAGAGATGATGAAAATATTTTTCATTGTGTTTTCCTCCTTACTTCAATTCATTTGGTTCTAATTCTCTAATGATTTTTGCATCCACCCAGTAGATGTCGCCCCCTCGGGAAAAAAAGAAGTACTTCCCATCCGGGGTAAATTTGGGCAGACTTCCGTAAATATTTGTATTTTTAGCCGGCGTCCAATGTCCATCTTCTCTTTTGAAACTGATATAGAGTCCTCTGCCGCCATCGATAGAAGCGGGCATCCCATAGCGGATAAAAAGAAGATAGCTCTCATCCGGTGCAATAAAGGGTTTTCCTTCATCATAGGAAGTATTGATAGCATCCCCTAAGATGACGGGTTTTGAATATCTTCCATTTTCATACTCTGAATAGTACAGGTCGAAACTTCCATGAAGATTCTGGCGAAAATACATAATACCATCTCTGGTAAAGGTGGGTTGACCTTGCTCGCATTCCGGAGAATATATGGGAGGGCCAAGGATATTGGGTTCTGACCAGCCGTTGTCCAATCGATCGACATACCAGATATGAGTCTTGGACGATGAATCCCAGGGATTCGGCCGATCCGAACAGAAATAGAGCCGGTTCCCATCCGTTGAAAAATTCATATCCATTGTCGAATACTTACCGGAAAATGGAGCTATTTCGGGTTTTGTCCAAACGCCGTTCTTCATCTTGCTGACCATGATGATGTAAAAATATATTCCCTTTTTCTTTTCCTCCTGTGTAGTTGTCGAAATTTCATAATAGAATTCGTCCCCTTTTGGAGAAAAAACCGAGTTCAATTCATATTTTTCCTCTGTAGATATGATTCCGGGAGCAAAGATTTCCGGCGTCATCCCCGGCGGCTTCTGGCCGAGATAGGGGCCTTTGAGTACGGGGAAATCATTCTGTTGAGCGCAGCCCTTGAAAAATAGCATGAAAAAAAACACCAACCCAAGAAACATGGCCTTTTGTTTCATCCTTATTTTCTCCCTTTCAATTCATCCGGTTTTAATTCTTCAATAATTTTTGCATCCACCCAGTATATATTTCAGACCTCGGGAGATGGATGGCAGGAAAAACTCTGCAACCATAGAGCCATTGGTTCAATACTGATGTGAAATGATTTATAACAAAAATTTTTAGTACGTTCAGGGCTTCATGAACACATACACAAATTGATCTGTCTTTCTACTCAAGTAATGAATGTATCCTCATTGCTATCTCACGAGATTTAAGGTTTCTGATGTTGTTTATAATCAATATGAGATGCTGTTTGTCTATATCCCTGTATATAATACTGGCCGTCCCACCCGTATGCCAGTATATCGTTCTTCTTTCCTATCCCTTTGTATAATAAGAGATGCATTGTCCATATGCGTAACTCGCGTTTTCCCCCATTTTTATATGAGGTTTCAAGTATCTCTTCATAAAGTCAGGACCCAGGAGCTTATTTGTATAAAGTGCTCTATCCCATAAAAAAAGATCATCAACTGTTGTAACTATACAGCTGGCTCCGAAAGCGTTAATAATGTAGTATGGTTGAAGCCTATGGACTACTTCCTTTCCCTCATATCTATAGTCTATCGCTTTTCTCTCTATCACGGTTTTAACATCGTAATAGAGTGAATTTTTCATTCCTAGTGGATCGAAGATCCGTTCCTGAAGCAGTTCCTTCAATGTCTTCCCGGACACTTTCTCCGTTACCGCCCCAAGGATTGTGTAACCGCCTACTCCGCTGTAACTGAATTTCTCACCCGGCTCGAACATTGGATCACCACTGAAATATTTCTTTATAACCTCTTCCGGGGATGCGGTGACAACAAGAGGCATACTATCCATGGTAGGGTCTGGAATTCCGTGTGAGTGGGTGAGCATATTGTGAACGGTGATCTTATCTCCGGTGTCCTTCCTGTAGTAAGGGAGATAGGTCGTGATCGGTTTATCAAGGTCGATCTTTCCCTCCTGTGCAAGCTGCATAATAATCATGGCGGTGAACTGCTTCGATGCCGAATAAATTCGGAATTTCGTGTCCACCCTGTTTTTTATAGCCCATCCGAAATCGGCATAGCCACAGGCTTTCTGATATGATCTTTCCTTTTTCCGCTACGAGCACCACGCCGTTGAGGTGACAAGCATCGTAATATTCTTTCACGATCTTATCTATCTTCTCCGACTTTGTTCCTGCAGATAAGGCCGCTGTGGAAAGAATAAGCAGTAAAGCAGTTAAAAGAGCACCTGAAGAAATTCTTTCGTAAAATTGTCTACTCAAAAATCTTTCTCTTAAAAGCTTATTTAAGCGCCATTACCAGCACCTGTCCGAATGCATTTGGAACACCATGAGCAATACCCGAGGCAATTAGACTATCGGCCTTCTCCCGAATAAGACCAAAGAAAAGTGAGCCTAAAAAGGCTTGAACACCCATCCAAGGATTGACCGTGTACTGACCTAAAAAAGGATTGAATACTCCGAATTGACCGATATGCGAAAGACCGAACAAAATGGAAACAACAATCAGTCCGGGCCCGAAAGGGATACCGAACACTTGCCAGGGACGGCCGAATTCCTCATTGATTCTTGACTGAAAATAACCCCTATACTTGATCTCTTCACCAAATCCTACCATAAAAAGAAAATAAAAGTCCCAGGCGATGATTCCGGCTACATTAGAACCACGGACTATGGCAACAATGATTGGACAGGAAACCAAAACGACCAGTATGAACAGCTTATAAGCAATGCGAAATTTGAAATCCTTCCGTCGGGACTCCCTTTTCTGGGACAATCGTGCAGCCAGGACAAACAGGATGATCATGATGATCGCAATGGCACTCAGGATGAGAGAGCCCTCCATTCCATTTTGATTGATTCCACGGCTTCTCAAAAAGCCCATCCCTGCTCCGAGCAGCATCATTAACAGAGCGCCGATAAAACCATAATGGATGACCGGACGAAATTTGTGAATACTAAAACCATAAACAGACCATTTCCTTTTCAATAACCAGATAATAGCCACTGGAATGACAATAGCCTGTAAACCGAATATGAATGTTCTCCATCCAGAAGAAACATTTATACTTGCGAGGATCGAGTCAAACCAAATTGAAAATAATTTCATGAACACAAAAACAATGACCACTTCAATAATTGATTTGCCTTTCATAATCACTCACATTTTTAATATTATTGTTTAAGCGAAATAGTAACTCTTTTTTCGATTATTGGTCAGAATGAAGATTCTTTGCTTTTATTTCGTGAATCACTTTTGCATCCACCCAATAAATATCAACCTATTCCTAGGAATACCACCTTTATTAGCAAAGAAAAAGTATTTGCTATCTTGTCCATACAAACATCGGCAAACCGTGCTTCAAAGTTTCTCTCGGATTGGTCATATTTATTAAGCATTTTCCATATAATGAGTACAATCAAATGTTAAACGCTATGTATAGCCTTTATTGCGTTTTGAATAAATCGGGGAAAATGATATAGCTCTATAGTATCAATTCCGTTCCCACAAAACATTGAGAACTTTCCATTCACCGTTATATTTCACAATATGTAAATATTCCGTACTTAATTTCGAAGTGGCTTTAACACTGGCAATATTCTTAAATGTTTCAAATACAGTAATCCGTATGTTTCTTTCTTCAATTGGAATTTGTTTGCCAAGCCCGAGTCTTGTTCCTTCTGTGAGCGTCGAAGCAGTATGAAGACCAAACTGGCTTCTACCGGTCTGAGATAGTATGCGTATTTCTCTTTTTTGAAGGTCCGGATGAAGACATCCCTCCATCCGTTCCACATTCCCTTCATACCAGCCTTCAATGTAATCAAGCGCCGCCTTTTCGACTGCATTTCTGTCTTTTTCTTTATCAATGATTGTGTAAGCAGTCAGTAAACTGGAAAGGAATACCGCAATCACTAAAAAAATGGCAATATTTTTCACATCTGCCTCCTTAATAAACCTAAATTCCCTATTTTAATTAGTAATAAATATGCCAATATTAGCTCCTGGAGTCTTCGAATGCTTAATTAGATTGAGAGTATATTCCATAATCGTATCCACACCATTAAGTAAATCTTCTAAGCTTTGTTCCACATAATAATCTGGCATGAGCCCATTTTCCCAGCTTAATCCAGTTACTGCGGTTTCAAAAGTGTTTCTCGCCACTTTGCCATTGATTTTTGTATTCGGCAAAACAAACCTGAGAGAATTGTCATGACACGAGAATGTGGAGCCGCTTTCCCGCCCGATAAAGGTTCCGATATTATGATATTTCACCAATGAAATAAAATGACCTGTTGTGGATAATTCTCCCCCATTGATAAGAATATTGACTTTTCCCTTAAAGTTATTTTTATACGGTTTGATAAAATTATTCCATTTCTCATTACTAACTTTCGTCTTAAAATAGACAAAATCCTTATCCATAAGATATCTCAGTAAATCTATCGCATAATCCGGATGACCGCCATCATTGCCCCTTACATCTATAATAAGATTTTGGATATTCAGGGAATCAATCTGGTTGAATGATGATTTCAGAAATTCGTAGTAATTATCATTCTCACGCATGACAAATGAGTGGATTGTAATCACAGCCGTGTTGAGACTGTCCAATGTTTTAAAACTAAAATCCGTATTTTCTGAATCCAAGTTATACCGTTTATTCAATACGGATACCAATTTCTGATATTTTATTCCTTCAAGAGTCACAGTTGAGATATTTATCTCATCCGGTTTTTTGAATTGAATTGTGTAGCTGTCAGTATAGTTAAAATACTTGGATAATGTACTCACAGGTGATTTATTAATAGTGAACAGTATATTTTGTTTATTAAAGCCATCTCCATTCATACTGGCAGAAAGCGTTTTCAGAATAAGAGAGACGGAAACATCATTAATCAAAATAATCTCAGATCCTTCTGCCAATATATTATTCTCAGTGAAGTCTCTTGTAATATAGGCTTTATTATCAATGTAATGGATTGAAAGAGGAATAAACAGACCACTTGTATAGATATAATTCTGAAAATTTTCTGAATACCAGAGCTCAGTATGACCGCAATGAACTTTGGCTACCATGGGTTCAAGTATCCTAATAAACTCAAGTTCTGTCATTTCTCTATTGATGAGAGAATAGGCGCTGTCAAAATAGTTCTTAAAGAATGCTTCATCGTAATACCGATACAGAGCCGGATGATTATCTTCTATTAATTTTCTAAGCTTGATGAAATCTTCCTGTAATTGTTTAACAGAAAATTTCCTGTCCGGATTATATGTTTGCGTGAAAGCTGAGGATACTAAGAACACAAAAAACACAATCAGCAGAAAATATTTTGAGCTTTTCATTTTTTCCCCTGTTATCTTAAACTAAATTTACCTCACATTACTTTTAACGGATTGAATGGCTAGTTCGATGCCCAGCTTTGAAATGACCGCATCAGGTTTCGAGGAAGACCATTACCCAGGGAATCATATTGACCATAAAGTAGGCACTTACAGCTTTGGTTTTAATTCTTCAATGATTTTCGCGTCCACCCAGTAAACATCCATGTTACCTTGACGGATACTTATATAGAATAAATATTTGCCATCCGGTGAGATAATTGGACTGAGTTCATTTTCAGTTGAATTTATTGGTTCCCCCAGGTTCTGGGCTTTCTTCCAGCTTCCGTTTTTATCCTTGAAACTGATAAACAAATCCGGGCTGGTTTTTCCACCGGTTTGTCCGCTTGACGTGAAAATGAGATAGCTTTCATCCGTTGAGATGAAGGGGCAAACTTCATCTCCCTGTGTATTGATATCTATTAAGTTATCAGGTTCTTCATATTTACCGTCTAAATATTCAGAATAATAAATATCCATTTGTCCTTTTGTATCGCTGCGTATTCCTCCGAAGTAGAGATTACCGTTTGCGGATAACGAAAATTGCCAGTATATCGTCGGGGATGCATTGATTACATCTCCAATCGGGATAGGTGTGGACCAACTATCGTCACTCCTGTTCACAAACCATATTTTACTTCTCCGATTTTCCAAGTTTGAGGGCAACGGACGATTCGATATAAAACACAATGTGTTGCCATTGGCGGAAAAAAATGGGGCATCTTCATTAAATCTATGATCCTCCGAAAACGATGCGATTTCCGGTTTTGACCATCGTTTGCCTTTCATTCTCATCGTTTTAATACACCATCTATGTCGAGAGCTTCCATCAACATCAATCAAGCTCATCCAATACACTTCTTTTCCATCAGGCGAGAACACGGGGGAGGTATGTTCCATTCTGTTTGTAGAAATAATATCCGGGGCGAACAATTCGGGAATCACTCCTGGCGGTTTTTGACCCAGGTACTCTCCTTCAAGAATCGGGAATTTATAAGGAGATCGATCGGCTCCGCTCGATATAAGGACTTGTGATATATCATCATCTTCGGCTTCAACCGAAATATGTAGTGGAGTTTTTCCTGAGTATGTTTTCTTATTCAGTTTCGCACCTTCATCTATGAGAAGTCGGACAACATCTTTATTCTTACAGAAAACAGCATAATGCATGGGCGTCCAGCCGTATCTGTCAGGTTCGTCCAGCAGCAGTCTTTTCCGAACGAGTATCTTTGCCATATCGACTGACCCGCCGACAGCGACCGAATGCAACAAATTTCCGCCGGTATCATTTCTCATAAAAAGGTCGATCCCTTTGCCCAGTAACTCATCAAATAATCGGTCAAGGCCTCTTGATGCAGAATAGATCAATAGTCTTTTTCCTCGATCTCCTCCGGGTTTTATTCTTACTCCTTTATCAATAAGAAAATTGACCATCTCACGCTTCCCCAGCCAGGCCGCCACACTTAACGGCGTTTCGTCATAGATACTCACAGCATTGATATCTGCGCCATACTTCAATAATAGATCAGCCATTTCAGTATTATTTGTCCAAAATACAACTCTTGTTAAAGGACTTCTTGCATTGGCATCCTCTAATTCTAAATCCGCTCCATGCTTAATCAGTAATTCGACTATTTCTTTGTTTTGCTCGATGATTGCTGCTTGAAATGGTGTGATTCCTCTTGAATCTTTTATATTGACTTTTGCTCCGCATTCTACTAACAAACGGACAATCTCAATATTTTGGGTTTGAGTGGCATGATGAAGGGGTGTTCTTTTATCCTGATCAATTTCATCCATCAATCGATGATTATCTTTTAATAATCTTCTTACTTCTTCTACATTACTTTCTTGGATCGCACGAAATATGTTTTTTGCCCTAAGCATGATTTTATCTGGTTTCAATTCTTCAATAATCTTCGCATCCACCCAGTAAATATCTCTATTGCCTCTAATTGTACTGGTATAAAAGAAATATTTGCCATCAAGACTGACATAGGGTCTGTTCTCGGATTTGTCGGTGTTGATTTCAGTCCCCATATGAACAGGGTCACTCCATGAACCGTCCCGTTGCTTGAATGTGACATAGAGATCATCATCTCCCAAACCCCCAGGCATCGTCGAGCAGTAGATCATGTAACTTTCATCGGGAGCGATGTAGGTATCCCATTCGTGGTAGGGAGTATTGAGTTTTGGGCCAAGGTTAGCCGGGGTTTGATATTTTCCTCTGATGAATTCCGACATGTATAAATCCGAATCACCATATCCCCCCGGTCTTCTGCTGAAAAAATAGAGGTTGCCGTTTGCGGCAAGACAGGGATAGCTTTCATGATACTTCGTGTTTATTCCCAGCCCGATATGTTCCGGCTCAGTCCACCCGGTTTCTGTTTTTTCAACTCTCCAAATGTTGGCTCCTTCACCTTCGGAGCCGATTTCATCTATGGATATCCTGGATGCAAAAACCATTGTTTTTCCGTCAGGGGCAATTGTGAAGTCACCGGCCTGATATTTATCAAGAAGCGGAAGAGGTTCGGGGGCGCTCCAGACCCCGTTGTTTTGGTTCATGATATAGAGCCTAGGTTTTCTATCTATCCATCTCTGGAAAATAAAATATTCCATATCATTGCCCCAACCAGAGCATCCCTCGCTTATGTCGGTTGTAATAATTCCAGGAGCAAATAATTCCGGCGTCATCCCCGGCGGTTTCTGGCCGAGATAGGGGCCTTTGAGAACCGAAAAATCATCCTGTTTGGCACAGTTACAGAGAAAAAATATAATCGAAAATACGAATCCGATAAAAGTAGTTATCCGTTTCATTACCTACCCCTCACTTTTTATTATCAGGCTTCAATCCTTCAATAATCTTGGCATCTACCCAGTAGATATCACTGTTGGCAGTGAAAAAAAGATACTTCCCGTCCGGTGAGATATAGGGGGCTATACACTTCTCAAATCCAATTATTCCGCCGAGGTCAACGGCCTCTCCCCAGGTGTCCTCATCAACACGAAAACAGATGAAAAGTTTGCCATCATTTTTCGTTTCTTTCTTATAAGCGTCAAATAGGATAAAGCTCTCATCAGGTGCTATACAAGGATGTCGGCCTGGTATTCGGTCAGGGGCAGGAGTTATCACTCCTCCCTTTTGCCGGATGAGGTCTGTAAACTGTCCATCCATCAAAGTTGTTTTAGCAATAATTTCTTCTTGCGAATCAGAGATATCCGTCAAATAGATGGTTCCATCCAGGGTTGTTGTCACATACATACCATAACCGACATATCTGGGTGTGCTCCAACCCTGTGCCGTTCTCTCAGTCATCCAGATGCCATATGGATATTCTTCATCGGGATATCCGGGGGGAGGTTCCCGCATACTGCCGTAGTACAACCGTTTGTTGTCCATGGGGATATGGGGTTCGTGAGATCGGTATCCTTCCGTGAATTTCACCGGCTCGGGATCGGTCCAGCCATTTTTATCCTGTCGACATACCATGATGGTCATGCCCCGGTTAAAATAGAATTCTTTTCCATCGGAGGAAAATGTACAACTGAATTCGTGGTTGTCCTCAGTCGATACGATTCCCGGTGCAAAGATCTTGGGTTCCAATCCGGGTGGTTCCTGGCCCAGGTAATCGATATTGAATTTTTGAGAACACCGTATGCCCGCTAACAAACAACATATGATTATCCAGAGAATTCGGTTTTGATTCATTTTGGCAGCTATCCTCATTAATATTGGTTTAAAATCTGATTTTATTAAGCGAAGGTTTTGCTCCTTCAAAATAGACCTACATTCACCACACTAATTAGCAATAAATATGCCAAAATTATCCCTGGCTAAATTCGAGTGTGTTTCTAACGCTGTGTATCATTTTTTACCAGTTAATGTTCGTAAGCGAACAAAAATAAACATTCCCCCTATCAACTTTATGAAAGAGAATTACCAATATTCTGTTGCTTTGTAATCCAGCCTTAAGCTTCTTTTTTGCACGATGAAGCTGTTCTCAAGCCATTTTGGTATGAATACGTCACCATTCCATCTATCGATTACAGAAGGAGACACAGGCCCGGATGATGTTTTCCTTCGTGTCTGTCGTTTCCTTGATGAGATTATCCAGGAAATCTTCACCTATGTCTTATATGATAAATTGCATCATCAATCTTTTTATCGAGATCTTCCGGAAACCAGTGACCAATATTTGGCGTCACAACAAACTGATACTGAAATCCTTCTGTCTTCAAAACCTCTACCATTTCCTTTTGAACAGACAATCGGGGATCCATTTCAGTGGTTACAATTGTGCCGCGAATCCCTCTTGCTTTCGCCTCGATGATATTCTCTTTATTAAAGCTTTGGGGTTTTGCCGGACACAAAACCACAAATCCGGTAACAGGGATTGAATGACTAAGCGTAATCTCTAATGCAGCCACCCCACCAGCGGAAAATCCTCCAATTATGATTTCGTTCTCGTCAACCGGATACTTTTCAATGATCATATTATAGGCTTCAATGATCTCTTTTTTAGTAATTTCCATGTCCACTGTCCAGGAGTATCGACCCATTCCGACTAATAAAGATGATTGAACATAAGCGGTTATAAACTCCTTTTCCATCTTTTCAGACTTCCACACTTCTCTAAAATTGGCAATATTGCTGGAGCCCCCATGCAGTGCGATAAAAAGAGGATATTTTTGTTCCTTTCTGTATCCCTCAGGCGGTAGCACTAAAAGATCAGGTTTGGAAGATTTCTGGGCTTCTTGCCTTAATGCTTCATTCCGGACCAATATCCTTTTAAATTTTTCTATTTTCTTGAATGGAGCCCAAAATTCCGCCTCAAATGCATAAATATTAAACCAAACACTCCGATCCAGAGCATATTGAAGAGCATTCATGGCCTTCTGGTATTGCTTTAACTGTCCATAGCTGATTGCTATATTATATGCGTTTGCCTCGAGATGATCCGGGAAACGGTCCAGATGGTTTTCCAGAATTTCAATGGCTTCTTTATATTTTTTCTGCTGGTATAAATTCCCAAAATATTCTCGCATCTGTTGGTAATGAACGAATTCTCTTGTTTTTTTCTCCTCCTGGCCAAAAGCCAGACTGATTCCAATAATGAGAAAGAAAATTACAGATCTTTGCTTCATGTTTTTTCTCCTGTTTGATTTCATCCGGTTTCAACTCTAAAATAATTCTGGATTCAATCAGGCCGATTCTTTGTGTTGTTTTTATGAATATTTTTCATAATAACCCCTCCTTTAATCGACAATAAACACCTTTGCTGCTTTTTCTGTATAAGCTAAATGGGGATTGGACTTTTAATGGTGAACAACTTTACTCTTTAATGACGAAAATAGATTTTGTCGGTGATGCGCCATCCTTCGGAAAACTTGAGAAGTAAAAGGTAGTCGGTATAAATGTGCTTATTCCCTCTAATGAATTTGATCTTGACCATAGCGCCATTTCCGGTGATATCTACCAGCGGATATTCGAAGCGTGTTTTCTCTTCCGGAGGGTAATTTCCTTCTGCTTTACGCTTTTTGATGATCTCTATCCATTGGGAAATTGGAAGCACGGATAGTTTTCCGTCATTGATCCCTTTCAGGCTGAAATCTTCATGAAAACCTTTCCTGACGGCTTCCACATCTCCGACATTGAAGATTCCATTCAAATAAGCATCTTCGATGACCTTGATGACAGCTGCTTTTTCCGCTGCTTCATCCGAAGCCATTAAGCAGATAATAAAAGCCAGTCCTAGAATCAAAACAAATGTTTTTTTAATCATCTATTTCTCCTTTCATTTTATTTGGCTTATTTGCACCCTATAGAACCTGTCTTCTTGAATAGAATCATCCATCATCACTGAAAAGAAAATAGTCATACAGAGAGCGGGTGATGTGAGCCATTATTTTTTCACACTCCTCATTCTCGATTTTAGTATCTTTAATAAATATACCAGAAATCATGAATTTCTGTTTCATTTCACCTCTCCTTTTTTTCCGTTCCAAGGTGTATTCTCTCGTTTTGCAGTCCATGCATACATAATGATCAGGCCAAGTATTACGACTGGAATAACCAAGATTCCCGCTTCAGGGCCGAAAGAACCGCCTGTAATCCAGCTAGCGCCTGAAGTCGTATGTTTAATAAGGCTTTCTGTTTTCATGCCACTGACTGTAAAGCCCAATATGGAACCTTGAAAAAAATCCCAACCCGCATGCATACCCATTGATAACCAGAGCTGACCTGTACGGAGCCAACCGAATATCCGGACATAGCCAATAATGGCAATGAGTATACCTGATAATATGGTGCTGTTAGGATTAGACATATGGAGCACGCCGTAGAGTATGCAGGATAGGAGAACAGCCCATGATAGTCCCATTCCATCCTTCATATTCTGGAGGAGATAACCGCGAAAGGCTAATTCTTCTGACCATCCGACGGCTAAGCCAATTCCGAAAAACCAAAATAAAATTCCAAATACTGCAGAAAAACCACTGCTGCTCCAGCCGATCTCCTTGATCTCCAATAGACCGGAAACCAAGAATACGACAAATAACGTTCCAATCATCAAACCGCTTATTCCGAGTCCCACAAAAAAATCTTTTACAGCGGTACTATCCAATCTGAGGCCAAGTGATACGAAGGACTTTTTATCAACATATTTCCGGATAATCCAAACAACACAGGTAGAGGCAATTATGACAAGAAATCCACGAACAACCCACCAGCTCCAGGTCGTTCTATCCAAACGGCCGATGACTTTAAAGGAGACTTCATTGAGAATTCGCGACAAGGCTAAGTAAAAGAAAATAAAAATGAATATTCTCCATCCAGCACGAAGACGGCTTTCTTCTTGGTTTAAAAACATTTTTTTAATCATGATTACTCCTCCTGTCTTTGACTGAAGCAGATATCCCCTATCTTCGGCAATTCATTCGGCGAGGTGATGACCCCCTTTTTTAACCACAGTTCCGAAACCAAATTTTAATTTCTTTAATTTTTGGCATTCATGTTAAGGACAATCACTTCTTGAATCTTAGAGGTAACAATGCCATTGCTGAATTCAAGATGCATGCCACAGGCTGCAACAATATCTCCCTTTATTGTGTTTCCTCCCCAAGTGCATCCATTGATTTGAATCTTGACTGGCGACAATCCATTTCGGTCGAACCAGCCTCCAGAGACTAAATAAAAATCATCCTGAAGAATATAAAGTAAGTAAGTAGAGTGTTGAGTGACAACAAGGACA
>Ga0114922_10003729_pt1 | contig 14195 bp, 21 predicted proteins | sample AartaG_FD_100975 | JGI IMG/M metagenome (GOLD analysis project Ga0114922, IMG submission 100975) | Deep subsurface microbial communities from Aarhus Bay to uncover new lineages of life (NeLLi) - Aarhus_00045 metaG | ecosystem: Environmental > Aquatic > Marine > Oceanic > Sediment | place...
GCGCACGGTGGCAGCCACACCGACTTCGACCGGACGCGGAAACCGGAGTTTCAGCTTACCGGTTACGGCGCTGATCCGGCGTAGGAACAGGCAGTGGGTCATCGCCGCGTCAGCGAGCATGGCAATGACGCCGCCATGGAGCCGGTCCGGGTAGCCCTGATACTTGCCATCACAAGCGAAGGAACCGACAACAGTCTCGTCCGATTCCTCCGTGAATCGCAGACCCAACCCATCACCATTCCGCACACCACAAGCAAAGCACGCCGGATGGCAACGCTGCGGAAGATCCGTTGCGGTCTTGCTGGTGGCAAGGTCAGTGGTCACAGATGTTCTCTCCTGCGTGCAGCGTTCCGTTCAGGTAGCGGGAAGCCAACTGCTCGGGGGTCTCGGCCGGCGCGCCGACCACGACGGTGATGCCGTTTTCCGCGAACAGCTGCTGGGCCCGTTGCCCCATGCCGCCGGTAATGATCACGTTGGCGCCAAGTTCGTGTAGCCAGCCCGGTAGCACTCCCGGTTCGTGTGCTGGTGGCTTGTGCGTCGTCTTGCCGAGAATCGTCTTGTCGTCCTCGTTGACCTCGTACAGTGCGAATTCCTCGCAATGTCCGAAGTGCATGCTCACACGGCCTGCTTGTACGGGAATGGCAATCTTCATACGATGGTTCTCCTTACCTCTATTCTCGGTTTCGATGGTTGGGTTGCCTTGTTCCCACCGGGCTAAGATCGACTGGACAATACCGGCAAACGCCTGGCTGGCTGAGGTCTGCCCCTGCATGTCGACGAAGGGCTGACCGGCGTCTCCGGCAGTGACGATGTGCGGGTCAATTGGGATCCTGCCTAGGAACGGCACCTTCGTTTCGTCGGCCAGGGCTTCGCCGCCCCCCGTCTTGAAGAGGTCGATTCTCTCCCCGCACTTGGGACAGACATAGCCGCTCATGTTTTCCACGATGCCCACAACCGGCAAGGATAGGCTATTGCAGAACGAAATGCAACGACGCACGTCGGCAATAGCCACGTCTTGCGGCGTTGTCACAACCACGGCCCCCGCCGGTGACCCGACGAGTTGGGCCACCGACATCGGCTCATCACCCGTTCCCGGCGGAGAATCGACTACCAGATAATCGAGACGGTCCCAGGCAACATCTTTGAGAAACTGGCGAATCACATGATACTTGCGAGGTCCCCGCCAGATCACCGCATCGGTGCCTTTTTGAAGCAGGAACCCTATCGACATGACGGCCAGGTTGTCGTTCATCCTGACGGGCACCATCTCCTGGTCGCCAAACTCAATCTGACGGCCTTCGAGCCCCAGGAGCTTGGGAATGCTGGGCCCATGCACGTCGACATCGAGAAGACCAACCGCCTTGCCGGCTGACGCCAGAGATACCGCCAGGTTGGCGGCCACCGTGCTTTTGCCGACTCCGCCCTTTCCGGACAAGACGAGCAACTTGTGCCCGATTCTCTCCATCCGGCCTTGCAGCACCAGTTCCTCTGCTTGGCGCTGGGATTCGTCCATTGATTGTGGTCTTGAGGCAGATTGCTGCGTCATGAATAACTCCTTGCCGTGATTCCAGACGGCGTTTCTGCGATCCCGATTGAAACCTTGGCCCAGAGTTGTTTTATGTCCGCCGCGGCGCCACTGTGGGTGTACTCCACGATGGACTTCTTCTTGATTTGGGCCTTGGTGACAGCTTGATCGTACCGAACTTTCCCAGCGACCCGCACACCACGCTGGCAAGCCTGGGCTTCGATTTCTGAGGCGAGGTCCTCGTTCAGGTCCCACTTGTTGATGCAGACTTGCGTCTCGATGCCGAAGTGTGTGGTCAGGTCGGTAACGCGTCGCAGATCGTGGAGCCCGCTCAGCGTCGGTTCGGTCACAACGAGTACGTGATCCGCGCCCGTGATCGAGGAGATCACCGGGCATCCGATGCCCGGCGAGCCGTCGATCAGAACCAAGTCCAGTTTCCGCTCCTGGGCGATTGCTTTCGCTCGTGTGCGGACCAGGCTGACCAGCTTGCCGGAGTTTTCCTCGGCGACGCCGAGTTTGGCGTGAACCATCGGCCCATGCCGGGTCTCGGAGACGAACAATTGTCCGTTCACCACCGGCGCGAATTCGATGGCTTTCTCGGCGCAAAAGTATGCACAGACGCCGCACCCTTCGCAGGCGATCGGATCGATCCGGTAGGTTCTGCTTATCGTCCCGTTTCCCGGGCCGTCGTAAGAGATCGCGTCGAAACGGCAGATCTCCTCACACTTGCCACACGCGGTGCAGTGCCCCGACATGATCCTTGCCCGAGAGCCTCCCGAGAACTGCTCTCGATGGACCGTCCGCGGGTCAAGAACCAGGTGCAGGTCGGCTGCGTCAACGTCGGCGTCCGCCAGCACACATTTGTCGGCCAGAGCGGCAAACGACGCCACAATAGACGTCTTGCCCGTCCCGCCCTTGCCACTGATTATGACTAATTCCTTCATGAAGCAGTTCCCGGGTTCCGGAGCCGTTCCGGGCGGAAGCCTCTGGCCCAGATGACCCGGCGTCGCTCAATCAATCGCACCGTGGTTTCCTGATACCCAGCGTTGTCAAGCATCGCAGCCAGCTCCTCCGGGCTGTAGTAATCCTCATCCCACAGACGTTGTGCCAGTGAATCCCGCGGAAACTCCACAATCAGGATCTCCCCGCCTGGTCGCAAAACGCGCCTGGCTTCCCGTAGGATTCTCTTGGCGTGTTTCATCTCGTGCAGCGCCCACATTACTACAACCGCGTCCACGGACTCGTCCGCTGCGAAGTCAAGACGAGTTGCGTCTTTTCGAACGCAGCGAATCCGTGCGTTCCTGGAAGAGCGAGGCCGTTTTGGAAAGTCCGCCGAGGAGATGTCGACCCGGTGACGTGCTGGCTGTATGTGTGGGCCAAGTACCGCACCAACTCGCACGCGCCACAGCCGAGATCGAGGACCTGACCAGCCAGACGCAATTCGCGCCCGATCCGCTGATGCAGACGCGGCTTGATCCGCTCATAGAATTCGTGGCTCAAAGTGCCCCGGACCATTCCACACTCGAAATCCGTATTCCTGCCCTAGTCCAGCGCGCATGTTCCCGTTGGGCAGCTCGAGTTGCCCAAGCCAGAGGTCGGCTTCGTTCTTGCGGCAAAGGTTGACAGCAGCTTCTCGGTCGCCCTGGAACCGCATTCCTCGCATACGTGGTTCTTTTTGCTTCCAGCCTTTTCCAGAAAGGATGTTACATGTTCGCACTGCTTACACCGGTACTCGAAGATGGGCATCTCTCTGTTCTCCTTCTTTTGTCCGGTCAGCACATCTCGGTTTGCCAATCTCTATCCCACGCTTGCCTTCCTGTCCTCAGTAACCCCTTTCAGGAGGCCTTCAAACAATGGTTGGTACTCTGGCAAAACTTCGCAGACCATTTCGCCCCGTGAGTACGCCTCCGCGATTCGGCGGTCGTCCGGGATATCCGCCAGTATCTTGATGCGTTTGTTGCGGCAGTACAAGTGCACCGCGCGATCGCCGACGTCCGCCCGATTGATGAGCACCCCGAAGGGGAGTTTCAAGGCCTGGACCATCTCGACGGCGAGCTTCAGGTCATTCAGGCCGAACGGCGTCGGCTCAGTCACCAGAAGCACGAAATCGCAGTCGCGGACGCTCTCGATGACCGGGCACGAGGTTCCCGGCGGGACGTCCGTGATGACCAGATCAGTCTCCGGGGCGGCCGCCTTGACGGCCTTGATCACCGGCGGGCTCATGGCCTCACCAACATCCAGCAAACCGTGGACGAAGCGTATCGGTCCGGCCCGGCCAGCCTCCAGCACCCCCATCTCGCGCGGTACTTCGGTGATGGCGTCCTCCGGACAAACCAGCCAGCAACCGCCGCAGGCATGGCAGAGCTCGGGATAGACCAGGACCTTTTGGCCAACACAGACGATGGCGCTGTACTGGCAGATCTCGCCGCACTTGCCGCAAACGCTGCATTTCTCCTCGTCCACCCGGGGGATCAACGTGCCGACCCGTTCGCGGTGGGTGATTTCCGGTTTCAGGAAGATGTGGCCATTGGGCTCTTCCACGTCGCAGTCGAGATAGACCACGCTCCGGCCATTGCGTGAGGCTACGTATGCCAGATTCGTGGCGACCGTTGTCTTGCCGGTGCCGCCCTTGCCGCTCGCCACCGCGATCCTCATGATACCTTTTCCTCTCGCTGCACACGTCCGTTGAACAAGCGTCCGAGCCGTCGCGGCACAAAGGTCAACGCCGCAACGATAGCCCCCAACACACCGGCACTGAGAGCGCCACCACCACAACCCGGCTGCCCGCAGAACGGGCAAACCGCCAGTGGTCCGCCCACAATAAAGAGCATCGTCCACCACTTGAAGAAGCGCATGATCGGGCTTCGCCATCTTGGACGCGGAGCTGTCGTCTGTTCCTCAGATGTCTTGATAGGAACCGTCTTCACAAGCCACCAACTCCGTACGCCCTCTTGAGAAGAGCAAAGGGAACACGATGTCACTCGTACAACAGGGCACCCAGACCGCGAGAAAAAGGAACACGGTTATGAGCCCCATGGTCAGCACGTCCACCTGTGCTCCCAGGGCCATGGTCATGTGGAACAGCGAGGCCCAGGTGCTCAACAGTACGTGCCCCGCGTGTGGAAACTTCGTCTTCGGGTGAAACCAAGCGATCGCGATTCCAACCAAAGCCAAGGGGTTCACCAGCCACCATTTCTCGATCAAACCCAAGTGGATGCCTTTGTTGGGCAACCCAAGCAAGCATTCCCCAAAATACGGAATGATCGAGTCGCTCAGCGTGGCGATGCCAACAGATCCCAGGTATCCGACCAGCACCATCGCCCCGAGCCCGCCTTTGCCATGAAGCCGGTACATCGCGGCCGTGACCAGCGCGCTGAGCAAAACATGCATCGGATGCAGCGTCCAGAACAGCGTGCTCGACGCGGAGCGGGGCACCTGAGCATAAACGATCACCGCCATGATGCCGATGCCGGTCAAAGCTCCGAACGCCGTAAACGGTGCATGGGCTTTCAGTTCATTGGGGATGTCTTTCAGCATATGTATTCACAGCGTCGAATTCTCTACGGCGTTTGTTAACACGTTTCGTGACTCAGCGGCTGGTGCCTGACTATGCTATTCTGGCACGGAGATGGCCTCATTGGGGCATTCATCCACGCACGCACCGCAGTCGATGCAATCGTCGTTGACTACTGCTTTTTCGTTCTCTATGGTGATGGACTCCGTCGGGCAACATTCCACACAGTCTCCGCAGCCCGTACATTTCTCAAGATCTACGCTTGCCGCCATTATGGCACCTGTCTTGCTCGTTCAGCATGCTACTACCGGATGCCCGCCCACCATTTGAGGTGGTTCTTGGAGGCGTCCAGCCGGGAGGTGTAGGACAGTTGCCCTAAGCACCGATATCACGACCGCGCCCGCGACCCTGGCCCAGGCCCCCTCCACCTTGTCCTCGGCCTTGCCCTCGGCCCATTCCTTTGCCCATCCCTCGCCCCATGCCTCTGCCGCCACCGCCACCACCTCGTCCACGACCCATGCCCATTCCACCACCGGGCATCGGCGATTGTTGGGATGGCGCGGACTGATCCGGGGAAGCGAATGGTGCACCAGCCATGCCGGAGTGACTGGCGACGTTCGGCTCGCTGGCGGTGTTGAGTTGTCCGGCTTTGAATTGTTCGACGGCATCTCGAACGGCGCCCGAACAACCGGGGATCACTCCGATACCAGCGGCGGAAAGCGTCTCGTGGGCATTCGGGCCGCAATTGCCGGTCAGGACGAACTTCACGTCTTTCGCCGCCATGAGTTGAGCCGATTGAATACCGGCCCCACCGCCCAGCGCAAGGTTGGGGTTCTCGACGGCTTCGAAGTCCAGGGTGTCCGTATCGACGATCAAGAAGTACGGGCAGCGGCCGAACCGAGGATCAACCGGCGCGTCCAAAGACGCTCCACTAGCTGTGATTGCGATTCTCATCAGAGTCCTTCCTTTCTCAAAAACTGTCCCCCGCGGCGGTCACGCTTACTTTTACTTTTACCGGCCTCCCGTTTCACAGCGGATCGCCGGCTCCCTCGAGCCAGCCTCGTTCTGCCTGCGATTCTGACAGACGACCATCTGCCCCACTTCGCGGCCGACGTCCCGGGCAATCACAGGACATTTCGCCTTGAAAAGAAAGAAGATGTTCTGGTCCTTCCCCCCTAGTGTTTCATAATTCCCCTGGCCTTTGGCGATCACGAGATCGCATTGCTCGAAGCGGGTTCGGAAAGAGGACGAACAGGACTCCAGAATTGTGCCCGGTACATCACTGCCGTTGTCCATCACTGTCACAAAAGAGCTTAGCCCCGCAGTTTGCGCGTCTTCTCGCGTCGCATCGTTGATCACCGGACCGCCCCGCACCACCAGAGTGATCCGATCCGTCAGCATCTCTTCGATCAGCAATCGATCGAAAACGATCTCACCAGCGTTGTCCGCAAGGTAGAGGATGTTTTTCGCCTCACTGACAGCTCGGCGAAGATCGGCTATCGCGATCTCGTCAAACGACCTGCCCATCGCATCCTCGATTGCCTCATGGACTTCATCATCGTTCAGGCTGCTTCTGCACCCGAAATCGATCACGTTCCCCGCAATGGCCAGTCGCACCGCTGTCGCGAACGGGTCGGCCGAGGTGCGCACCCGCTGTTTCAGGGTTGGATACAGTTCCAGGGCTAACGCGTTCGAGCGGCGTTTCACTTCGCGGTATGGATCGGGATTGCCAGTCGCATCACGCAAAAACCTGTGAATCCGCTGCCCCATCCAGGGCGGCGAACGCTCGAAAGGCATCTCGGCGGCCAGCCGAAGCGTCTCGCGCACCACGCGCTCGTGCACGGCTGGGTCGTTGCTCACCATACGCGAAGCATCCAGGGCCTGTCGCACGAAACACGGTATGCATTCAAGGTATGTCCGCATCCGTCGTGGTTAATCCTTTCGGGGAGGTGAAACTCACCTCTTTGGACGGCTTCACGTAGGGCCATTGCAGGCCGTTTTCAAAGAACGGGAGAAGTACTTCTGGTCCACTTCGTAGTGACACCGCTTGTACTTCTTGCCACTGCCGCACCAGCAGACATCATTGCGGCCGAGGTGTGCAGCTGCTTCGGGCGGTCGACGATGAAACAGTCTGTCCAGAAGTCCCACGTGTCCTTCTCTCGATTTGTTATTCCGTGTTAGGAATAATGCACGAACACTTCGTCATTTCCCGTCTTCTGACCAGCTTTCTCGTCGCAGCCCGACGTTTCAGTTCAGCCCGATGGCCCCCTTCGGGCACACTTCTACACAAGCCCCGCAACCGCAGCATGCCTCGGCGTTGACCCTCACGGCGACCTCACCGAGGGTAATTGCCTCGGTCGGACAGACCGCCTGGCAAGCACCGCAAAGCGTACACGTTTCTTCATCGACGCACGCCACGGGTGTCGTATTCCTGCCCGGCGTCAATACCAGAAGTCCTGGTGGTCCTGCCATCTGATTGCCTACACGCGATTGGATGTCTCGCCGCATACCTCGGCCTTGCCCGCGCCCCCGGCGGCGCCCGCGCCCGCGTCCACGACCACCGCCTCCCGCCGGTCCCGTTCCGTCGCCTCGCGGCATGATCAACCCTCTTTCTGCTGGGCTGCCTCGAGCTCCGTGATCCGTTTTCTGATCTCGTCCAGCGTGCCTTCAAGATGCTCCGCCTGGGTGCGGAGGGCTTGCACTTCCTGCTCACCCGAGGGCGCAGCGTAATACGGCGTGACTCCGTAAGCGGGCGGTGCGCCGGGAACACCCATCGGATAGTACCCGTAGCGCCATCCGCGGCCTCGGCCCCAGCCGCGCCCTCGGCCCCATCCCCGGCCCATGCCCCAACCTCGTCCCGGCATCGGGTTCATGTAGCCGGGTACTGGGAATCCGGCACAGTACCCTACTCCTCGCCCGGTCATCGAGCCCAAGCCCATCGGTCCAGTTCCATCTCCACCTGGCATGATATTACTCCTTAGCTGTAAAAAGGCTAACTCCCTGATCCTATCCTGCTCTGTCCGCGTTCAGGGCTGCAGCCTTCATCCTGACCGCTGCCAGAACCAGCATTCCGGCGCCCCCACGGATGCGTCCGGCCCTACCTTCGCTCCAGCATTACACCGCACTCGGGGCATTGCTGTTGGTTGCATGGAATTCCAGTAACATGCTCGAAGGTCTTCCCGCATTTCGGACAAACGCATTGTCCGCCTGGACCGGCTGCCTTCGGTCCACCCATACGCCCGCGTCCTTGCCCGGCAGGGCCTGTTCCATCACGATTCGGCATCTCAACTGTCTCCCTTCTTGTCTCTCTGACTATGAGAAGGTTTTCACATCCGTTACCTACACCCAGTCTCCTTCCACGTTTGGCTTGCTGACACATTCGAGCCGACCGGCCTTGAGTTGCTCCACAGCATCACTCACCGATCCGCTCGCACCGATATAGGTCTCGACATTGCCCGCTCGGAGGGTCGTGAACGCTTTGGGGCCAACGTTCCCGGTGATCACCGCACCCACACCCAGGCTCGCAACGTTCTGGGCGGCCTGAATACCAGCGCCCTGAACGGCGTTCAGATTCTGCGTGTTGTCATGCGTTGCAAACTCCCCGGTATCGGTGTCAACCACGATGAAGAACCTGGCCCGGCCGAATCGGGGATCGACTTCGCCGGCCAAGTCCGGACCTTGTGATGTAACCGCCACCTTCATACCGTGCCCCCTTATACGTTGAACCCGGCCCAGGCACCGCGATGGCGCCCGCGAAACCGCCGCCGCCGACCACAGCAACCAGGCATCAGGAACGTCTCCTCTGTCAACTGCCCCGATGCGAATGCCCGAACGATGTCTTCTACCGTCCCGCACGTCTGCGGGATCACCCGCACTCCTGCGGAAGCGAGCATGGCCTCCAGCGGCATGGAGATCGCGCCGCAGATCAGCACGTCCACGCCGAGTTGCGCGACGCGCTTCGCTCGCGCCATAAGCTGGGTTTCCTCGATGGCTATTTCCTCCCGGTTGACCTCTGCGTCGCCCTCCTTCAGTTCCACGACGAGAAGCCGCTTGGCGACATCGAAGACAGGCGACACCCGACCGGTCCATGTTGGAATAGCCACTTTCATCGTCCGGATAGGGGGCACAACGCGTGCCAGGTGAGGGTTCGACAGCGCTGTGCGCATAACTGGTGCTGCACAAAGCGGTTATCGACACTAGACCTTCGGGCGCGTGGCAAGCGACACTTGCATGATGCAATACTCGGCAGGGTGGGGTATTGCGAAATGCAACACTATTCCTGTGTCCGGTCCGGGCGGTCTCGTGCGGGCAGCTCGATTCCCAGGGACTTGATCTTGCGGAACAGCGTGCTCGGATTGATGCCCAATTCCTTCGCCGCAGCCGTGCGATTGCCGCCATGGCGCCGGATGGCATCTGCGATATGCAGCGCTTCGAGGGCTTTCAGCGTGCGGGGGGAGTGTACCCGCCCCAGCTTGGAATCCGCCTCTCCGCGCATTGCCGGCGGCAGGTGGTGTGGTTCGACCAGGCCGCCCCGGCAGAGCACGAACGCGTGCTCAACGATGTTCTCCAACTCGCGCACATTGCCCGGGTAGTCGTGCTCCATGAGCATCGCCAGAGTCTCGTCGGAAACACCGGCCACGTCCTTGTTCTGGAGGCGATTGAATCTGCTGATGAAGCGCTCCACGAGAAGCGGGATATCCTCCCGATGGTCGCGCAGCTCCGGCAGCTTCAGCCGGATCACGTTGACGCGGTAGAACAGATCCTGCCGGAACACGCCTTTACGGACCAGTTTGGCGAGGTCTTTGTTCGTGGCTGCGACAACGCGCACATCGACCTCGACCGGCTCGACGGATCCCAGCGGCTCGAAAGCCCTTTCCTGCAGGACCCGGAGTAACCGGGACTGCATCGCGGGTGAAACATCGCCAATCTCGTCGAGCAGGAGGGTTCCACCGTCTGCAATCGCTAACCGTCCGGGCTTGTCGTGTCGGGCGTCGGTAAACGCGCCTGCCTTGTACCCGAACAACTCGGATTCCAGCAGCGTATCCGGAAGGGCGCCACAGTTGATCGCGACGAAGCGCTTATCGCGGCGAGGAGAAAGGCTGTGTAGCGCGCGGGCGAAAAGTTCCTTGCCGGTGCCGCTGGCGCCCTCGATCAGCACGGTGCTGTTGCTGTCGGCGATTTGCGGAAGCAGGTCGAAGAGTCGGCGCATGGCCGGGCTGCGGCCGACAATGTCCGCGAACGTATATTTCTCCTCCAATTCCCTCCGCAGCTCCTCCACCATGCTAAGGTCGCGGAACGTTTCCACACCGCCGATGACGCGGTTCGTAGCATCTTTCAGCGTGGCGGCCGAGATGCTGACCGGAACGCGCTGGCCCGCCGCATCGAGGATGTAAATCGCCTTGTTTACGATCGGTCGCCCGGTGTCCAGCGCTTCTTTGAGCGCACATTCGTTCTCGCAAATGCTGGCCCGGAAGACATCGCAGCACCTCTGCCCGATCGCCTCCTCCTGCGGCACGCCGGTAATCTGCTCCGCTGCGCGGTTGAACGACGTAATTCGCCAATCCGCATCAACGGTGAAAACACCGTCGGCGATGGAGTCCAGAATGACGTCTCTTGCCTGCGTTTCAGGTGCCTCGCTCATGGCCGCCACCGTAGGTTGCCGGGACGACGGGTTCGCTCAGCGGCCGCGGATATCTCCATTGGCCCGCTGCCCGCCCCGTGGCTCCTGCTCCCGAAAATCCGCCCTTCAAAGCCTTTTGTACCTCCCTCAGGCCTACTCTACGATAGTAATCTGGGCACCCCCAACAATAAACCCCTCCCGCGCTGGTGCGTTCGTTGCCCGGGGCAGTGGATCGTGTGACGCTTGGCTGTTGCCGTCAATGGCCTCTCAGGCTAGCCTGAGCGCCGCCGGCGACAATCTGTCCTCAGCATAAGTGCCGAGCAGCCGGCGAAATACTGGCCAAACGGCCTGAAAAAAAGGCCGCGTTGGGTCAGTGGGCAAAAACGAGTTTTCGCCGCAACAGTAGAATGCGCCCCGCAGCGCCCAACTTGGGAGTTCAGCCCATGAGCAATTTGGTTCGCTGGATGGCGTAGCGATGCGGTGGTGTTGTCGCCGGTCGATGGGATTGTGGTATTATTAGAGTGTTTTGGTGTGGATTACCACCGGGATGCGCACATAGGCGGAGGCTTTTGTGAATCTCTGGACGGCGTTGCTGGATGTACTGATTCTGCTGCTGGCAGCGATGCTGCTGGGCTCGCTGTGTGAGCGCTTGAAGCAGAGTGCGCTCCTCGGCTACTTGCTCGCCGGGACGCTGTTGGGCCCCAACGCCCTAGACTGGATGCCGAATCACACGGCGGTGGAAACGATCGCCGAGTTGGGTGTTGCATTGCTGCTGTTTTCGATCGGACTCGAGTTCTCCTGGCACAGATTGCGCAGCATCGGGCCGATCGCTCTCGGTGGAGGAACCGTTCAGGTGCTGCTGACCAGCGTCCTGGTGGTGGGCGTCTGCCTGGCGCTGGGGCTCGGGGGCCGGGCAGCACTAGCCCTCGGCGCCATGATCGCGTTGAGCAGCACTGCCTGCGTGGTGCGCGTGCTGGTGAGCCGGGCGGAGATCGACGGCGTCTACGGGCGCAACGCGCTGGGCATCCTGCTCCTGCAGGACATCGCAGTGGTGCCGCTGGTGCTCGTGGTGACGGCGCTGGGTGGCGAAGGTTCAGATTCGGTGGTCCAGATCGGGCGGGAAATTGGTCGGGCGATTGGAGTGGCGGCACTTCTGGTAGGGGCGCTTTTCCTGCTGCTCAATTATCTCGTGCCGCTGTTGTTAAAGACCGAACAAGTGGCGCGGAATCGCGATTTGCCTATTCTGCTGGCGATTGTCACGGCTGTGGGGACAGCATGGGTATCACACACTGTGGGCCTTTCGCCGGTGCTCGGGGCGTTCATCGCGGGTTTGTTACTGGCTGAGTCCCCCTTCGCCACGCAAATCCGCGCCGACATTGCCTCGGTGCGCACGCTGTTCGTGACTCTGTTTTTCAGCTCGATCGGGATGGTGTGCCATCCGGCGTGGGTGCTGGAACATTGGACAATGGTCGCTGGCGTGGTAGCGGTCATCGTGTTTGGCAAGGCCATCGTGATATTCGGCGTGGGGCGTCTGTTTCGCTGCTCGCCGGGCCATGCGGTTGCGACGGGCGTCTGCCTGGCCCAGGTAGGCGAGTTTTCATTCGTGCTCGCTGAGGCGGCGCGACAGGGGGAATTGATTGACAGCGGCTTGTTTGAGTTGATCGTTGCGTCCACGATTGGAACGCTGTTCCTCACACCGTACCTGGTGGCTGTCGCGCCGCATGTTGCAAGGGCTGTGGGGAGGTTTTCGGCTTGGCGCCATCGGGCACTACCCTGGCAGCCTGAACCATCGGCCGAGCCCACTGCAAAGATGAGCGGGCATATTGTGATCGTGGGTTTTGGTCCAGCGGGCCAGTGCGTCGCCAGGTCACTCGAACAAAGCCACAAGGCGCTCGTTGTGATCGTCGAGTTGAACGCCAAGTCAGCGGATGTCGCGCGGGGATATGGCCTTCGGACGTACATCGGCGATGCAACCAGCCCGGAAGTGTTGGAACACTTGTGCGTCGGAGCGGCTAGGGTCGTCGCGGTGACAGTGCCCGATCCGGCCGCTGCCCGTCAAATCATCGAGGAGGTTCGTTCCCTGGGGCCAGATACGTCAATCATCGCGAGGTCGCGGTATCATAGGTATCGTTCGGAATTGGCCCTTGCCGGAGCGGTCGCGGTTATCGACGAGGAAGAACAGGTCGGCGTCCAGATGGCGGCGGCGGTGCAGGAGAAACTGCGGACCGACGTTGCCAACGGCTAAAGCCATGGGTCACCGCGCATGGAAAAAGAAGATGATTTCATGGATTTGCCATCTACGTGCTGCGGGTCTACGAGACGAAGAGCTACCTCATGCCGCTGATTCTGATGATCTCGATCCCGCTGACGACCATCGGCATCTTGTCGGAATCCTGGCTGCTCAATGCGTTGACGGCCGATCCGGGCGGGGTGGAATTGCACCTCGGTCGAACTTGCGGGCGCGTTGGTCCCGCCTGGCGCGCCGCCGGCGCTGCCGTTGACGGACTTTCTGGCTAAGCTGGTCTCGCTGCGAAAGGTACCTTATGCTGGTTTCTTCATGTCGGAGCGTTGGCAATGATGGGAAACTCCAAGCCGGGCAGCTTTGCCCGCGCTAGTTCGCAGACGAAACAGCCCCCTGCCGGCTGCCCAGGAAACGCGGATTGCATAGTCAAAACCCTCCAGAGCCACCTGATGGCCGAGGCGCGGGAACGAGCAATCCAGCAGGCCGTTGCCGGCGGGCGGTTTTGTGCGGTCAGGCTCGACGATGGTGGAGTTGGCGTAGCGAACCTGTGCCCCGACGTCTGCGGTGAGCCGTCGCGGTGGGACTCGGATCGCTTGCCGCGACCAGGCACGCCCGCGGCGGATGCGCTGGCGACCCTGGCGCCGCCCGTACGGTCCGCCATCGGTCTGGCGACGGCCAACGCCTTGGCCAACCGGTTTCCCCCCGGTGGTCCGTCGGATGAACTGGGCATTCGCGGCGATCTGCTGGAAGTGCTCGAACTGAACCCCGACGATCACGTGGGCATGGTGGGGTGCTTCAGCCCCCTGGTCGAGGGAATCCGCCGGCGCGTGCGGCGGCTGTCCATCTTTGAGAGGGGCCAACGCCTCAGCCCGGATCTCCTCCCCGAGGACCGGGCGGCCGAGTTGCTGCCCCGGTGCTCCGTCGCGCTGATCACCGCCACCACCCTGATCAACGGCACGATTGACGAGCTGCTCGCCGGCACCGGTGCCGCCGCCGCGAACTGCCGTGAAGTCGTCCTGCTCGGCCCGTCCACGCCGCTCGTGCCGGAGGTCTTTGCTAGGTCTCCCCGCCGCGTTACTCTGCTGGCCGGCGTGTAGGTGCTGAGCAGCAATCGGGCACCGCGGTGCCTCTTGACAAGGAGAGAACAGAATGCCGGACAACCGGAGAGCATCCAAGCGGGTCATGGAAATTGGCAAATCCGCCATTCACGAGATGACCCGGTTATCAAAAGAGGTGGAAGATGTCGCGTTCTTATCCTGGGCAAAGCCGACATCCGCCACGCCGGATCATATCA
>Ga0114922_10003730_pt1 | contig 14194 bp, 11 predicted proteins | sample AartaG_FD_100975 | JGI IMG/M metagenome (GOLD analysis project Ga0114922, IMG submission 100975) | Deep subsurface microbial communities from Aarhus Bay to uncover new lineages of life (NeLLi) - Aarhus_00045 metaG | ecosystem: Environmental > Aquatic > Marine > Oceanic > Sediment | place...
GTAGGTTTTTTATATAACATGGGCTAGAATCCTATGAATACTGGGTTCAAATACGAATGGAAAAACAACCCCCTTTATCCCCCTTTTTTAAGGGGGAATCCCAGTAATAGTAAGTATTCACAGGATTCGCCCATTGGTGCTCGTGGGAAAAACCTACCCCTCACAGCTTTTTTAAGGGGGAATCCCAGTGGTGCTCCTTTGATAAGGGGGAATTCCAGTGGTTGCCAGCGTTTGCGCCATTTGCTCCGTTGCTTCTGCCTCAAAAACCTACCCCTCACAGCCTTTCCCAAAGGGGGGCAGGGGGGATTCAATGTAACGCCCACACTTCTCAAAAGCTTAGAAACATTTATGAAACTTGCTTGTGTTTTCCGAAAACTGTCAGCCTTTCACGCGTGTGTTTTACCCGGAATCCTGAATCGCTCATCATTTGATAGAATTCATCACCCAGATATATTTCATTTCTCTCCAAATGCATGGGGTGAATCTCACTATGTCTAAAATTCACCGTCACCAATAGAATACCATGATCTTTGAGATACTTGTGTAAGTATTTAACAGTCTGTTTTGGCTCCAATAAATGTTCGAGAACATCAAAGCAAAGAATAGCATCGTATTCCTCAGCCAACTCATCTGAGTTGGCGAATTCAATATTCGATCCTCTTCTCTCTGCACGCCATTTAGCAAAATCAAATGTCTTGCCAGGAAGATCAGACAGAGTCACCTTGAATCCGGCTTCGGCAAAAGAGATCCCATCCTGTCCTATACCACAGCCAAAGTCCAGTATTGTATGTATTTTGCTCTGCTTACAGATATCAACTGCCATCTTTGTCAAATATTTTCTTTGAAGGCTTCTGTGCCAACATGCAAGCTCAAAGATATAGTTCTCCGTCTCTTTATAGAATTTCTCGATCTCATGGGAATCTTGTGGCGATTTGCGGTTCCATTCATCAGCTATCATCCTCACGCCATCAAAAAGTGCTTCAAGAACCTGCTTTGTATCCCAATCGAAATGGATTCCAATTTCTGTTACAACATCGGGGGAGTTCAATTCGTCGTAAAGAGATTCTCCACTGGCAAGTTTCATTGTGATCTGAAATAGCTTAGCGTATTCATTGACAAGTTCAGCACTAACCTGGTCTTGAATACCTGGAAGTTCCCCCTGGGCTTTAGAGGTTAAAACGAGCGACCACTGAGCATCAAGATATATCGGATCTGTCTGTGGAATTGCCGCGAAATACTCAGAAGCTTTATCACAATCTCCTATTCTGCGTGAAAGTATTCCCATCCACATTTGACAGAGCGCCGTATTCGCAAACACCTGATCAGCTTTGTCGAAGAAATCACCTGCATTTTCATAAGATTCATACTCCATGAGGATTGCGCCTATTGCAGCATAAGCATAGGAAGTAGAAAGATCATTGTGGGAATCCGATTGCAGGATTGGAAAAAGCTCTTTGATAGGTATCGACAGCAGATGCTCTGTGACAACCTTCCGAACTTCTGGACTCATCTTAAATTGATAGTTCCGCACCTTTACCAGCGGTGTCCTTATGATCCCTGCCCTGCAAATTCTGGAAAGCCTGATCCACATATCAATCTCGGCAGACTCACCATCTTTATATTCACCCACCTTATCGTAGCACTCTTGCCGGACTATAACAGCGGACCTTTTAAACCAGTGTCCATATAGCAAAATAGGAAGAATACCATGCTGAAAGTCTCCCGGCATTTGCACGGTGCTTCTAATACTTCCATCTTCAGCTACTACCTGGTAAGCTGTAAAGGTAAAACCAACACCTGGATTTTTCTCCAAGATACCTACCAAAAACTCAATAACCTTATTGGATGTGAATACATCGCCTTCATCCAGATGTGCAATAAGGCCTCCAGTTGCGAGGGTCAATGCCTGGTTCAGGATTGTGCTTGTGTCAAAGCCTTTTAATGCACAATGTTTCAGGCGATTGTCATACTTATCGAGTATTTCTTTGAATCCGGTTTCATCCGGATCAAAACATACTATAACTTCAATATTGGGGTAGGTTTGCTCTAGCGAACTTTTCAGGCTTTCCATAAACAGGTCAGGCTTATTACGTGCCGTGATTATGATTGTGGCTCTATTACACATTATCGTTTCCGCCTTTATGCCGAAACAGCATCAAATTCCTGGTCCTATGGATCAGATCATACTCTTTCTTCAATTGTACCACATCATCGCTATTCTCATCCATCCGCCACACCAGCACATAGTCAATGATGCCTATGTACTCAAACTTCCAGTATCCCTCCCTGTATCGCAGGGGGAAATAGCTGTATTTCGGTTCGTAATTGCCCGTGTAAAGGCTTCCGTTGCCCAGGCAGTAATAGCACGTATCGTGGAAAAATGGCGACATATACTTTATTTCCCCGTGATTCTCAGCGCCATACCAGTCGTTGGTTATGATGGATACCGCTGAATTGGGAGTTATGAGATGCGCGCCGGACGTGAATTCCTTCATGTCCTTATTCAGCAGATGGTAATCGTGGATGGTCAATCCCAGGTGCGCCAGGGAAAAGCATATCATCAAAACTGCCAGGGCATACTTCATCCATTTTGGATAACTGAGGGCAAACCACGCCAGCATTATGGGAAACAGGAATAGATGTGTCCTGTCATTAATCCACGCCGGCGGCCCATAAGCCCAGGGGAGCTTGAAATATAGCAAAGTCAGGACGCAGAACAGAAGCAGGAAGCCTTCGCGCTGACTTATGAGATTTCTCCCTATAATCTTTTCTCTCACAACAGTCCAGAGAAAACATATACCCATGAATCCTAGAAAACACCACATAAGTGGTATAGCCCGATCGTTGAATGACACCAGAGAACGCACAGACAAAAAATACTTCCATAGTTCCTCAAAGGAGCGGTAGGTTCTCTCACTGCTCTCCGGATTGGTGAACAGTATGTATATCATAACACAGTAAGCAGGGAGTAGGGTGGCAACAGTATATGCCAGTGACTTCCCGCGTTCTCTGATTCGGCGCGGCCTGTCAGCCGGCAGGATGGCTGAAGTGAATGCCAGTAAGCTTAGACTGAGCAGAATCATCGCAAAGGAAAACAGATGACAGAAATAGATCACGGCTATCAACAAATTGAGAATAACAGCCCGGGCAAGTTTCAGATCATCCCTGTATTTCCACCAGTATCCCAGCGCGAAGAAGTAGAACGAGACACTCAGGGCAAAACCGTAAAATCCCAGGTTCAGCAGGCAATTGTAGCTATAGAGAAATCCCAGGAGCCCGAAGAACCTGAGACGACTATCAACGCTATTCAGAGCATAGAACAGGCCAACTGGCAATAGCACGACACATAAAGTCACGTAAATCTTCTCAGCAACCAGCGGAGGCATTACGTGGAGTGTCACAAAGAAAAACGCGTGCGCGCCCCAGTTGGGGAAAGGCTTTACATTCAGGCTATAAGCTTCCCGGAACTTGGTGTAATCAGGATTATTGTACTCTTTGAGAACATAGGCATTGTAAATATGGCTCAACCCATCCTGAGTGGGGATGAATTTAAAAATCCAGATAGGGATAAGGTGGAGTATGAATAGGGCAATAATCAAGTACCTTCGTCCATAAACCACGTAATTTTTCAATACAGGTGCACCTTCTTATTACATCCGCCAGAGACGTTCTGTAGCATAATTCGGATTGGGCTTGAATTTGCGGCTGACAGACTCCATATCAGCGCCTAAGACCTGGATTTTCTTCATATCCCCAACTCCAAGCCCTAACTCGTTTCCGTAGTAAATATATCCCACTTCCTCCAGCGGCTCGAATCCCATAATCTTAGCAGCCACCGCATCCGCCGCAATGAAATCGGTGCTTGCTATCGCTACGTGCAGAGGAACTTCATCCCCGCCGATAGGGCCATTGCCCTCCATTCCAACCAGCCCGTCAATAACGCTGATGTGCGGCGCTACAACCTTTGCTATTCGGATCAGATTCTTATGGATGACCTTGACGCTTCTGCTGAAATCATGGGGCGCGCCTCGACCATATCCGTGCATTTTCCCTCTATCCCGCTGAAGGAGACAGCCCATCATATTCTTCAGGCAACTGGTCGTCATAGCGGTTTCGTGCGTTTTGGGAATGGCTACTGAAATTCTGCAATCCTGCTCAATGGCGGAGTTGAATACCCTCATATCAGCTTCCTCTTCCGAAGTCAAAAGAGCCTTGATAGGGGTCAAATCCTTATCTCTATTCAGGTCAACCAGCGAGACTGAATACTCCTTCTCCAGAGAGAGGTAATCGAAATTTCTGTAAGCCTCAAAAGTATCGCCCCCTGCGCCCTCTGCAACGATGATGGATGTGGGAGAAAACTCCTTCACGAAATCCAGTGTTCCCCGGATGGCATCCACGTGCGTCGATGCCAGTTGCCTTCTCACGTGGGTGAGGTTTGGCTTGAGCATAACCTTACCCTTGATTTTAGCCGCCACATCCTCTTTCACCAATTCCAATGCTCTGCGCAGGTTTTCCCGCCGGTTATCTCCCGTAACCAGGGCAACTCTCACCTTCTCGATGGCAGAATCTTCTTGAGAGTAAGACTTGCTGCCAAAAGCATGAGCGCCGATAAGGACACCAGCGGTCATGCTTTTTATAAACTCACGCCTGGATATGCCTTTATTTCCTGACATTTTAGTTACCTCCTCACACTTAAGAATTTTAACCACGGAGGCACAGAGAAAACACGGAGGAAGAATGGATTCCATATTTGCCCCCTGTTTCTCTCTGTGCAACTCTGTGTCCTCTGTGTCTCTGTGGTTGTTTTCATTTCTTATTTTGCAATGTCCTCATCGCTGACAACTGTCTGTATGCTGCCGCAAGCCAGGGATGAATCACAGACAAGGTGTGACGACGCTGCCACAGGTAGTCTATGTAGCAAAACACTGCTTCATCCAGAGAACGATCCAGGGCATCCTGAACGTCTCTTAGAAAAGGCTGTTGATGGGCTTGACCCCATTGGATCTTGTCTGCTATGAACACAATTTTGCCCAGAGCCGAAGCATCCGCCCTCAATGTTGTATGACATTCTATGGCGCTCAATACAGATTCATCCGTGATCCCGAAAATCTCTTTTGCCATCACTCGCGAAAGCTTCTGATGCAAAATCGCCGGGAAAGTGCGCTCCTCTGGCAATATCTCTAAACTCAGTTGCTGTGCTACTTCGCAGCGCTGACCAGGTCGGAACACAGCACTGATGTCATGCAGCCATCCAGCCGCTTCAGCCAGAGACTCATCTACACCAAATCTGACGGCAAGCTGTCTCGCTTCTGCAGCCACGCGCTTACAGTGTTCATGAGTCTCCAGACAGTCATGGTAAGCGAGAAAAACACTCGCATCAGTTGGTATATGGCCTGTCAGTTCAATATCCTCGATAAACTGCGCAAGAATCCAGTGCATTGTCATCCGTAATCCTGCTCATGACGTTATAATATTATAGTGCCGTCATTATAACACAGACGTAAATGCCTGTCCAAATATTTCGGCACCTGCTCCCGCTTTTTGTGTTGACAAAAAGCCATAATTAGAGTATTATACAATCAATGGATTATTATAGAAGGAGGTACTGGTTTTGCTGGGTATCGGTACCAATGCCAGATATATTATGAAAAACTACTTGCTATTATTAGGCTGCTTTTTACTAATAACGATTCTGCTGGAGACTGAAGTCTCCTGCTCTGTCCTCAAAGACCCCGGGATTCCTGACGGCGAACAGATCGTCTGGCGAGTTACCAGGGAAAAAGATGATGGAATATTGTTTGGCACCATCACCTGGCATATAAAAGACAGGGACGGCAAACCTGTGTATGAGATCACCGAGGATGGAGGAGAAAGGAAACAGGGGAAATATGTTATCGACAGAAGCGACCTGCGATTGATCTGGGCACACGTCATCCGAGAGACTGACGAAGGCAAATCTGAAGCAACCATAGAAGTCAGGGGCAATCGTCAATATCTGGTGCATAACCACGGTAATAAGAGCAAAGATAAGAGAATAGACCATGAGCCGGAAGGATACAATGGAATGTCGCTGGGTTTCAGCCTGCGGGGCTTCCCCTTCGAGAGCCAAACCGAGGTAAAGCTGAAACTTACCCCGCCTTTCAGACCCGGGATTCCCTTCTGGGCATGGAAGATGTGGAAATCTTACATCAAGTTGCTGGGAGAGGAAAAAGTGACCGTACCGGCAGGCACTTTCGACTGCTACAAGCTGGAAGTGGCCGCATCCGGCGGGCTTATAAGGCGATTCACGTCCGAATACTACTTCTGGTTCACAAAGGAGCCACCCCACCGATTTGTAAAGTATCAGGATGATGACGGGAAGGCCATAACAGAGCTGATGGAGATACGCTCAACTGGCAGGGAATAGTGAGTTATGCTGTGAACAGAAGAGAGTTGTCGACATTTAAGCATCTTATCTCGTTGTCTAGGAAGCTATATTTTCTCAAATTCGATGGCGATTATATTGCAGCATTACTGTCACTTTTTATTGTCACTTTGGCCAGGAAGCACTAATAACTGGAAAAGCTCCACTATAAGACTCAGCATCAAAGAGATCCTCAGGAACGTCGATGTTTATCTCAAAGTCCCCGCCAAATGTTATCTCTTCCTCTGAAGACAACTTACGTTCCTTCGACTTGCCTTCAAATGTGTAGTGCTTTGTGACGATCTTTTCAGGAACCCAGACATTATCGGTATATTGTCGCAACGTGATAAGAGATACCGAAGACCCCCTTCTGATATTTGGTATTCCATATCGCATATCAGGACTGATGATCTTCCGTATTCTATATCCCTTGTCAGGACTGATCCACAACTTGATAACTCCGCCACGGACAATGGCTTTTACCACGTGGCACTTGTCACCATCGATGTTTTCGTCGCCAAGCACCACAACAGACATGGCTTTGAGATTTTCCTCATCTGTATTTCCCTGCAGGAAGTCCGTTAATAGTACGCCGTAGACAGTTAATCCCCGGGGGATTAGGTTAAGCGTATCAGGGATAATAGGTCTGCTTCTTTTGCCTACTATCTGCCCCCATTCGTCATAAGTTAAACGCTCCGACTTCTCTCCATCGTAAGCTTCTGTTGATCGCCAATATGAAGTTTCTCCATTGCTAAGATGGACAATCTCCTCCTTCTCAAAGCGAACCTTCTCTCCCGCGAAAGCATAGAAATATTCTGTATCCTTCCTTACACCACGAGTAGTAAGGGCTTTGCCCTTCGCAGTCATGCTATAGCCAACTGGAAGTGGATCTGGCACTCTCTTTATGTCCACATACCCTATACCGCTCTTGACCAGAGAATCATTAGCTCTTGCTCCCTGGATTATGGTCTCCAGGGATGCTGTCATGAGTTCCATGTCTATGCGAATGGTTTGCCCTTCCTCGACACTGAAACCACCAGTCTTGAAAGAATATACATAGTCGGCTTTATATGAAGCATCTGTTGCATGCGTCGAAACCTCCATCCTTTTGTACCTGCCGGGGATGACATGGATGGAATATCTGCCATCCGAATCGGATATCGCTCCGCGCGAGAAAACATGAGATTCGCCGTTGACCGCAAGGACAGTTGCGTTAGCAGTCGGCGCGCCAGTGTAGGCGTTGATTACTTTGCCTTCGAGCTTGCCATAGTTCGGCAACCGCAACTCCACCTGAGTTTCTGCGCCTTCTTTTACTTCCATCTTCTGTGGAGACATGACAGGCACTCTCATACGAGGGCCATCCAGAGATATTATCTGTGGAGTGTTGTCCCAGAGGATCGCCCAATATTCGCCAGGCAGTATATTCTCTATCCTGAACTTCAGATCAGGTTCAGATGGCTGCGTAGTGTATCGCCTGGGAATAGCGGGATATGGAAGGAATGACCTGTCTTTTACTTCGCTGCTGCTTACCGATACGCCTTTTGCGTCAGCGTCTGTACCCACGAGTATCAATGGTTTGTCGGGCAGATAGCTTCCCTCTGGCACGGTGATTCTTCCAGATACGATCCCACCTCTGAGCAACTGCAATTCCAGATCAGCAATGGGGTTTTCGGCAATTTCCAGCGTATGGACTTGCTCGGGGAAACCTACAGCATTGAGAAATATCCTGTATTCGCCAGGAGGCACATTGTGGAACTGGAATTTGCCATCAGGCGAACTTGTCTGACTTCCCTGCAAAATTCTGGGCAGCATCCCATCCATTCTAAACAGGGAGATCATCACATTCGGCGCAGGCCTGCCGTTGGACAGCACCACCACACCGGCGAGGCTCTGGCCTTCTATGGGCTTCATGGGAAAGTCAAAATCAAAGACGTTCTTCCCAACCCTCAAACTGATGGTGCGTTCCAGCGGATGGTAACCATCGGCTTCCACAGTAATGCTATGAGCGCCCAACTCCAGATCATGCAGCTCATACTCGCCGTCATATATATCCCAGCCGTCAAATCGCGTTCCCCGGAGCCGCGCCTTCTTGACAGGTTCTCCTGTCTTCGCCGAAAACACCTTTCCGGAGACAGTTCCACCGCGCAGAAGATAGATCGCCACCTCACCGCTAATTCCGTCTTTCACTGTAACTTCTACGACGCTCTGGGGCAAAAGCCTCACGTTGCTGGACATGAACTCGTTATACGTGCGCTCAACCTTCACAGTGTATTTCCCATCCGCCATCCCAAAACTCTGGAAATAGCCATCCCCACCCGCGAAAGCAAAATATCTTTTTTCTTCATCCTCAGAGAGTCCATCCTGCCGCGTCAAAGTTACCGACAAATCTCCAATCGGTCGCTTCTCGTCCCAGCTCAACACCCGCCCGCGTATGACGTTTGACTGTGGAGCGTCGGGAACCATATAGTCCGGCCCTTTGATATACTCGCCGTCCAGTTCTGGAGCGTCGGGCATTACAAAATCTATGCCTTTGATGTGTTCGCCATCTCTCGCATCGATCTTCCGCTCTACAGCGGCGCCGTTGAGCATCATGGTTAGATGGAAAGTGCCGCCTTCGTGGTCTTTAAACACATAGCGCCCCTCGTCATCTGTGTAAAAGCTGCCACTGCCACCCCCGCTGCCTCTTTCGCTGACCTGTCGATAATGACGCTCAATTTTCGTGTTTACAATCGGCGTTTCACCATCAGACTTCAGAATTCTCCCCGTAATGAAAACAACCGGATTGGGTTTCACGACGATCTCGACCCCGGTTACAGCCTGCGCCCGAGGTACAATCACCGACTTCTGCATGAAGGTATATTTCGGCGCTTCCTCTGGTGTTTGTTTCTCAAAGCGTGCAAGGTGAACAATTTGGTGGTAACCCTCGGTGACATCGTCGAATATAAAAGAGCCATCGGCCTGACTTATAGCTTCCGGATCTAATTCATTGTGGCTCCAACCCATGCCATCCTCAAGTGTCATTGTTACCAATGTGAGTTCCATGCCTGGAACGGGATTCCTTTCCTCATCCACCATTCTACCGGAGACGCTGCCGGTTGGTTGGGTCGGGATAATGTCGATATTTGCTGTGTTTTTCCCGCGTCTGGCGCTAATCCGGGAAATTTCAATCGCTTCGTAGCCCTTGACGCGGGCTGTGAGTCTGTATTTCACCGTTCTGGGCAGACCGCGCGTTTCATCCCTCTCCCAGTTTTCCTGTTCCGCCTGTTCGTAGTGTCTGACGCCGTCGATCTCGAATACGCGGCTTTCGGTGAGTACCACCCAATAACTGCCATCCGGGTTGATCGCAGCAATGCTGCGTATAGTGTGAACGTCGCTTTTGAAGTCCAGATACACAGTCTCCGCTTTTCCCGGCGCGATAACTTTTCCGGAGATTGTCGCGGCTGGCTCCAGAACGAAATCCTGCGTAATGGGGTTCTGCGCATCCAGTGTCAATATTTTGCTCTCAGGCAGCATCCTATTCGCGAAGGCTCGTATCTCCATTCTCTGTGTGGGCAGTTCCCTGAATTCATACCTGCCCAGATCGTCCGTTTGCACCGGACCAAAATACCGGCCACCACCGGTTGGCTTATGAATCGTCGGCTGAACGTATACCCACGCCCCTGCGAAAGGTGTCTTGCCATCTTCACGGTATACAGTGCCGGTGAGCGTTGAACCTGGGCGGGATGCAGGCGAAACCGTTTTCTGTTCAAGGATGGCAGCGGATGATGGCATAGGTAGAATGCGAGTGACGGACAGGAATATGACCAACGCCATGCCCAAAAGCAGGGCAAAAGCAGCTTTCTTGCGAGTTAAACTGGTTTTGCCGCTGTTGCTAGGCTCCAGGATCATATTTATCCTTCCTGCTACAGAATGTTTTGTCGGTATCATAGCGAGGCTGATGGCACGGGCCACACCATTTGACGCAACTGATTCCAGCAATCCCGCCAGGAAAGTGGCGTATTCTCCGCGCTTGCCGGATTGCTGAATGACCCAGTTATCACAGATCTGTTCACGGGCTTGCGTCAGACGACGACTGGCCAGATGAAACAGCGGATGAAAAAAGCAGATCGCGCTGAATGCCCGCTGACACCAGTTGATCAGAACGTCGCAACGTCGGACGTGAGCCAATTCGTGAATGAGTGCTAGTCTGAGTCCTTCCGGATTATTCGCTTCCAGCTTACCCGGCAGTAGGATTACCGGATGCCAGAAACCCAGTGATATTGGCGCATAAACGTGCTGTGAAACAGCAATCATTACCGAACGCCGGACATCCATGCGAGTTTTCAGGGTCTCCAGCATTTCCAGAGGAGGACCTGAAGTGATGGGCTTCGCGCTTTTTCTGAGTTCGCGCAGACCAAGTATACCCCACCCTAGACGTAGTATGCTGAACCCAAACCCAGCCATCCAGAAAAGCCCCACTATCAGTGGAGCATAAGGTAACCAGTTAGCAAATACTTCGCCGACACTACTATTGCTTCTGACCAGAGGGGTGGAAGTGGTCGATTGATGTGACTGTATCTCTGACAGGCTGTCATTCTTCGCATAAGATGCAGTTGCTGGGCTATTCTGTAGACTAGCAGGCTGAACTGCCAAAGCGATGTGTGGATCTTCGTCTATCCATTGGTAACTCACTTCTGAGGCTTCTGAGATAGTGGGCGCATCTCGGAAACTGTGACCGATCCCCTCATGAAGCAAAATGTTGACATTAGGCAAAAGGAAGCCCAGGCAGACCAGCAAGGCCGGGCTGAATATGCACATCAGCCAGATCATATGCCGGGTTGGCGCGGAGCGAATCCAGCCCACTCTGGTCACCAGCCAGACACAACCTGCCAGCAGAGCGAACTGCCATACCAGGTTGACGAACATGGGAAACAGCGTTGCGCTGAGGGTATCGAAGAAGACTATGAGTTCACTCATCACTGCTATGACCATGATAATGTTCCTTCACTGTTGCGTATCGAAGAAGACTATGAGTTCACTCATCTTTATGCTCCTTCCGGTAGGCGGCAATCCTTGCCTGAATCTTCTCCAGCTCCTCGCTCTTTATCTTCTGAGTCTCGAATAGAGTGGCCAGAAGTCGCTCAGTAGAGCCATCAAACAGTCTGTCCAGCATGTCCTGCAGCATGCTTCTGGATACCTCAGACTCCTGCACCAGTGGACGGTAGATATAGGTACGCCCATCCAGGTCATGTGTCAGGAAGCCCTTCTCCTCCAGAATTCTGAGCGTTGAAGCGACGCTGGTATATGCCAGCTTCCGTTCAGGAAGCAAGGCCTCCTGCACATCGTATACTGTAACACGACCTTTTGCCCAGACAACCTTCATGACTGCTAACTCTAGTTTCGGCAGTGCCATTAGCTCTTTCTTAGCCATCTTCGCCTCCTTAAGTACGTATAATTCAGTATTAAGTTTACAATACTAATTATACCATATTAAGTAATTTTGTCAAGGAGAAAGTAGTCACTGACAAATTAGTTCTCGATGACCGTTGCATAGCATTTGAATCTATATATGCGTTTCAGTGTGCCGCTTAAGCGGAAAATCTGCCAAAATGGAGGGCGATTCACGTCCGAATACTACTTCTGGTTCACAAAGGAGCCACCCCACCGATTTGTGAAGTATCAGGATGATGACGGGAAGGCTGTAACAGAACTGATGGAAATCCGCTCAACTGGCGAGGAATAGTGGGTTTCTCTACTCCAGTGATACCGTTGGCGAATCCGGAAACCAGTTGTGTGGCACAGGATTCTATCCTGTCCAATAGCCGGAAACACCCTATTGCCAAGTAAGAAACTTGGACTACAATGGATTCGCCAACAGTACCTCCGGTTTGGAAAAACTCGACCTCTGTAGTAATGAAAACATGTGTTTTTTGGCACGGCCGACCAAACATCTAAGATAATGATCTCTCCATGATAAACCATTCCTGATGCTCACTAAAACCACATTTCCTATAAAGCTCTGATGGCCTGTGCGGATTATCTAAGCTTCCTGATACTGTAATCATCTTTGCCTTTCTCAAGCGGCTGACACATTCCCCTACAAGCATTCTCCCCAGACCTCTTCCCCGAAATTCGGGGAGAACCTGCACCCAATCCAGCCATCCTTCCCCCACTTCGGTATCGTGATGGGAAACTGCCAATGCGCATGGCTCCTCAGAGTTCTGCTTCACAATCCAGAACCAGAGAGCAGGATCGAAGAATCGCTTCTCTCTTAGCTCTGCCAGTTCCTTGAGAGATATTGCTATCCCTTGCCCGGCATAGCAAGTTCGTATCAATTCTACTGCCATCTCATCGTCTTCCTGGTGTCTGTAGCCACTGATTCCGAAGCCCGGCAATACCGCCTTTGGGTTGTGCCCATGCCTATTGTAGATAAGTCTAAAGTAGCGGCCTCTGAGTCTGAACCCAAAATGTTCTAAGCGAATTGGATACCTGGTCCAATTCATGGCCAAGAACTTTATTCTGTTTCGTTCGATAACTTCCTTGAGAAGGCCAACCAAGAGATGCAGACAGCCTTCCCTCGCCCAGACCAACTCGACATTGCTATCTGAGGCAACAACGGCGGCAACGACTTCGCCGTTTGGGCCATGCCTGAAGTATTCATCACATACTCCGACATCCTGTTCGACAGCAGCGAGTGGAGCCGGCATTATAGCATGCGGCTGCAGTCTGTATAGCGCTCTAATCCATTCACTTACCATTGCTAGACTTCATCCACCGTAGTCACGGCAGAAATAGCCCATCTCCTTTCTGGATATCGATCACTTCATCTGCGCCTCTGGCGATGAGGCTCAACGGCTGCGGCGGCTTTGCTATGTTATACTCCGGGCTTGAGTCAGAACGCTTGATTCGCGCTTCATAATCGTGGGCCATCAGAACGATACTCGCAAGACACAGGACGACGCACAATACACTGGTCAAGACATGCCGGCTGCTGATGAGATTGTCAAACAATTCGCGTTTGATTAAGGTGATGAGAAGATACATATTGTCTAATACCTTCCTGACTTATCCAGATGTTGTCAATATTCAGCCGATTGCCGCTGCTGGCACAGCAGAACACTCTTAACGATGAGAAACGCTGACATCTTCAGATCAGGCTCATGACCAGGATCTTCCTCAATGAGTTCCCTTGATGGTACAGGCTCTCGAAGATCAGCCACAACGAAACCACCTTCTCGCAGTGCACAGAAATAGTCCTCTAAGGTACGGTGGAAGTAATACGCTTTATCCTTGATGGATTTTATCAGGGAATTGGAGACAAGTGTATAGTGATAGTTGTCCACCTTCCATCCAATCTTGTTTTCTGGATCAGCTCTTTCGGGGTCTTCCTTGATCCATCCACTCCCCGGAGTCATAAAGCATGGATGGAGTATTGAGAAGACAAAGACACCTTTTGGCTTCAGAACACGGGCGACTTCCCTGATCGCTGCCGCGTAGTCTTTGATGTCCATCAGCGCCATGTTACAGACAACAATGTCAAAAGAGCCCGACTGAAGTTCTGGCATACGACTGGCGTCCACAACCTGGAAGCTCATACAGTCTGAATACTGCTCACTCTTTTCTCTAGCGATCCTGATCATGTTTTTCGAAGCATCGACACCTGTGATCTTGACATTTCCTTTTGCCAACTCAGCCAGTCTCCTGGCGAAATGCCCCTCTCCACAAGCTAGATCAAGTATGGTTCTGCCCGCTATCTCGTCCAGTAGATCAATCATAGTAGGGCTGATGATATGCTTGTGATAAAACTCCTCA